>Ga0256404_1005984_pt1 | contig 20697 bp, 20 predicted proteins | sample RumenRJG_01DNA_FD_185990 | JGI IMG/M metagenome (GOLD analysis project Ga0256404, IMG submission 185990) | Bovine rumen microbial communities from Lethbridge, Alberta, Canada - RJG_01 | ecosystem: Host-associated > Mammals > Digestive system > Stomach > Rumen | place: Canada: Alberta | collected...
ATCAAACAAAAGCTCGGCTGGTTAAGCCCAGTCAACTACAAACTAAACCTTTTAGCTGCATAACAAAAAGCGTAGCAGCTAAACTACTACGCTTTTTCACTAAGTCTAACTTTTGGGGGTCACGTCAACTTCTCGTTTTGCGACAGCCTCTTTTCTTATGCACGAAGATGCACCAGATGCGCGATAGACGGAATACTTTGTTTTTGCATAACGGTAGTCGGACTGAGCAGCGCGCCTGTCGGAACAAACAGAATGTTGCGAAACAGTCCCTCCTGCATTTTACGCAGGATATAACCACACAGCACCGACGCACAGCATCCACATCCGGAACCGCCTGCGTGAACATCCTGGTTTTCATCAAAGATCATCATACCGCAGTCGCTGTGACGCTCTCCCAAATCAACGCCCTTTTCCGACAGCAAGTCCCTCAACAACCGCGATCCTACCCGTCCGAGATCACCGGTATAGATCATATCATAGTCACTCACACCGCTTGCGGATGCCTGCAGATAACGATATATGGTGTCCGCCGCAGCAGGTGTTAGTGGTATACTGGGAACAAATCCGAGGGTTGCGGAGCTAAAAATGCACGAAAAAATGCCATCTTGAATCCAAAATCCATTTGAAAGGAGGTGCTCCGTCCGCTCCCTCGGACTGACGAAAAACTCATATCCCGAAAGGAAGATCACCATGCCCGAAACAAAACTCACCATCAATTCGAAAACACTGTTCCCGATCGAACACCTCAAAGAACACCTCAAAGAAGCGTTGAAGATCGCCCGCGACCTCTCCCCTGCCATCATTACTCAGCATAATCGCCCTGCCTACGCGATCGTGCGACTGGATGAAGCGTATACGATACCGAAAGACGGCGCCGACAAAGATGACTTGATCGCCGATCAAATCAAGGCTGCGCAGAAGTCGGCGAACGGAAAAATCACCTTTGAGCCTTACTGGTGGGAGAAGCTGTAAAAACTCAATCAGAATTATTGTATCCCCCTGTTGAAAAATTCATTACATCATAGTATAATAAGCATATAGAGGTAAATGATATGAAAGAATTAACGATTGAGTTCATCCGTACCCTGTCCAAACAAAGAAAAATCAAATGGACTCTGCATATTATCCGCAAGCTACAGGAACGCGGTATATACAGAGAAGATATCTACCATGCCATAGAAAACGGGCAGATTATTGAACAGTATCCCGATGACTATCCGTATCCGTCTTGTTTATTGTTTGGTACAGATTTAAAAGGTAATCCGTTGCATATCGTAGTTGGATCCGACGGAACCATACTGTTTCTGATTACCTCTTATTATCCTGATTCAGACAGCTTTGAACCAAATCATATTACGAGAAAGGAGAACTGAACATGAATTGCTTCTTCTGCAAAGGGTCTATGAAACCCTCTACCACCACCCACTTTGTTGACTTAAAGAAATGCATGATCATCGTTAAAAATGTTCCCTGTTGGGAGTGTGAGCATTGCGGCGAGATTCTCCTAGACGATGAAGTTGTCGCTAGGCTGGATTCGATCATCAAGAAGGTAAGCGAATTAGTAACAGAAATAGCGGTTGTCGAATATGATACTGCTGCGTAAGCCATAATTCTTCAGCGAGTCGAATAAATCGGCTCGCTTTTTTCATCATACTTAATAAAAACCCTTTAACATTTATTGAGAGAATTTCCACTTAACTTCGAGGTCGTCCTGCCGGAAGTCTTGATGTATTAATTGCGTTTGGTTTTTCCTCGGAAGGATATTTTTACGTCAAATCCATGATTCTCTATCCGCTCCTTGTCGGTAAGACCTACGGACTCTGAGCGTTCGGACGCTGTCTTTTCTTGCGAGAAATACTCTTCGAAGGCGAGATAGATATCAAGGGGGTTGATCCAGCTCGCAAGTCCGCACGATTTCAATAGCGGGATATGCTTTTCTACCCATTCGTTTCCTCCGATATTGACTCGCTGCTTATCGATTTTGTTCTCAACTTGGTAGTTGTTTGTATTGACCGCGTCCAAAAGTATGGATTTCTTTTCTCTGACCTTCTGCTTTTCATTTTCACCTAAACGCTGATACCACGGAATAAAACACGTAAGCAGCTTCCGCCTGATATCCCATCCAAAGGAGATAACCTCCAACTGTATCAGGCAACGCTTTTTAGTATAATTCCTCCATGAAGAAAGCAACTCAATCGTACAATCCTTGACTCTCCTATTATCGTCAATTTTATTGATGGTGACAAGAAATATCCAAAAGACATTACCAACCTGCAGAAGCAGATATTCAAAATCTCCGTCTTTTGTATATTTGTTTACATATAAATATCCGCAAAGGTCATCTTTTGACAGAATAAACGAGTCGGTCCGATCAAAGGTGAGCGAATTGTCGCGATACATATTCTGACAGTAATCATAAAAATCGGTATTCTTATCAATGATCCTCATACATCTCTCCTTGTATCCGCTTGATCCTGTTTCTATCGTATTCTTTCTTGCTCTTTACGATTTTGGTAGTCGGATCAACACCGTTCCATGTCCCGCGCTGAGCAGCGTAGTATCTGCGCCTGCTTTTCTTGCTCTGCTTTTTCAGCGGTATAACTTTCGGTATCTTATTAGTTTCCGAATTTTTCATATTTTTCAATTCACCCCTTGAAAATCCAAACGGTTTCTGTTATTCTGTAATTCCACGTTACTACCCATAAGCAATAGAGAACAATTTAGGAGGCGAAAAACATGAACGTGAAAGATTTTCCTGTGATCGATATGCACGCCACAGGAAACAACATCCGCCGCTTGAGATTAAAGCGCGGGCTGACCGTCAGGGACATTCAGGCGTTCTTCGGTTTTGAAGAACCCCGAGCCGTCTATAAATGGCAGAACGGCGAGACCCTGCCCAGCGTAGATAATCTCTATGCGCTAAGCCGTCTTTTGGAAACGCCTATGGATCAGATCCTGGTTCCCACATCATCAATATCATTACATATATGTTGTGAGCAGCAGGCGAAGGCTTGCTGCTCAAGTCGTTTTATGGCATATTATTTTGAATACAACAAGAGTACGAATCAACATCCGCCATTTTATGCCTTGATTGGAACGTGTAGCCGTAAAGCTGCATGATCTCAACGAGGCGATTGATCGGTATGATAATACCGGGGAATTGATTTTTCCAGAATCCAGATGGAAATGTGAGCGTGATTTGATTGAAAGGTGGAGGTTGCGATAAGCGATAGATCGTTGTAGGAATGTAGGATGCACGAAGCGTATAGAGCAAAAAGTCGTTCTTTGCATATGCTCGATTAAGGGTCAAGCTTAACAATTATGTTCCTTTTTAAGAATGATGTGCAGCGTTATAGTTCATCTGTACATGAACCGGCGTTTGTGTCTCCATCCTCCTGCTGTATCCAAAATAATATGCCACAGAGCGTCAGCCGGGGATCATGCCCCGGCTTTTTCTGTAAAGATATCAAATGCTTCGGCGAAGCTGTCGTTTACATCAAAGGGCGCCGTATAGTCGACGGTAGAGTTGATAAGGCCCTGATCGATCTTTGCGGAGAACTTATCCGCCTCTTGGTTGAACTCGCTCAGCCTTTTGCGGATCACCTTCCTGTCAAAGTTGATCGTCGTCACGCGCTTGATATCGCAACGGTAGGACACCTGATTGCCGTCAGCGTTGAAGCGATAGCCTGTACCGCCGTTAGCGATATTCTGCTCGGAGCTTCGCAAATCGTTCATACGCTTTAGGGTGCGGGCGAGGCTTTGGCGGGTGGTATTGAGGCTCACCTCGCTGTCAAGGTCGATATCCAGATTGTTTTTCGCCTTACGGATCGCGTAAAACAGTTTGCCTTTCTCGGTCAAAAGATAATCGGCGAAGCAAACCAGCTCGGTGATGTGCTCTGCGAACTCCGACGAAGCGGGAGCCAGCGTGGTTTCATCCTCGGCGTCGGGATTGACCCTGTGGCGGTAGTAGGTGGTTTTCACCTCGGTGATGTTCGATTCATCCTCCAGAATACGCTGCACCTCGTCGATCAGCGACTGGAGCTTGTTCTGAAAACGGAACGCTTCTTTTAGGTTCATTTTCCTTCCTCCTTTTGTGTTTCTTCAGCTTTATTATACTGATATTTGTGAACGGTGTCATTGAACTTGCAGTTCAACATTCTAAGATCTTCTATGTCCTGAAGAGCTCTACCATTTCCCCGGCTTCTTCCGAATACCTTGGCTCTTATCTCTCGGTCATGTATAAATGTTCTTTCCATTTCCCATGTTAGAAAACTATTGACTTTTTGAAATAAATTGCCTATACTATTATTAGGAGATATTTCTCCTATTTCATAAAATGATATTGAAGGGGGCTATCCTATGAACGTAAATACGAAATCACTTGTATCAATCACAGAAGCTAATCAAAACTTTTCCAAAGTAGCACGGCTTGTTGATGAAAACGGATCCGTTGTTATCTTAAAAAACAATGTTCCGCGTTATCTGATTGTTGATTTCAGCCAAGCCGAAGATGAGCAGCTTGCCTCTGACGAAGATGTTATGGCAATCTCAAAAAGATTGATCGCAAAGAACCGTGAAGCTTATGAGGTTCTAGCCAAATGACAATTATCAGTAAAAAGCAAATCATAGAGCTTCACAAGCAGCTCATTGATGAAACAGGCGGTTCGCACGGGATTCGTGACGAAGGACTGCTCGATTCCGCGTACAATGCGCCGTTTCAGCGATTTGACAATCAAGAGCTGTTTCCGACGATTCAACAAAAATCGGCAAGGCTTGCTTTCGGATTAATCAACAATCACCCTTTTGTGGATGGGAACAAACGAATCGGAGCCCACGTCATGCTGATTTTGCTTGCGTTGAACGGCATAGAACTCAACTACGCGCAAGAAGAATTGTACACGATCATTTTAGATATCGCGTCAGGCGCTGCCGAACTAAATAGATTAACAGAGTGGATATTGAATCATCAACTCTAATGCTGTTGTATGCGGCAACAGTTGTTATAATTACAACCGCTTAATATATCAACACAAAAGGCAAGAACGGGATTATTATCGGCTGTTCTGCTCAACCTCGTCACTTAAAAGGTTGTCACGGATCTTGTCCTTTGGAGTCAGGATCAGCGAAGAGCCTACCTTCTGTACTGTCACCTCATCACAAGTTAATCTGTACTTGTCCGGCAGTTTGACGGCTTGACTATTGTTGTAATGAAAAACTTTTGCAATCTCCATCATCGAATCTCCTTTAAAGAAGTGATATGTATTCTTTATGCCGCTAAGAATCAGCGGCAGCATCTGATAGATTGAAATACAACTAAAAGTGTTCCAAAATAACGCAAGCACGGCAATAAGCCGTGTTTGCGTTTGTTATATGAGGTTGTAATTATTTGCGATCAATATGAATAGGATTTGGCTGTCCTCAGGATTCAACGCCGATAGCGTCGATATAATCATTGATCGAATCGGGGAAGGTGGTTTTCGGCTGATCCTGAATAATCCTGCCGAAATAGCTCAGACGCTGCGGCAAAGAGATGAGCTGTTTTCTGAGGGTGAGCAGTTCGTCATCGCACGCCTCAGCGCTTTGCATATCGCCTGACTGACGATACATACCGGCGCAGTAAATCAGCGCCACCGCATAATCTTCATACTCTGTATAATCGAACGGAGCGACCTCAAAGACACGCTTCTTGTACTTCATCAGTCCGTCGACGTCGCCCTTGCTCAAAGCATAGCGCGCCTTTGCGCTGTAGGCCGTCTGAACAAACCGGTTGCGGCGCAGAATACCATCCGCCTGACGGTTCATTTTAGCGGGATCGGAAGTCTTCGTCATCACCGTTACCGCTTCTTCGGTATTGAGCGGATACAAACTCAAGGAGGCTTCGTGCGCTCCGAAATGTCCCAAACCTAAAGCGACGGCAAAATAGAGCGTCAACAATCCTACCGCGGCGACCGTTACCGCAGAAACAGGCAGGCGGAGCGCAACCGTCTTGCCCTTTTGATCGTCAAGGAGGATCAATAAAACAAACCACATCGCCGCATACTGCAGATCAAAATCAAAACAGATATGCAGCAAAAGAGCGATCAGTATCAGCTTCTCCCCTATTTTGAGCTCTCTTGAAAACAGCTTGCGCAATACGGCTGCAGCAAACATCAGGACAGGGATCCAGCCGACGTCAAGAAGCAACTGCAAGAGATCATTATGAATGAAGCGAACCGCATAAACGCCTGTCTGTACGGACTGTTCCGTGAAGTAATAGCCCAGATAGCCCATACCGAAGGGGTGTTTCAGGATCAGGGGCAGCGCGTCACGCCAATACAGCAACCGACCCGCAAAGGTACTCTCGAAAACAGAAAGCGTCAGAAAGCGACTGAACGGCTCTGTCCTGCTGAGGAAAGGATACAGCAAAACGATCGCTGCCGCGATGACCGCCACCGCGACAGCCAGGATAATTTTGCCCTTTTTCGATGCAAACATAAGCAGTAATACAAATGAGAACAGTACCGTCAGAACGAACACGGCTCGGCTCTGTGTCAGTACAATCAATCCGAACAACAAAAGTGCACAGACGATGTCGGGAACACGCTTCTTCGGCTTTGCAAGCAAGAGCAATTCTCCGACCATCAGCAGAGCGGCAAAGGTATTTGGGTACTGGAAGAAGCCGCCCAGTCTGCCGTCTACGCTGAAACCAAGCAAGGAGATCATCATCAGTGGGAGCGAGATCAAACCAAGTCCGGCAGCGATATAGGGCAGCAACGACCGCACAACCTTTGCATAGGCGTCATTCTGCATGAGCAGGATGGCAAACAGGGGGACAGGCAGGAATCGGACAAAGCCGATCAGCGACTCTCCCCCATCCACTCCGTAAAAGGAGGTCAGCAAATAAAACAGCGTGATAGCCAACACAGCACAGAAAGTCAGACTGAAGCACAATCTCAGGCGCTTGTTTTTTATGATAAGGTACAGCAGCGCCGCCGATACCGCCGCTCCTATCACACAGCTCCAGCAGTCGATGAATCCGCCCGTTAACACCAGCGCAGTCAACAATACCGTCAAACAAACTCCTGACGCTTTACTATTATCCTTTAGCTTACTAAAAAATACCATTTAGGTTTCCGCCTTTACATATGGTTCTTTTATTATTGTATAACAGTTATCGGTGAAGCGCAAGTCCTTGCCGTGCTTTACATTTGATCTGTAGACAAAAAGACGGCGAAGCTAAGCTCCGCCGTCCATCATATCATTCAGATATGGGTAGTATCATTCTTTAATCATGATTTCATAGGGAATATCCATTTTGTTGAGCCAGCGCTGGAGATAGGTCGCGTCTATGATCTCGACCAGTTTATTGCGGTCGATGTCAACCGCGATCCTGTCAGCGACATTAATCTCACTCGGATCCGCAAAGCTCATCTGGATATAGGTTACGTCCATCAGATTTGTATCGCCGTCGCCGTCCGCGTCGCCGAGTTCAAACGCTCTTTCCTCCGTACTCTGAATATTCAGCAGCACGCTCTGCGCATACGCTTGAGCGGGAGAGCCTTCATGACAGATCACGTTCATCGCTTGATAGTTCACCTGATAGTTCTCGCCGTAAAAACCGCCGTTATTGCGGGTATACACAACATCGAAGCCGAAGGCGAAGGGAGCGATCCGGACGTCATCGCGTAAGATCGTCAGTTCGCTGATATCAGCATCCGCAAAGGCAAACGAAGCAATCTTTGTGACGCTGACAGGCACCTTAAAGCTGCTGTCGTTTCGCTTCGGACAATAGATCAGCTCCGTCATATCCTTACTGTACAGGACGCCGTCGACATCTGTGTAATAGGGATTGTCTTTATCGACCTTGACGCTCGTGATCGTTTTACAGCCCGCGAAGGCACGGTCGCCGATCTCCTGCACGGAAGCAGGGATAGTGATCTCGGAAATATTCGTCTGATAGAACTCGCTGTTGCCGATACGCTTGAGACTATCGGGCAGCGTGATCGCGGTCAGACCGCTCTGTCCCGTCAAGGCATGCTCGGCAAGCGAGATCGTACCGTCTTTGACCTTGAGAGAAGTATTGCCTGCGAGAGCACCCTTGCAATCGTAGAGAACCTTGTCGAGATAAACAACACCGTTATCCTGATCGCTAAACCACTTTGTTCCGTCAAACGACTTGGAATCAACCTTCAACAGCGAATCAGGCAAACTGATGGAAGCAAGGTCTTTACTGCCCGCAAAGGAGCAATAAGCCAGAGAAGTCACGGTAGGCGGCAGCGACACCTGCTCTATCCCCGTGTTGCGGAAGGCGCTGTAGGCAACCTCTGTGCCGAGCTTATCCCAATCGGTGAAATTCTTCAGTGAACATCCCGCAAAGGCTCTGGAGCCGACTTCGACCGAGGAGCTGTTGATGGTCAAATCGGTCAGCGATGAACAGCTTTCAAAGCAATTTTGTCCGATCGACGCCACCTTATCTCCCAAGGTGACGGAAGTCAGGTTTTCACAGGAAAAGAAAGTGCTGTCTGAAAGCTTTGCCAGAGAGTTGCCGACGGCCGCCTGCTTAATAGCGGTACGGCTAAACGCGCTGCTGCCAACGCTCTCTACAGAGTCGGGAATCGAAACGGAAGAGAGCGGATTGTTGCTGAACGCCAATAAACCGATCTGCTTCAAAGAGTCGCCAAAATCAACGGAAGTAAGGGCGTCTTGAGAAAACGCACATTCACCGATCTCCTCAAGTGTCGCGGGAAGCTCCGCCTCGCTGAGTTTTCGGTCATATTCAAAGGCGTGATGTGAGATAGACTTGAGGTTTTTCGGAAGCGTAATACTTGTCAGAGACTGACAATTGGAGAATGCTCGGTAAGATATATCGGTAACCTTATCGGATACCTTTACCGATGTGAGCTCGGAACAGCCGTAGAATGCGTAATCGTGGATCGTTTCTACGCTGTCGGGCATGGTAAAGTCGCCCTCTTTGCTTTGATCGCAGGCGATGACCTCTTTCATATCCTTTGAATAGGTCACGCCGTCGATCGTCGTGAAATACGCCGATTTGTCCGCGGCATAATACCGCAAGTCAGCATATACCTCATCTTTGAGCGCGTCGATGTCTTCTACCGTCTCGGGGATCTCGATCAGTCGGGGATAAGCGGGAGCCGCGGCAAGAACCTTTGTCATATCCTTGTCGTATACTACACCGGAAGACGCAGCAAGATACTTGTTCTCATAACTGATATAGATATCCTCAAGAGAGGGCAGATATCTGACCGTTTCTGTGTCAAACTGTTCGAGAGATTTGCCTATTTGGAGTTGAACAAGCTGAGGATAATCAAGCGTACCCGTGATATAACGCACGTTATCGCCCAGATAGAGCGAACGGATAGATTTTGAGAATGCGTTTGCGGAAACGCCGATAACCGGTTTATCGTCCACCGTATACGGAACGGAAGTGCTGTTGGTATAGCACTTTGTGATGATAATACCGTCATCTGTCTCGGTATAGTCCCACTCCTTAGAGGGTAGGATCTCAACATAGGCGGTCGTCTCTAAACCGGCATAGCTGACGGTAAAAGCGTTGCCCTTGCCGACGTGCCAAGGCTGATCGTATGAAAAACTGATATTGATTTTTGCCTCGTTGATAAATGTATTCTGACCCCAAGAGCTCGGATTAAAAAATGCCTTTTGCTCAGAAGTTCCGTCCTTATACTCAATGTTCAATGTAAACCGAAGGTCGGAGGAGGAATAACCCCTTTTGCTCTCGATCGGCTGCACCTTGTCGACAGAAATACTCTTTACGGGATTTTCCAGCACCTCAACATTGACAGTACAGCTTCTGCCTAAAAAGCCGATCGTTGCCTGATGATTACCGATCTCCCAAACGTTAGATCCGGACTGATCGTCCGTGATGGTTGAACCGGCAAACGTTCTGCCGTCATAACTAAACAGGTATGATCCGGTTTTACTATAAGAAACCGTGTCTTCGCTACCGTCGTTGAGCGTAATATGAAGATCGGGAACAATCGGATAATGGTCATAGGAACGCTCATCCCCGCTGTTCCAATCATAGGCGGATACCCTGTCGATATCTTCATACATTTTGAGATCATCCGCGCGAATACTCTTGACGGGATTGGGGAGAATATTCACTTCTACAGGTTGCATATAACCTAAGAATATCAAGCCGCCCTGATGCTTACCGACTCCCCACTGATTATCGCTTGACTGATCATCCGAAGCGACAAATGAGTAATAAGTATCTTTGTAGGCAAAGCCATGCGCATTATTCAACTTGACTGCCGTTCCGTCTTCAAATGTGATCGTACCGCTGACGCAATTAACATAATCGTGATAAGATTCATAATCTTCGTTCCATCTTTTTGAGTTGTCTATACCTTCATAAAGGTTCGATACCGTCAGATCGGCGGATTTTATGGGTGACGGGTCGATAACAAAGGGAACGGCCGTTTTGAAATTGAGAACTTCAACCTCTATTTCATGGGTACCGACTCCCCACCGGTTTTCATATGACTGGTCGTCGGAAAAGTCAAAGCCGTAGTATCTTCCGTTGTAACTGATACCGCTGTCGCCGTGTACCGTAATCACGGTACCGTCAAGCATGGTCACCGTTCCGATTAAGCCGTTATCACTGTTGTAGCGAAACCATTTTTGACCGCTATTATCATCATAGACCCATTCTCCGTCCTCATAAGCATAACGGTTCCGGGAGAACGAGAGATCCATGCTCTTGATCGGGGTTTGACTCACAGTAACATGAAACGGAGCAGAAACGCTCATAACGCTTACCGTTGCCTGATATGTGTTGCCGACCGCCCACTGATTCTCATAGCTTTGATCTGCTTCAACATTAATATCCGCTTCGATTCCGTCGATTTCAACGGAATGGTCATAACGGGTAGGTGTATACTCAACTACTTCACCGTTCTTGAGGTATACTCTCAAAGAGGGAGGATAGAAATCTTGATAGCGAAAATATTCTACTTCATCATAACTCCCGCTCTCAGAGTCATAGACCCAATCATAAGAATAATAACCGTCGACATTCTCTATAACCGTAACATCTTCTGCTTCTATACGATCAATCGGGTTCTCAAGGATCGTGACCTGAACAGCCATTTCATATCCCAGTAAATAACCCTTTAGCGTATGCGTACCGATATCCCAATGCTCATTGCACTGAGCGTCATAATCGAACTCCGTATAATAGTATTCGCCCTCATAATAGAAACCGCCGTTTGAGTCCAACTCATAGACTTCTCCGTCTTTCATATGGACCTCTGCAGACGATAAATCTACTCTGTTATAGAAAAAGTATTTATCCTCGTTATCGTCGTCGTTCAAAAAGCCATTGGAGTTTTGATAGATTTTCACCTCGGGGATTTCCACATAGTCGATATCAGTTTGGTCGACAATGGTCACGGTAAATTCTGCCGAGATACTCTTTTCGCCGATATTATCATAGTATTCTGCTCTGGCGGTATGCTTGCCGACGCCCCATGGGGCTGTACAGCTCTGATCCGTATATACCCATAACTCTTCTTTGACGTCCGAACCGCATTGTTCGGAGCTTCCGTCGCTGTAATAGAGCGTGCAGTTATAGTCCCATCTGTAAGGAGAATAATAGAAATAGCTTACCGTCTGTCCGTCAACTGAATTGCTGTTAAAATGTCCACGTGTCCCCTTCGCTATCGTAATGTCATCGATCTCGATTCGGGTGACCTCCTTCTCTGCGGCAAACGTGATCGGCATGGTTCCGATCACCAACAGCACGATCAACAACCAAACGATACATCGCTTAAAGATTTTTTGTCCTGCGCTTTTCTCCATTTTATGACCTCCGTTGATTTATTGATGCTCCCGACAAAGATCCATCGACTCTTTCGTCGGGTAATATCCAATATTCACCTTTGAGCATCTGCCCGAAGCGAGCTTTCCGCTCTCTTCACAATAGGCGCGCTCTTCGATACCGTCACACCAAGGGTAATCCGCGTTCGGATCGCGCGGCAATTCTTCCATAATATCGCGGAACACTGCGGGTGAGGCGTTTCGTTCGGTATGACCGCCGTGCCACACGGCACAGCTGTACTGCGGTACCGTACCGACAAACCAGTGTCCGTCGTTGGAGTCGCCCGTACCGGTTTTTCCCGCGACATAAGCGTCCTCGATATACGCCTGTCGTCCCGTTCCGTCTGTATCCGCGACGGTCTGAAGCATTTTGTTCATGATATACGCTGTTTCTTCGCTGTATACCTACACGGGATCGTCGGTGTACTCATAGAGCGTCGCGCCCTTTTCGTCGGTGATCTTCCGCACACATGAGGGTGCTAGATAAACGCCCTTCGCCGCAAAAACACTGTAATAACCCGCCAGCTCTATGGGAGAGAGACCGGCATAAGTGTAGCCCAAAGCGACATTGCCGATCACTTCATCCTCGCCGGATGTAATCGCCTTGGTATATTCGTAATCAAGCGGCATATGAAAGCGATCTGTCATCAGCTTCACCGCGTTGTTGACGCCGTAGTCATGCAGGATCTGGACGGGTACGGTGTTCAGTGACACCCGAAGCGCTCGGGCAGCCGTCACAGGCTTTTCGGAATATGAACCATTGGCGTTTTTCGGCCAGTCGCTCATTTCTCCGTCAGCACCCTCAATCTGCTTATAAGGCTTGTCAGTATAGGCACTCGACCAATGGAGCAGTCCGCTGTCCATAGCAGGGGCATATACACACAAGGGCTTGAGGGTAGAATAAGGCGCCTGCCGCTCCGTACTGAGATTAAGATAGTTCCCGTCTTCATCCGTTTCGTCACTGCTGTAGCACGCGATCAGATGACCGCGGTTATCTGTCACGGCAACGCCGCAGGGAATTTCTGCGATCTCACTGTTTTGGACGGCATGCGTCAAACCGTCCGCAACTTTTGTATCCATAAAGGTATCTATCTGACAACCTGATAACAGCTTTTTCGCTTCTTCATCGGGTAAGTCCTTTCCTTGGGAAAGGAACTGAACCGCCTGTGTCAGCGCAGCGTCCACATACGCTTTGCGAGCGGGTTCTACATCTCCCTTCGTAATATCAGCATCGTTCAACTGCGCAATCGTATCGCCGCTGATATCAAGGACAGAAACAGCTTTGTTACTGCAGCCGCTCATGACACTGCCTGTCAGAAGCATGAAACACATCAATATAAGAAAGGCCGATACCCTTTTAATATGCATATGATCCTCCGTTTTGCGGGATAAATAAACGAAACCGTCTGTAACCGATTGACAAAGATTTTTAATCTTTCATAATATTATCCTCATTATATAGCAGGGCAACGGTTGAATTATTCGAATTTAGAAATATTTATAGGAGAATGTGAAATTCATGATTTGTTATATCGGATCGTATGGAATGAAAAAGATCAAACAAGTTTTCCACGCCGCATTATTTTAGATTTCCCGGAACATCACCATCACAACAAAACACCTATGATAGCACAAAGAATCTATCAAGAGCTATTATGAAACAGAAAACTATTATGAACAGCTTGGCGGAGCATACAGCCAACAGGGAGACTACTTGCTTCCGATTCTGAAAATATCGTAACAGCCGAATATAACATCGACGTATGGGGACTGCGCCAACGGTGTTATCTCAACCAACACCGACCGATTCTCTATACAAACTTGCTAACAGCCTGCAAGTTATCCGAACATTTAGCGAAGGTTGAAGAAGAATGTAACGAGCGAATGGAGGGCCTTGTAAAAGCAATAGCGAAACAGGAAGGCGTTACCGAAGCGCTCAAAGCTGCCGATCAAATGGCGTGGGTACGGCATATGAGTGTGACGTGAAAGTCGTACAGTTAATTGCAGAAATGCTGCCCTATCCATTCGGGGTAATCCTAATGTGACCTGCGCAAGCGGTAACGCGAGGGTGGGAAGCTCACATGACAACGTGGATAATCCTTTTCTCTGTTCTTATTGATTCTTACATCGTGGGATGCAAAAGACAGCGCTTGGCCGGCTTACTACAAAGAATTTGAAGCATTTCTTGCATACCTTCTTAGGATTGTTTTTATCGGTCAACATAAAGGATAATATCATCTGAACACCGAGCGGAAGAGAATGAAAACCCCTTACAATCGTTGGCTATTCAAGCAGATCGTTCCTCTGATCGCTTCTGCATCCCGGCAAAGGCGTCACAGAAGTTGAAGGCGATATCCAGCGTTCCGTCTTTGTGTACCACGATCCTGTCGATCAGCTCGGTCAGGATCGGGCGGTTAAGGCTCTTGATATTGCCGTGCTTTTTGAAATGCTCGATGAAATCGTTGGTCGCGACGGTATCATCCTCCGCTTGACCGAGGGACGCTTTCAGCTTTTGGATACTTTGCGTTAAGTCCCTCTGCGCCTGCTCGTACTTTTCTTTCATGATCCGATATTGGTCGACATTGATGATACCGTCCTTGAGATCGGGGTAGAGATCCGCCATTCGCCGAAGAACCTTCTCCAATTCCTGCTCCTGCTTTTCAAGCTGTCGCTGCAAGCTCTCATCTGCCGTCTTGATCCGGTTCTCCCTCATCCGCCGCAGCACCTCGTCGGCGTTCACCGCGGCGTCCACCATCTGCCTGATGCAGTACAACACGCAGTGGTACAGCCGCTCGTATCGGATAGTGTGCGCGGTACAGGCGGTCTTGCACTTGCAGTGTGAAGAACAGCGATAGTACACGTAGGTCTTGTCGGGATTATGATTCGTCTTTTTGATTAAGGCGTGACCGCAGTCGGCGCATTTGAGCAATCCCGCGAAGAGGTCGATACTGCCGCTTTGTGCCGCGCCTTTGACGCCCGTTTGCAGCATTTTCTGTACGCGTTCAAAATCCGCCTTGTCAATGATCGGCTCATGCGTACCCTCCACCCGTATCCACTCGTCGGAAACGCAGCTGCGGATCGCTTTACTCTTGTAATTGATCTTTTGGTTTTTGCCCTGCACCATCGTACCGACGTACATCTCGTCATGCAAAATGCGTCGCACAGTCTTGTCGCCCCACAAACCGGATTCGCCGACAGTACGAGCCTTGAAATTCAAACCCTGCATCCGCTTATAGGTCGAGGGATTCGGGATACCGCTCTCGTTCAAACGCCGCACGATACCGCGGATGCCGACGCCGCTCAGATACAGGCTGTAGATCATCCGCACAACCTCGGCGGCAGGCTCGTCGATCACCAGCCTGTGGTGGTCGGATGGGTCTTTTTGGTAGCCGTATTTAGCAAACGAGCCGATAAACTCGCCTTTTCGGCGTTCCATGTTCAGCGTTGAACGGATCGACTCCGAATTTGCGGCTACATAATATTCGTTCATCAATCCGCGAAAACCGACATTGAGAAAGTCGCTCGCGATGCTTTGGCTTTTTCCGGAGTCGATCAAGTCGTTCACAGCGATAAAGCGAACCTGCAACCTCGGAAAAATCTCGCCGATATAGCGGCCGCTTTCAGAGGCGTTTCTGCCAAATCTTGAGCTGTCCTTGACGATCACACAGGTGACCTTTCCCGCATAGATATCCGCCATCATTCGCAGAAAGGCGGGACGCTCAAAGTTGGCTCCCGAATAACCGTCGTCCACATAATAGTCGACGAGTTCAATATCCGGCTTTGCGGCGATAAAGCCATCAAGAATACGCTTCTGGTTCACGACCGAGTCGGACTCGGGCTTGTCGCCATCCTCGCGGGACAGGCGAATATAAAGAGCAGCCTTGTAGGTGCGTAAAACCTGCGGAGGCTGCTCATAAGAATCATATCTCATGGTATACCTCCTGAACTTGTCATCAGGGAAAGGAACGTTTCCTTTCCCCGGCTTTGCAGCAGTATACCATCTTGAATCCGATTCAAGTATACCACACAACCGCATCAACAGCAAATAGAAAAACCTTCCAAATTACGATTTCAGCATCGTTTGAAACGCGTTTGCGAGCCGCATGTTGAGATCGCCGCTGTCATTGAAGCTAATCCGAACGGTCGTATCTTCGATCGTTACGGTGCGGGTATTCGGAACGGTTGATACGCCTTTGTCATGACGATTGTTATCCTCCGGCTTTGAAAGCGGAGCATTAACAACTGCCTGCAAATTATTCACGTTGTTATTCATCTTATCACCTGCTTTGGGTATTCGATTATAGTGTTGGCTGATTCATCCGTCTTAGTCATCCGAAAGCGAAATCGTAAGCACTTTTATCGGATCGTCCTCCGTAACTTTCTGCAATACGGCAAGATCTCTGTACCTGCATAGGATATAGCTTAAGCGACTCTTTTTCCCGGCGTTGAGAACAAAGTATTTTAATTTTACCGCGTTCACATTCCCCGCGCAGATCAAGACGGGATCATCACCCATGAAACCTGTACCGAAGAGAAAGCGAATCCTGCCGTTCGTATCCTTATTCGAGGTATCGATCCTATACCGCTCGATCAATCTCTGCTCTGTATTGGTATGGTCGATATAGAGAGCGTTCAAGCGACTCAAAAAACTATCGTCGCTCGGCAGGATACAGAAGTTTTTATATCCGGCAGTATTAATACTCTTTTTATCATAGCTTTTGCCCTCGATGATCCGGGTAAAGAGATGGATGACCGAAAAGTCAGACCAACAGATCATGATCGCTGTGGTGAGAGGGACGGAAAAATACCGCTGTACATATTCGGGGATCCTTGCTTCATGCTTACCAAATACCGGCATTTCAAAATCGGTTCTGTAAACCGAAATGATTTCCCCTCGTCCAATCAAAAAACCGAGCAGCTTACTGCCTTTAAACGGCGTAGCCTCTATCCCGATCATACGCTTGAATTCTAATGCTGTATAGAAGTATATCTTGTCCCCGTTCACATCGACATCCTGAATCGAAGGTTTTGCAAAAACCTCATAAGTTATTCCCACACGATCAAACAGTGCATACAAAAAGGCATAGTGTTGTATTCTCTTACGGCGCTTGGCGGAATAATGGCGATCGGTTTCTTCTTCCACACAGGGACGGTATTTCAAATAATTGATTTCTGTATTTGTAAGTCTCTTGCCATTCAACGTTAACCGATAACCCACTACATTATCTTGACTGATCCTCCTGACAAAACCGAGCCGGAGAAGATCTGATATCAGTTTTCTAAAGTAATCGTAGGATAGGTTCATCTGCCTGTACAGATTGTTAGGCAACTCAGCTGAATGGTATAAAATATTGAGTAAACCATCCCGTCTGGATCTGTATTTACCCTCACTCATATCTACTTTAAACTTGCAATTTTCTACATTCTTTGAAACAAATGTCATGTCGGTGCTCCTTTCGTATTATGTTTCTTGTGTCAAACCGGTTGAATGTTTTTTGTATTGTACCTTAAAAGGTGACACAAAAATATCTGACCCACATGCTCTCAAGCCGCGTCAACAGCGGCTTTTATCTTTCATCAGAGCTGTCACAAACAATAAGCCTAAATTTCCTCTGTTTGTGAAAGCTGCGCAGCATCTATTTGTGACACGTTGATTTGATAAAAGATAACACCTCAACATCGTGATCGCTGTCAATGACAAAGATTTCTGTTATAGCTTTTTCCGATACCCTTGAGTAGTACATCGTATTGCATACTTCGGGTCGATCATCACGTATGAATTTTCCGTTGAGTGAGTTCATAACGACTGCGCTATCTAAGTTATCAGCATCAACGGTAACACTGCCCCTCTGATAATGCGACAAGAAAATGACTGTCGCGTGAGCAAAAGGCATGATATGATGCCCTCTGCAAAACTGACTGACAGCAACGCCGACAGAGTCGGTAATAATGCGGTTGCGCTCCGCATTTCTTTTGCGCTTGTTCGGCAGCAAAAACGGCAGGGTTATCCTGTAAACAGGAAAGTCAAATTCCTTTGACCTCTCAACCGAGATACCAAGCAACTCCCGACAAAGCTCGTATACATTCACGGATTGTGGTACGGAAGGCATCAGTTCGCAGAGCGAGAGCAGCAACTCCCGACATAGCAGATACACCTTAGAAGCGTTACACAAACAGCTTTCCGCAGCGTCAGGTAAACAAACGTAATCGCGTTCTTGAAAACAGGTATTCAGCTTCTTCCAGCTAATCTCCTGAGCTGTTAATTCAGCTTGTACTTTTTCTAAACATTCATCAAGATCCATCATGTTAATTCTCCTCCTAATGATTTGTTCAGACCGCGATCCCGGCACATTTTGAAACCGCGGCCTAAAACGGTGTATTAATTCGATTGATCCTTCTCAGTCTTATCTCATGAGTTAAACTCTTTGAAAGACTGTACCAATAGGATAGCACAACATATTGCCCTCCGCATTGTTTTGGGGCGAGCATAATGTGACACAAACGGCATATTACAGGGGATTGTCACAATTAAGTGATTTCAAATAAATGTAAATCTGACTACTTTTAAACAGTAATTATCCATTGATATAGCCCCCCTAAAAGCTGATTATTAGGCTTTGAGGGGGGCTTATGATGAGGTTTTAATAATCCTTCTCGGCTATGAAAATCCACTGATTCAAGTTTCGGACTTGATGATCAAAATGCTCATTAATCAGCGTTATGACATTTTCTCTCTGTGACACAAGTATCTTTTGATCGATTGAATCCGAATCACCTAAGCAGTACATCAGATTGAGCAACACCATCAGACGTATACTGTTGTATCTATACGATCTAAATTTTTTGTCTCTGAAAAGAAACGCTTTAACTCTTTGTTCTCTGTGGTTTCGTCCTTGTGCGCTTAACTTGGATTTAAAAAAGCTATTGATTTGAAATATGATCTTTCCTCGTTTCAGTTCACAAGCTTTAAACAATCTCTGTTCTTGTCTTTTGCCGTTATGATCAAGATATATGATTCTCAAATCAGACAAACGTCGGATCGAACGTCTGATCGGATCTTTGTTCTGCATCGTTCTTCCGGTCATTGCCAAATAATCATCTAGGGTTACCTCCCCTGCGAATCTACTGCAATGTTGACAAAATAGGTAAAGGATCAACTTTGCGTCCTCCAGCTTTAGCTTCTCGCGGGTGGAGATCGCAATCAATGTATCTTTCGTATGATCGCTATCGAGTATTTCTTTTTGACCCGACAGCACCAATAGAATCAGTTTTAAAATACTTTTGCTGTTTTCTAATATAACACAGCAGTTAGAATGCAACTGCTATTGCCGTCCCTCTCTTGATTTATCTCCCGCCGAAAGTGAATAAAATGTGAGGTGCATACAGCCATCACCATCACTCTCCTTTCATATAGCCGTTATATGTGGTATCGCTTCAAAAGTTATGTCGAGGTCGAATAAACACGGCAGGAGAATCATCAAGAAAAACATAGCAAAATTGCCTGCAGTTTTCTTCTGCAGGCAAGTCGATTTCTATATTATAGTTTCATATTAATCAAGTGCGCGCCATACCAAGCATACGAGCATATAAAAAACGCGGCGGTTCGAATCCGTCGCGTTTTTATACTAAACTCTAACTAAAAAGATTGACAATCTATCGCATCAAATTCCGCATAGCTTTGTTGTCGATCGTAACCGTCAAATAAACGACCGTATTGAACTCCGCCCGGTGAATGTGAGAAAATATAAGCAAAAACGAAGCGTGCGGTTGTAGTCCGTTGTATTCGAACAGCTACAATCGAACACAATCGCACGGGGTGGAATCATGTCAAAAGGCATACAAATCATTAAGGAAAACAATAATCTCGCAGAATGGTCGCGGCAGGTTGAAGAGTGCCATAACAGCGGGCTGAGTGTGCGCTCATGGTGCGAACGGAATCAGATCGCTGTCAGCACCTTCCATTACCGCCAGCAAAGGGTATGGAAAGCGCTGCAAAAGAATTCTCGGTTCGTTGAAGTCCCGTTATCTTTCGATGAAAGTAATCACAGAAGTATTGCAGCGTCGGTAAAATTCGGAAGCATCTGTGCCGAAGTTCACAACGGCGCAGATGAAGCTACACTCGCCGCGTTGTTTCGCGTACTCAAATCATGTTGAGCGATTTCAGCGGATCGAAGGTCTACCTTGCCTGCGGCTACACCGATCTTCGTCGTGGGATTGACGGTCTGGCGACCGTCGTTGAACAACAATTCCAACTTGACCCGTGTTCCGACGCGCTGTTCCTGTTCTGCGGCAGGCGAACCGACAGAATCAAGGCGCTCTACTGGGAGGGCGACGGCTTTCTCTTGCTCTACAAACGGCTTGAAAAGGGCAAGTTCCAATGGCCGCGGAGTGAGAACGAGGCGCTCGGCATTACTGCTCAACAATACCGCTGGCTGATGGAAGGACTGAGTATCCAGCAGCCGAAGGCACACCGGAAAATGGAGAAAATAAAGTTCGGATAAACGCTCATAAACCCGCATAAACACTGGACTTTTTACTGCTTTTGTGGTATAATAAACACATAAAATAAAGCAGAAAAGTTGGGCGTTTATGAGCAAGAACAACAGTGAAACTGTCACGATCTCTAAAGCTGAATATGAGTCTTTGAAGTCGCATTGCGCTCAGCTCGAATCCGAATTGAACTGGCTGAAAGAACAGCTGCAGATCTCGAAGAAGAAAACCTTCGGCTCAAGTGATTATTCCGCACTCAGGAAAACATGAATCCGCCGGAAGGAAAACATCGATACGCGGCGAGGAAAACACCAATCCGCGCAAGGAACGCAGTAATTCGCCAAAGGAACGCATTTCGTGTAGAATATA
>Ga0256404_1005985_pt1 | contig 20690 bp, 13 predicted proteins | sample RumenRJG_01DNA_FD_185990 | JGI IMG/M metagenome (GOLD analysis project Ga0256404, IMG submission 185990) | Bovine rumen microbial communities from Lethbridge, Alberta, Canada - RJG_01 | ecosystem: Host-associated > Mammals > Digestive system > Stomach > Rumen | place: Canada: Alberta | collected...
TGGAAACGAATACGAGGGCAAGGTCATACTGGTCAACAACACCAAAAGGTTCACCACTACTGTTCGCGCAGCTGAACTGAAAAGTATCAGTCGGAGAGGTGTTCGTCAAGAGGCAATAAGTCTGCCTTACTGGGAGAATGCTTCGCGGATAGTTGAGCATAAGCTGACGATGATGTACAGCATCCGCCGTGGACTGCTTGCAATACCGCTGATGACGCTTTTGTTGGCAATAGTCAAGACTTACAGGCGGCTGAAGTCAAAAAGAAAGAATGCATTCAGTAGCATATCGGATAAGGTATATACGCTCCAGTGTTGGATGAAAAATAAGCGTTCTCAGTCGTGATATAGGAATATGCAGCCATTTCGCCTAATATCGCCTCTTGAATAAAAATCTTTGGGGCTATTATGTTTTTTCTAAAATATTCTTGGTTTATTGTACAAATACTTTCGCTTGTGCTATAAAATTATAGCAATGCGGATATGGCGGAATTGGCAGACGCGTATGGTTCAGATTGCGCTATGATAGTGTAAAAATAACCGTTCTCACGATGTGGGAACGGTTTTGTTGTTTTATAGATGTTTTACTTGAAATAATCCGTATAACGTTGTATAATAGCAGTATACAGGAGGAATGGAATATGAAAAAACTAATTTCACTAATGACCACAGCAGTACTCGCGACAGGAATGTTTACTTCTTGCAGAAAAGCTTATCCTTACGATACTGACAAAGCAATCAGCCTTGCGACTGAATATATGAAAGACAAGTACGGAAAAGACATCAAAGATGTAGAAACTTATAAAAAAACACATGGAAGCGACGCATATATCGGAGTTAAGTTTAAACTTGATGAAACAGATGCTGAAACACCTGATACCAATACTTATGAAGTGAGAGTTTATGTTGACGGCGAGGGTGAAGAGAATCATTATGTAAGATGTGATAATTATATGAATACGCTTTTTGCTCCTTTTATAGAAGAAGGAATCGGACGAATTTTAGAGCAAAGCGGAATTAATGATTATTTGGTAGTAGTAACTCGTATATATCAAAATAAAGCAAGAGACTGGGATTATTATACAAGTGATTTTACAATTCCAGATATCGGCAACAGTTTGTCTTCATATTTCAATAATTATAAAATCGGTTCTGATTGTTATATAAATCTACCTGATAAGGCGAAATCAAGCATAATGGATTCTCAAAGCTGTATTGATTTTATTAGCGATAGAATAGAAACTTTATTTGACGATGATAATATGTACTTAACAGTATATATGTGCTATGATGAAGATTTTAAGTTTGCAAAAGAGCATGATTCAACTGAATATAAAACACATATTTCTTATGATAAGTATATAACGAAGGAGTAGAATAATGGCACACGAATTAAACAATAATGAATTAATAATGTTGGATGCACTCGCTTATTTCACGCGAAGAATTATTTATGTCGGAACAGCTAACATAAACAAGAATGACGTTGCCACCCCACATAACAAAACTTATCTAAAAAATACTTGACAAACTTCCGCTTGTGCTATAATATTATAGCAATGCGGATATGGCGGAATTGGCAGACGCGTATGGTTCAGATTGCGCTATGATAGTGTAAAAATAACAAGCATTCTCGCTTTATTTAGTATTTCGCATATAGTTTCTATTAATAACTAATATAACATAAAAGCCGATATTCATCATTGAATATCGGCTTTTTTCAAACCACATATGACTGCACTATTGAATCATGAGTGCGTTTATGGTATAATGAATGCAAAAGCATTCATTATAATTTATTCAAATGCCCTTGCAGATACGCAAATCAATAGATTTGCTCCCTGCATATCTGGTTATTATACCATATGCGCTTCGCTTATATGGTATAATAATATCATCTTCCATTTGTGAACGAGGTGGCTTGATATGAAAAAATCAAAAATATCAGTAATGATAATGTGTACGCTGCTGTGTTCTGTATTCTGCGGCTGTGGAGACAGTAAAAGCTCTAACAGTTCCGCAAAGATTACAACTGTCACACAGACGCAGGACACAGCAACGACTGAGACAACAAATACACAAACTCCTGCTGCTCCGGGCAGCAGCACACTATTCATATATATGTGCGGTTCAAATCTCGAAACAAAAAAGGGACTCGCCGGCAAAAACATTGATGAGCTGCTTGCAGCAAGTGTGAGTGATGATCTCAGTATTGTTATCCAGACCGGCGGTGCAGCAAAGTGGCGTTCACATGATATAAGTGCAGATGAAACTCAGCGTTATCTCATCAGAGATGGTAAACTCGAACTTATAATGTCACTGCCTCAAACCAATATGGGAGAGGCTGACACGCTTACTGATTTCCTGAAATGGGGACAAGAGAACTATTTGTCTGATCGAAATATTCTTGTAATGTGGGATCATGGCGGAGGTTCAACTAAGGGAGTGTGCTTTGATGAAAACTATTCATTTGACTCTTTGACTCTTCCTGAAATGAAAAGAGCCTTTGAGGATGCTGATATTGAAAAAAAGTTCGATATAGTAGGCTTTGATGCCTGCCTTATGGCGACGATAGAAGTTGCCGCTGTTATGAGCGATTACGCCGATTATATGGTGGCATCAGAAGAGATAGAGCCCTCCGGCGGCTGGGACTATAAAGTCTTTGCCGAATCGATCAATAAGGATAATAATTCTGTTGATATCGGCAAGGCGATCTGCGATTCATTTATAGAAAAATGCAATGGTAAGAAAAACGATGTCTACTCGACGCTTTCGGTTCTGAATCTTTCAAAAGTCGATCCTATGCTTGACAGATTCGCCTATGCGGCAAAGAATCTAAATCGTATAGCCGGAAACAAGAATTACTTTTCGCAGGTACTGATCGCTGCAAAACAATCCGAGAAATTCGGCGTTGAGAACGTTTTTGAAGGCAGCTCGAATATGGTGGACTTTATTGGTTTCAACGATCTTGTCAAGCTTGATGAGATGTTTGCGTGGAATGAGAAACAGGAGTTCATCGAATACTCGGTAAATCACGAAAATCGGGATAATTCCGGCGTTTCTTTCTTTTATCCTATCAACACAAGCGAAGACGAGATCAGGGAGTATATCTCTCTTGGAATATGTGAGGAGTACAACAATTTTCTGAGTAAATACTACCTGAACGCACCTGAGGAAACTATAAAATTCTCTGACAAGGGAAGTATCGGTGAGGACGGCTCATTCAGCATAGCCCTGACCGAAGACAGCCACAAGTACCTTGCTGAAGCCGGATATTATCTCGTTCATATCGATGATGCCGGAACACCGCATATACTTTGTTCGGATACGGATATTATCAGCGACTGGGACAACCTTAGTTTCAAGAGCAATTTTACCGGCGTATGTCCCATGCTCAATGGACACAGCTTTTACAGGAAAATGCACGTTGACAGAGAGATGGTACTTGATTATGAGATACCGGCGATCGTCAACGGAAAAAATACGTTTATCCGCTATTATGTACACGAAGGTAACTATTATCTGGCTGGCAGCTGTGACGGATATAACGAAGATCATCTTCCCGTAAACAGCTTTATAACTCTGGAATCGGGAGATAAGATACAGTTGGCAGAAGAAATAGTGTTGAGCGGTGGAACTTCCGCGATAAACTACGGTGAAGAATTCGTTCTGGAATACGACAAAAACGATGAAAATGACAACGAGTGTATGGTCAATGCCGTTCTTGACGGACAGTCATATCAATATGTGTTTGTTGTGACGGATATTTTCGGCAACACCTATTTTTCAGATACAGCAACTTTTGAGAAACAGGGCGACGGCTTCAAGGCTGTAAAGGCTGAGCCGACAACTTATGACTACAACTTATAATAGGAAAAATATCCCCTCCGCTTATACGGAGGGGATCTGTGTTATCAATAAAGATAGAGAATTACGAATTTATGTTTCTGTACAAATTGAGCTTTTGACCAAGTACTCGCCCATATATGGCGGCTGATATAATTACTTGAAAATTCGCCGCCAAAAGCACCTTCACGATAATAAGATGTAGCGGTATTACTACCGGGCTCTATGATCTTACCTTCAACAGTAAATGTGTACATATCCCCTGATGCTCTAGTTTTCGTAATGTCTAATTTCCTTTGGGATTCGATCAGAAGACCATACGGAAGGATCATACCAGCGTCTGCAAATTCATCTTTGAAACTTGATGTACGCATTTTGCCTTTGAACTTATTCAGCTCAATCTCTGACCAGTTTCTTGATTCATTGGTGTTATATGTATTAAAGCGATCTTTAATGTGGAGAGCACCATATTTTCCCTGGAATCTTTCAGAGTCATCAGATGTCTCTGCAAAGATCTTCTTGCCAAGAACGTAACAATATGGGTAGTATTCCGGATTCTTGCCAGTAGGTAATTTGACCTTTGTTTTTCCAGGAGTAGTAGCTGTATCATAGTGAAGGAAGAACACCTCGACTCCTGGAATAGCAAACTGTGTGTTATTAAAGCTGCAATAACTGCGATCCTTTTGATTAATATCGTAATCATCGTCAAAATACATATTGACTACTGCTTTTTTATCATTGAATTCATCCTTGGTATAGTAAAGATAGTAATCATAGTGAAGACTGCCTTTTTTCTCAACTGGAACACCTGTATCAAGTCCACCCTTGTTCTTTATGAAAACATCGTCACCAGTATAGGGTGTCGGATCAAATGTATTAAAGCCAATATGATCTTCGAATGCAGTGTGAACTTTTATTGGTTCATCATCATCATTACCTGTAAAGCAGGCGAATCTCTTTATTGCATCGTCATAACTATCTGTTGTCTTGTATCCGAGATAAATATAATGACCTCCGAATGAATCATTAAGGTTCTTGTCGATAACGGTATATCCCTCGTCTGTGAGATACTTTTTAGCTGTCTCCGCACTATTTGCATCACCTGCAAGCTTCACTTCACCGATGAATTTTCCATCGATCTCAACTTCTTTAGTGCCAACTACAGCATCTACCTCACTTACAGGGTGACCTATATTGCTCATTGCCTCAAGCTGATTCAATGCTTTCTGCACATTATCCTGAACTATTTCAAAATCAGGATTATTCGGATAATTGTCGATCTTATTGTAATATCCGACAAGTGCAAGGCCCTTGTTTATGAGATATTCAGCTGTTGTTCTCTGAGCAAGTCTGAATTCATAGCACTGTGAGTCAAAATTATAGGCAGTTGCACATATCTCATCATATCTGATGATAGGGTTAGAACTGTCATTTCTTGCCAGCTCGCAGGCAACATCGTTCAATGACTTATACAGTTCATTATATGTATTTGTATAACCTGCGAATTCCTTATCAAATTCGTTTTGTTCTCTCTTAGTGAGATAGTCGGTAAGACGCTCGTTATAATCAGCAGCTTCTTTATCGGTCATATTGTCTACATTAGGAGCATAGAGCTGCCTGTACTTTTCCTTTTCAGCCTCTAAAACTTCTCTTCTCATTCCGGCAAAACTCGGCATCTTATCCAGCTTTCCAGATGCAACTGCATCTTCAAGCGCCATATAAAGTGCGCCGTTCTTCAATCGCATAGTCATATTATCAATATTAGTGCGAAGTGTTGCAAGATCCTTTTGATATGTTTCGTTTGCACCTGAAACGATCTGACCAGTCATTTTCTCCAGATCATTCATTATGATAAACTGATTTTCAAGCACTTTACTTACCTTTTTATCGACCTGAGCTATTGCCTCCATAAGCTGCTGGTGTTCAGATTTTATGACACCTGTTAATTCAAGAACAGTCTTTGCAATCGAGAAAACCTGACTTGCAACACCCCCCCAGTAAATTATAGTACCTAATTTAGTGTCCTTTCCTCTAACATACTTCTGTATCTCAAGAAGAGTTTCCTCATTGAGCATAATATTTGGCTTGCTTAATCCTGCTCCTCCGCTCTTCATGTTCCTTCCAAGGGTCTCTGCGGAGTACTCACGGGTATAAGAGCACTCCTTAGTGGTCTTTTCGCCCCAGTTGTTCACAAGAGCACCGGCTTTTACAGTAACAGTACCGTTCATCAGGAAATTATCACTGTCCTGACCGTTTGCAGGAACAGAGATGATAAGCTCTGCAATACCGTCGTTGTCGATCTCTACTGATTCAGCCTTTGCACCTTCAAAATCGTCGCCGAAACTGAACTGTGATGTGCTGATCGAACTATCAAAATCGCCGTAGAATGCATACAGCTTGAGTGTAAGTTCGAGATCTTCACCTTTTTCGTCAACATAGTCAAATACAGGATAGAAATCAGCCTGAGAAAGACCGATCATAGTATCATAACTGCCGATAGTAATTGACTTGCCGCTTATGAGATCAACGAAGTCGTTTACGCTCTTGATATTTTCTTCCGACATAGTTAATGTAACTCTGCCGTCATCCTTCTTCTCAACGTTTTCAATGGTAACACCCTCAATTTTGATATTATCTTTAGTGAGAGAGTCAATGTCAGCAACGCCGCAAACTATCAGATCAGCTGTTACATTACCATCAGCAAATTTGAGTGAAGAACTGTCAAATCCTGCGTATTCACTCTGAACATCTATGTTTGCAGAAACACTGACATAACCGTCTTTGATTGCCTTAGGCGAAACACTGATAGTTCCCCACTGATAGACACCTGCCTCGTTTCTTACAGGCTCACCCGATAACTTCATTGTGAGGTTTTTGCCGGAAGCGGAAACACTGTCGACCTTCATAGCGGAAAAAGCATCGTCAAGCGAAATATCTTCTTTGGTGACTTCGTTTTCAAATTCGCTGCCGTCAATAGTCAGAGTTATCTTGGTTTCCTTATCTGAGGACATGACCGCATCTACATCTGGAGTAAGCTTTATCTTGCTGAATTCAACAGGAACAGAAACTCCCCCGTCAATATCATCGAAGAAAATGGTGTATGAATCTGTCACATATTCGTAAGGCGTTTCATCGGTAAAAGTGATGTCTATACCGTCTTTGTCATTCTTGGAAACGCTTTCGACCTTAACCTCTACTGATTCTTTTTCGTCTGACTCGTAAACTAATCCGCTGTCCTCATTAATAACCTTGTTGATATTTGTAAGGTAGCTGATTTCGATATTATCAGTTGTCAGACCCGAAAGGTCAACTTCATCAGAAGAAACCGTAGTTTTGTACATACCATCTTTTGAATAGCTTACAGGAGTGGCTTTTACCGGATTCTCCTTTATTTCTTCTGAGTCAGTAGCTGTCTCAGCCGTAGTTTCTGTCGTTGCTGCACTCTCAGAACTTGATTTATTTTTGCTTGAACAGCCTGTAGCAAACGCTGTACAAATTGTTAATGCAGTAATGAATGCTATTATACGTTTTGTATTAGTCATACTTATACCCCTTTCCGAATTATGATTCGTTGTTTTGATTATTAAGTGTATTTGCTAAACTGATGACAGTAAGTTATCCGATAACATTTTATCTTATGGCTAATTATAACATATTTTAAAAAAGATTTGGTTAATATTTTGTAAATAAATTATAGCCACGGTATATTGCCAGAAATTCTATACTTTGTGTATTCACATAATATTCTGCTGCACAGCGAGCTGATGCATGCTTGCTTTTATCTTTGCAGCTTAACTGTAACGCAAATTTATGGCGTTTAGCCGACATTTTTATAAGATGTTTCGCATATTTGGAAACACATTCAAAAAAACTCTTGACAAATCTCTCTGTTTGTGACATAATATTTTAGTAATGCGGATATGGCGGAATTGGCAGACGCGTATGGTTCAGATTGCGCTATGATAGTGTAAAAATTAACCGTTCTCACAATGTGGGAACGGTTTTGTGTTTACTTATAAAATGATAAGTCTGAACAAAGTAAAACTATTTAGAGTATTATTATTCAGTAAATCTTATTGGATTTTATTGCAGTATTAATTGTGATATGATATAATATTAGTATAGTCTTATGAATAAGAGATTTTTTTATGATTTATCAGCCTGCCGGAGGTGAGAATATGGAAAGTATTGGGAAAATCGGCTTAATACTTCCGCATATCAACAGCAATATCGAAGTAGAGCTGATCGATGCGGTACACGTTTTATTAGCAGGATACGGTTATGATACGATCGTCATCACCGGAGTTCTGAACTATCATAATCATATGCTTGATCAGATATACTGCAAAGGTCAGACTAATATCTATGATCTGATCGTCAGCGGAGATTTCGACGGTTTTGTTTTTGAAGCAAATATTTTTTGCAGCGAACGACAGCGAAGGACGATCATTGATCTGCTTAGAAGAAGCGGAAAGCCAAGCGTTGTTGTTGCCTATGAACAGCCTTATTTCTATAATGCCTCACTTGATGAGTCTGTACAGCTCTATATGACTACTCGTCATCTGATAATGGAGCACGGCTGTAAAAAGCTGTATTGTATAGGTGGATACAAAGGAGACAAGCCCTCTGAAGAACGTATCAATGGTTTTCGCAGAGCTATGGATGAAGCCGCGCTTGACTATAATGAATGCTGTATTTTTTATGGCAGTTACTGGAAGGATATTCCTCATCAGATAGCTCTTGACATAGTAAACGGCAAACTTTCAATGCCTGATGCGATCGTCTGCGGAAGCGATATTATGGCTCTGGAGGTGTGCCGTACTTTCAGCGATAACGGCGTAAAAGTTCCGGGGGATATAAGAGTCACAGGCTGTGACGGAAATACTATCTCTCAGATACAGAGCACTACCATTACTACTGTTGCAGGGCAAGAGCGTATCAACTGTCTGCTCGCCGTATCAGAACTGCTGAAGCTGCTTGGACATAGTGCAGAACCGTTTGATATAACACCGGAACTCATTATTGGTGAGAGCTGCGGCTGCGGAGAGACCAGAGGGATATTCAGAAGCGGTACACTCTCGAATATCAGGGAATATGCCGGACAGATTTTTGACATTCTCGAAAGCCGTAAAACAAACAGTCAGGGAGAGATAATCAGGCGAATGTCTGAATGTGAGACCATATATGACGTTATCGGAACATTTATAGGCTGCTGTTATATGATACCTACTGAAAAGCGCGCAGAGCTGTGCCTGTGTGATGACTGGTGCAAGGATATGGAAGACCAGTCTATTTACAGACGAAACGGTTTCTCTGAAAATATGATACTTGCCGTTGATGTGAACTGTGATGTGTTTGATAAAATGCGTGAATTCAATATATCAGCAGTTTTCCCTTCGCTTATACTTCCGCATGAACCGAGACTTACGGTCGTGACATCTATGCACTTTAAAGGGCAGATATTTGGTTATGTTGGTTTTACATATCAGAAGGCTTTTCATATAATGCTTGATGATTTCTTTATGAACTGGTGCGATGCTGTGTGCAGCGGTCTGAATGTCGTGCAGAACAGACTTTACAATGAACATATCAAGAAGCACATCGAATCGCTTTCTGAATTTGTTCCTGCGCTTGGTATCTATAATAAGCGCGGATTGATAAGAAAGCTGATGAGCATTCTGACTGAAAATGGTGAAGCTGTACTGACTCTTCATCTGATGACGTATATCAAGGAGGAGCGTGTCAGATTTGATTTTCCTCCGATAAACTCAATAGTAAATGCAGTGCGTCTCAATGACAGCACTGCAATTCTTGCAGGCATAGATGACGAGATCATAGCTGTTGTTTCAGACAGGTGCAATTCGCTGTCTGAACAGGGATTTGCTCAATGGATCATTGATGTCACACGCAAATTCTATAACGGCACGATTGAGATAAAGCAGGAGCGTATTGCGTTATTATCTGTCAGCATCACTAAAGCTGACCTGTTGAAATTCGACAGCATAATATCTGAAATGACTGACCTGCTGAAAGGAAAGATCATCAGTATTAATTCGGGAACTGTCAGCTATATGGAGCAGTTATCTGATCTGAGGAGCAATATTTACTCATCGCCGGAAAGTGATTGGAGCATCGAGACAATAACCAGAAGCATAGGTATCAGCAAAACTCACTTTCACAGATTATACAAAGAACTCTTTGGGACAAGCTGTAAAAATGACATAATCACTTCAAGAATAGACAGAGCCAAATGGCTGCTCGAAAATACCTCTCTTTCTGTCGATCAGATAACAGAAAAATGCGGTTATTCAAATAACAGCCACTTTATACGTCAATTCAGCACAAGGACAGGATCTACTCCGTCCAGTTACAGAAAGCATTTCAAGGATTAAGGAATGAAACGCAAATAATGTGGTACAAAATGATATTTAAACCTGTTCGCATTTGGTGTATCATAATCATAGAAGCAGCAGGGGTTACTGCACTGATACTCCTGCGCTCCTGCTATTACTAAGATCTGAAGGGGACAGATCAGAGATCGCAGCAGCTCAGACTGGTGCGGTCTTTTTTTTGCATCTGCAAAACAGATAAAAGCCATAGTACTTCTGAATAAACAGAGATACTATGGCTTATTATGTGTATCTGTGTCACGCCTTAATGACAAGATAATGTTTATTGTGAGAGGTTATACTGTGTTCTGTATATATCGGTTATTTGCTCATAAGCATTCTTTTCATAAGACAAAGATCATAGACGTTGAGTTTGTCATTTTCGCAGATATCTCCGGCTTTCCAGTCTGAAAGCACGCAGTCAGGTCTCATAAGCAGCCAGCCCTGAAACAATACGACATCTGATATATTGAATTCGCCGTCGGCGTTAACATCACCGGCAGTCCTTGCCGGCTCGGTGACTGATGATGTTGTTTCTTCGCCGGTAGCAGTTTCGTAGTGGTATATATCGGGAAGTTCATCGAGCGTAAGTACATAATCGCTGTTGTAGACCTGTTTGAGATATTGAGAGGTATTTAACTCATTGCTGTCAATGAACGTAGTGTGCCACGTCATAAACCAAAGCCATTTAGCACCGTCAGTTTTCATTTTATCAGGATCCGGGATAGGACCGTTTTCGTGCAGACAAACCGGCTTATTTGCAACATCTGCTGTTTTATAGTACATATTAGCAAGAGAGTTGGTATGATCAACGTAAGTATCCGCACCTATCACGTCTACATATTCGTCGCCGGGATACCAGCCGTCACTTACGTCTCCGCAGTAGCCGAGATTCCATATGAGATTGTCGAGTCCCCAGTAGTTTGTGTATCGGTCATACATTATGCGCCAGAGCTTTTTGAAGTTATCTGCACCGCCTTTTCCCCACCAGAACCATTTGCCGTCAAACTCATGGAAAGGACGCCAGATCACCGGAATACCAGCATCATCAAGCTCTTTAAGAGCTTTTGCTCCCTTGTCCATACCGGCTATAAGCGTGTTGTACTCACTTGTGCCTTCTGTCAAAGCAGCATCCCAGTTCAGATCATCGCTCAGTGACTCGCTGTGCGAACCGCTGAAATCACTGCCGCAATGCCAGCATATCGTTACGATACCGCCTTTTTCATACCATGTTTTGGCTCGTCTGTTGACACCGTCGAAATCATCATTCATATAGTCAAGACCACGGAGCGCAGGATATTTTCCGCTTGCATTGTAGATTATATTGAATTCGTAATCTTCACTGCCCATCCATGTCGATTCCTGCTGACCGGAGATCACATAGTTTCCGTATGTATCGCAGAGATAGCTGTAAAGCGCTTGTGTCTGAGCAGAAGCGTTTTTATTTGAAAGCTGTTTGCTGATTTTGTCCGTTGTGACAGGCGGCTCGTAGTTTTCAATAGTCAGGCTGTCTATGTAAGTCCAGCCCCACGATGATTCGACCGTAACGCTGTTTTCACCTTGATTAAGATTAGCTGTGATACTCGCGGAATTGTAGCTGCCTTCTTCAGTATAATCAAAGCCGACTTGACCGATACTCTCACCGTTAATTCTGATATTCTGATACTTTCCGCCTTCATCAAATGGCTGACTGTACCTGATCGTCAGTTTATGTATCCCAGCTTTTTCAGCGTCAACAGTGACAGTGACAGAATTACCTGCATCCTTTAGATTGACCGCTTTGCCTCCGCTTGCACCATTAAGCGAAGTGATCTCTGCGCTGTTATCACCTGAGGTTACAATAGTTCCGTTTTCAAATTCATAGAGCTTATCCTCGGCGTTAACGCCATAAGGAACAGCAGGAACGGTACTTATCATAAGTGCAGATGAAAAAATTACAGAAACGATTTTTTTCATTTAATATCCCTCCCGAATACTGTAAAACGTAATGTTTATGATTAGATTATATCATGCAGCAGACGTTATTGAAATATGTTTTTGAACCAAAAAATGTCAGTTTTATTCCATACGATAAACTGAATGCAAGTTTGGAACGGCTATATAAATGTGTTTGCTCAAATTAATAATCTTTAAACTATTAATATTTTTCTCCTCAGATTTAAATACAAAAAAATACTTGACAAATACTTCCACTTGTGATATAATATTTTAGTAATGCGGATATGGCGGAATTGGCAGACGCGTATGGTTCGGATTGCGTTATGATAGTGTAAAAATTAACCGTTCTCACGATGTGGGAACGGTTTTGTGTTTTATATTATTTTATGAGCGAGGATATCCAGCAAACTAATCTTTTACGGGCTCTGAAGGCTTTAAATACAATAAATATCATTGTAACTGCGGGAATTATAAATAACAGCATCCTGATCATATAAAGAACGGAAATGTCATACTCTGCCATTCTTGAAGCGTTTTCCCAATATGGAAGTTCAATTGCCCTATCCATAACTAATGAACGATTCATTGATTTAATTTGCTTTAGTCTAACTTTAGAAGAAAACCGGTCAGTGTTCTTAACAATGGTGTGTTTATCTTTATAGTTTTCGGTAATCGCGCTTTCGACCGTATTATACGCAAGATCATCGACAAGCTCGGGCAGAATACATTCGTAGCAATTCAGTTTTTGGGGAACTTCCGCTTTATCATATAGTTTATCCGTTTCCTGATATGGAATGTAAGCGTGTGGAATATCTCCTGCACATTCCTTTTCATACTTTGTCTGAGGATCGGCTATAACGCCTGTAATGACAAATTTTACTCCATTGATATATACTGCGAAACCGATAACATTTTCAGAGCCGTAAAGCTTGAATGCAAGCGATCTGTCGATAACTATGCTGTCGTGCATAATATCGTTGTCGCCAAAGTAAGCACCTTTGAGCAAATTAAAGCTCCGGAACAGAAAGAATCTGCCGCCTGCCGCTGTGATCTTAGCCTGAGACGAAGCATTCCTATCGCAGGTCACAGTATATTTCCCAAGCTGAGCATAGTAAGAATCAGGAAGGACTGTCTCATTCAGATTTACTCCGGAATTGGTCATTGAAGCAGCTATTGTATTTCTGACAGTATCCACATTTTCAAATGTAAAGCCTGAATCGTTTGCAAAATAGCAGCTTATCTGAGTATAGCCGCCTTTTTCCTGTGACCAGCGTTCAGCGGCATAGTTATACTTTTGCGATGAAGAGATGGAATGTCCGTCAACAGAGATGGCTATAATAGCGACCATAGTTATCACATTTATTACTGCGAGAATGATATTTCTCGGCTTTATTATTTTTCGCATATCCATAGCTTTAATCCGATTTCAGCCGAACCTGATCGCCGCTGTTCACAGGTTTGCTGAACGCAGTAATAATACTGTCAGAGCCGTTAACGTCGCCTTCAACAGCACACGACGTTCCGTCGTCAGCCAGTACAGTAACGGCGACTCGTTCTGCGTAATACCTATTTCCGATAGGCGTATTTTTTGAACGCACCTTGTAAACAAAGCCGCCGTCCTGATCCTCAAAAACAGCGCTTTTAGGTACAATAGCGTTATAGTCGTTTGTTGAGAGCGGTATCGACAATTCTATACCCATACCTGCTGTTACATCGCCTTTGACATCAAAAATAAGCGTTTTCACCTTTGAGTTTCCTTCACTATCGTTTCTTATATCCGATAGTACCGCGCTGATATTGCTGTTCCAGATATTTACAGGTTTAGCAGACACACCTGTTTTTACCTTATCAGCGACACTTGCTTCAACGTTTGCTTTGACCGTGTAGCCTACTGAGTCAATATCTATAATTGCAAGAGGAGAATCGGCGGCAGTCATATCGTCAAGCTTTATATTTATCTTTCTTACTGTTCCGGAACACCTTGAAACTATATCAATTGAATCGCTGTTCTTACGCAGCTTTTCGAGGTCACTTTTCTTTTTCTCGATAATCTCGCTCTTGCTTTTAAGGTCAAGGTCATACTGCTGCTGTGCTATATTATCGGTACTCTGAGTTTTAGCAAGACTTACTCTCAAGCTTTCGAGCGCGCGCTGTTTAGCCTGTACATCAGCAGCACATTCCTCATAACTCATACCGCCTGACTGAGCGTTTGTTTCATAAGAACTTATCCTTGAATTGAGCGTTTCAAGTTTGTTGCTAATATCGTTAAGTTTGACTGCGAGCTCTGAACGAATACTGCTTTTTGTACGGTCGTACTCAGCTTTTGCATTAGTGCGCTTTGTATCTTTTTCATCGCACTCGTTTTTCACGTCTTCGCTGTTGTTTTTCAATTCCTCGGTATATAATTTATAAGCGGAGGCATACTCGTTTTCCGCAGCCTGCCAGTTGTTTTTCAGAGCTATAAGGTCGCCGATATATCCGGCAGGAGCATTGCTGTAATCATCATTGTCAATAGCGCTTATGGCTGCTGAAAGCTGTTCTTTAAGCGCAGACATTTCAGCAGCTTCGGCTTTATCGGAATCATACTGCTTCTTTGCGCTTTCAGCCTCTGATTGTGCAGCGTAAGCTTTATCTCTTTTATCAATTGCCTGTTGAAGATCCTCGGCGGCGTTGCGTATCTCCATATTCTCTGACGTATAATCAGCCGGAGCTTTGATAAGCAGTTTACTGTATTCAAGTTCAAGTGCAGTAAGCTCTGCCTCAGCAGCACTAATACTGTCAGACTGTCCCGAACCGAGCGTGAACAGTTTATCGCCTTCGTTGATCCGCTGTCCCTCTTTTATGTACATCTTCTGAACAGTGCGGTTTTCGTTTACTTTGACCTCATAGGACTGCTCAGCCTCCACAATACCCTGACATCTGACTGCTTCCGTCAGCTTTCCCGATGATACGGAAACCGTGGTGATTTCAGGGAGTGAGCGATTCATAATAGTATTTGAGAAAAATGTAAGCACAAGCATAATCAGAAGAAATACTACAAGCAAAGCAGTTATTATCCTTGATTTTCCGTCTTTAGGTATTTCAGTTTTATTCATCTCATCATATCCTATCCTTTTATTCCTCCTGCAGAAACAATGCCTTCGACAAGGCTGTCCTCACAACGCAGAAATAACAGTAATGTGGGTATCATATATACAACTCCGACAGCGAATGCAAGACCAACATCTTCTGTATTTATCTGAGCAAGGAACACCGACAGCGGGTGCATTGCTCTTGCCTCATCGCTTGACATAAGTATCAGCGGCTGTTCGACCATATTCCAGTAGTCAATAAAGACCAGCAATCCTATCGCTATGAGTGCATTTTTACAGAGCGGAACATATATCTTCATAAGTATCTGCAATTCATTTGCGCCGTCCAGCTTTGCAGCTTCGATATAGGAGACAGGTATCCGCCGCATAGCCTTTGTAAGCAGAAAAATGCTGAAAGGCGAAAATATAGCCGGAAGTATTATAGCTGACCGTGTGTTCAGCAGTCCGAATCTCTTAGCCACAAGAAAATTTGGTACAAGCGTGACCTGATAAGGCATTATCATAAGTATAATGTATGCAAAAAATATGATTCCTTTTATTCTGGACGGATAGCGTGAAAAGCCGTATGACGCCAATAGCGCAACAATTATCTGAAAAAATGTTATCGGCACTGTCAGTATTACTGAATTCCAGAATTTCAGCAGATAATCTGAATTGGTTATAAGTACCGAGCGATACTGCGATACAGTTACTTCGTCAGGTATGAATTTAAGGTTTGCGTTTTCTGACACAAAGGTCTTTTCGTTTCCGGACATATTATTGAACATCACGCCGTAATTGGCCGATATTTCGCTTGAAGTCATAAACGAATCGGAAAACGTCAGAATTATTGGTACAAGGAAGAGCAGAGCTGCAAGTGCAATAAAAATGTTCAGGAAAATATCAAGAGCTTTTGTTCTCATCAGCCTTCCACGTCCCTTCCGAATATGCTTTCAAGTATCATCAGCACCGCCATAATTGCAATTATAACAACTGATAGCAATACCGCCGCCGCAGACAGCTTCTGATAGTCGAGCTGATTGAATGTATTGTTCATAAAGTGCTGGAGCATATATAGCTTGTCAAAGGGGTAGTTGCCAGTAAGCAGATAGACCTCGCGGAATATTTTGAATGAGTTTATCATTGAAAGTATGGTCACAAACAGGATAGTCGGCGAAAGGTAGCGCAGTTTTATATGTATGAATTTATACAGACTGCCTGCACCCTCCAGCTCTGCAACTTCAATTATATCTCTGGGGATATTGCTGAGTGCGCTCATAAAAAGTATCATATTGTAGCCGATATTCTTCCAAAGAAACATCATTATTATCGCAAGCTGTCCCTTGGACGATCTCAGCCAGTCAACAGGTTCGCCGCCAAATATTTCGGCAAGCTGATTGATAGTACCATTTTTGTGGAACAGCACTTGCCATACAAGGACAACAGACGCTGTCGGCACCATAAGCGGACTAAGAAAAAATGATCTTACAATGCTCTTCCCACGGATATTACGTTCAAGTATAACCGCAAGTCCGAGAGATAATACTACTGCAAGCGGTACTGATATTGCGGAGAAAACCGCTGTATTGCGCGCCGCTCTTGTAAAGGCGGTATTGTGGGCAAGCTCTTTGTAGTTGTCCATACCCGCGTATTCCATTTTCACAGGATTGTTGACTAAAGAATAGCGTACAACCATACCAAACGGTATAATGAAAAAAATCAGCACTCCCAAAAGGCTTGGCAGTATAACGGCATAGCTGAAAGCTTTCTCTCTGCGCCTGCCGCATTGACTTCTTTTCAGTATCATATCAGTATCTCTCGCTGACCCAGAGCGATGCACGGTTCTGTATCATATCAATTGTAGTATCAACGCTCTGACCGCCGCCAAGACAGGTCATTACCTCATCGTTCACTATCCACCACAGCTCTCTGTCAACTCTGGTATCCCAGCGCTCAATGGAGTTGACATAATTCTCGATAAACTGGCAGTCCTCCTCGTCAAGCTTTAGCTTACCACCGGTTATCTCATGTCCCTGAGCATAAACAGGCTCGTCCGAATCGTACATACCGCTGACGATATTTTCAGCGATCTTCTTGCGGGCGTCATTATTGATACAGAAGCCTGTATCAATTTGGTAATAAAACTTTTTGGTGCCCTTGTCATCAATGTACTCATTTTTCATAACACAATTTTCGGTCTGATATTCCTCGGTATAGAACTGTCGGATAAACTTCCATGCTGCCTCCTGCTTCTCATCAGACGAGCCTGCACTTATAGACCAGCCGGGATATGATGTTGAAAGATATGCACCTTTGCCGTCAGATGTAGGGTAGCCAACAAGAGTATATCCGCCTTCACGCAGACGGTATTGCTTCTGTTCGTAGGTCTGATAGTTCATCTCAGTGTAGATAGCATCGCTCACGCTTCTTATCCAATAATTATCCGTCAGCATTGGCGCTGTATAGTCATAGTCAGCCTTCTGACCGTTGTTGCTGGGGAATCGCTTACAGAATTCAATCATCTTCCTGAAATCATAAGAATCAAAGCTGACCTTGGCGTTTTTCTCGTCAACAAACGCAGGAAGATTTTCACGCAGCAGCTCCATAAAAATGTACTCGGCGCAGTTTGAACCCTCGATCGTTGAACCGGCAGGCATAGAATTCCAATGCTCAATGAATTCGTCGATAGACCAGTTTTGCTTAGTTCCGCCGTACTCGCTTTTGCTGATGACCGTGTGTACATCGTAGAACTGAGGAATGCTGTACAGCTTTCCGTCAATTTCGTTAAGTTCGAGGATATGCTGATTGAGAGCGGAGGTATTCACTTCGGGATCGTTTTCCATAAACTCATAGAGATCGACGAATGCACCTTTTTGCTTCAAGAGCTCATATTTGGCGTTATCACCGAACGTATCTCCTCCGATTATATCAAGGCCGCTCTCATTCATTATCATCTGGAGGGTATTGAAGTCTATATTCCCGATCTCCTCCTCAGTATAGCCGTGAATGCCGCCGTCCTCCTCAAATCGGCTGGACATATATTTTGTTTCGATGCGGCAGCCGTTATCGGCACTGTTGAAGTCGTCTATCGCCTTGGTGAAGCTCTTATTCTCCGGCTCGTTCAATAGTCCCAAGGTGATTACTATATCCTCTTTCCTTCTGGAAGTTTCCTGCGTTTCTGTGCCAGTATTAAGTGTCTGCACTTTTTCAGCAGATGACGAACTGCTGTCTGTTTTGTCTGAACAGCCTGTGAATACAGTGCAGACTGCCAGAGCCAAAGCTATTATTCTCTTTTTCATTATCCAATTTCCTCTCCTTCTGCTTCAATATTACCGAATGAGAATTTATCAATAACAGTTTTCAGATCAGTATCATAAACATTCAGAACAAGCTTTTCCGGATCATCGTAACGAAATATCTCATCCGCTATAATGAAACCAGTATTTCCGTTTATTCCCACCACCGCAGCTATATCCAGAGGGCGACTTTGGGGAGCGTAGGACGAAAGTGAATCCGAACGGACATATTCCGTTAAGTCCCTGACCTCCACATCATCGTCAAAGGCGATATTCCTCATAAGCATAACGTGCTGATATTCTCCTGAGAGATTGGAAGCAAAGTATTTCAATACAATGCCTGTTTTGTTATCGACACACAGGCAATAGCTTCTGATATTATTCTCAGCGCCGAATTCTCCGTATATTTCTCCGGATATTGTTGTACATTTTCTGTCAAGATATGTCTCTGTTCCGGAAATTTCCCAGTTTTCAGAATTGTCTATCAAATCAAGCACAGATAAACGCGGTATCAGAGCAGCCGATACATAAGGCAGATTTGTCACATCAGCATAGCGGCTGGGAGTGTCATTCGCAGCGGTCATTTCGCTTCGCTTTGCAGCAAAGCCGTTCATATCAGTTATTTTGTTTATAGCATCGACCTTATAAATCTGATTACCGTCACAATAGGTGAATTCTTCGTTTTCTCTGATATATTTATCATTGTCAAAAATGATTTTGATTTTTTTTGAATTACTGTACGAAACCGATTTTTCAAGGTCAGCTTCAAAATCAACAACGAGGGATTCTGTTGAATTCTCAGTGCTCAGCACCATTTCTCCGGATACCTTGTCATAGCAGTAAAAACTATTGAACATCTTCTGATAGACGCCTTCTTTAGTTGTTGTATCGGCTTCAGGTGTCGCTGCCTTTGTAGTTTCCTCAGAAGAATGATACTCGCTTGAGACACTTTCATTCGGCGCACTGAATTGGCTCAGAGTATAAAACGTGCCGGTGATACCAAATACTGCCGCAGCAAGTGATGCTGCAACAGCGGCGGTTCTACGCCACTTAGGACGGTGGTAGATATCAACTCCGTGCACGATATCAGCGTGCTGGAAACTATCTAAACTACCGCTTTTTTTGATTATCATACTGTATATTTTTTCGCGTTCCTTATTTCCTGCCGCCGGATAGCGTTCAGCAAGAGTATTTAGGGTATCATCGTCTGCATTTTTAAGCAGTTCATTAATGTTGTTTTTCATACTGACCTCCTTTCATATCGTGATATTCCTGTCATTTAACATTTTTTTCAGTTTCCTCAGCGCTTTGATACTTCGTATTCTTATTGAAACAGGTGCAAGCGGTACGATCTCTGATATTTCTCTTGAATTGCGGTTGTAGAAGTATTTCTGTATTATTATTGTCGCATCCGGTTCGCCGAGACTGTCAATGAGTTCAAGCAGTATTCGCCGTATCTCGTTGTTTTCTGTGCTTTTCAGAACATCGTCTGCGGCAGGAAATGCTTCTGCATAATCATCATCAATAGAAACCGAAACTGGCGATTTTGATAGTCTGCGATAATAGTCAGTTGCTCTCCTGTCTGCTATCATACCTATAAAGCCTTTAATGTCACCTGTTACAAGCATATCAGGATCGTAGGAAGAGAAAACATCAATAAAAACATCACTGACACATTCGTCAATATCTTCGCGATGTCCACAGTTTCCAAGACGATTATGAACTATTGCATATACATAATTAAAGTACTCGTCAAATACTGCACGCTGTGCTTTTGATACATCTGTTTTCAAAAGCTGACGATACTCACGATGTGTCATTTTGTTCCTCCTTCCTGTTAGATATTATTGTAGTATCTTTATTATACCACACATTTATTCATAGAACATCTCTTCATCTCCAGTCTGATCTTGAATATAATGAATGCATTCATAAAACGTATTCGATAAAGAAAATCTAAGTGTTGTCTCTAAATACTTATTTTTATTATTTAATTATAATTTGCGTGCAAGCATATCTAAAATATTGAAAGTAAGTTTTCAAAAATTCACATTTTGTAAGTTTGTCAATCATATTGTACAGTGAGCATGAAAGAATTCGATAGGCGAAAGCCATTTAAGAGGACGCATAGGACGGTTATTGGTTCGATTTGA
>Ga0256404_1005986_pt1 | contig 20688 bp, 33 predicted proteins | sample RumenRJG_01DNA_FD_185990 | JGI IMG/M metagenome (GOLD analysis project Ga0256404, IMG submission 185990) | Bovine rumen microbial communities from Lethbridge, Alberta, Canada - RJG_01 | ecosystem: Host-associated > Mammals > Digestive system > Stomach > Rumen | place: Canada: Alberta | collected...
ATTCGAAAGAATGAAGTCTCCTTCGATAATGTGGTTTCGGCGATGAAATTAACCGGCGACGCTTTAGGGGACGCTTACAAAGAAACGGCCCGCGGCGGATTAGCCCAGATTTTAAAAGAATACAAATCTTCCACTTAAAGGAATATACTCTTCTTTGCGTGTTCTATCCTCTGAACCACGCCAAAAAAACAAGGAGGCCCCGATCATGACCGAAAATGACCAAAAAGAAGTCTCTTCTGAGACACAAACCGCCGAAACAAATTCGTTGGAAAAACCGAAGAAAGAACGTCGTAAGCTCACCACGCACGACTTGATTCTCTACATCACGCAAAACGCGTTGATTGCCGCGCTCTATTTTGTTTTGACTTCCTTCACCCAACCAATTTCTTTTGGCGCCATGCAAATGCGACTTGCCGAAGCGTTAGGATTGCTTTGCTTCTGGCGCCCTGATTTCGCCATTGGGATGACCTTAGGTTGTTTCCTTTCCAACGTTTATTCCTATTCCCCTTGGGATATGTTGCTTGGGACAATGGCGACTTTAATTTCTTGCTTATTGATCAGCTATGCTTCTAAATGGCTCTGGATGGGCATCATCTATCCTGTCGTCATCAATGGCTTTGTCGTTGGCGCGGAAATCACTTGGATTTTTTCCGACGGCGGCTCTGCTTATGATTTCTGGATTAATTCTGGATGGGTTGCCCTCGGTGAACTTGGCGCCATGACCATCGGTTATATCCTCTGGGTGATTATCGACCATCTAAAGATCTTTAAAACCGTCTTTCAGCCAACACGCCACGTCGACGTGAAGTGGTGATTTTCTTTTAATGCCTTTGCCATCAAAGCCATGAGGCTTTAGAATTAACGGACTATGAAACCAGAACTTTTTCATTTAGAAATCAAACATATCGATAAAGAAACCGGCGCCCGTTATGGCATTCTGCATACACCGCACGGGGATGTCGAGGTCCCAATGTTCATGCCTGTCGGAACAAATGCCACCGTCAAAACGCTTTCCCCCGAAGAAGTGAAATCCTTAGGTGCTGGCGTGATTTTGGCTAACACCTACCATCTCCATCTTAGACCAGGCGAAGAAATCATTAAAAAGGCAGGGGGCGTGCATGAATTTATGCAATATGACGGCCCTATGCTCACCGATTCCGGAGGCTTTCAGGTATTTTCTTTGCAAAAAACGAGGAAAATCACCGAAAACGGCGTGGAATTCCGCAACATCTATAATGGCGACAAAGACTTGTTCACCCCTGAAAAAGTGATTCAAATCGAAGAAGACATTGGGGCGGATATCATCATGTCTTTTGATGAATGCATCCCTTATCCAGTCACCCATGAATATGCGAAAAAATCCACGGAACGCACGATTCGTTGGGCCAAACGTGGCTTAGCTGCCCATAAAAGAGAAGACCAAGCCCTATTTGGCATCGTTCAGGGCGGCGAATTCACTGATTTACGGGAGATGTGCGCCAAAGAATTAGCGGCTTTAGATTTCCCAGGGTATTCCATCGGAGGGACTTCGATTGGCGAGCCAAAAGAAGTGTGCTTCAAGATGATTGAGGACGCGATCCGCTATCTGCCAGAAGACAAACCCCGTTATTTAATGGGAGTTGGCTCTTTGGATTATATCCTCGGAGGAATTGAGCGGGGCGTGGACATGATGGATTGCGTTTTGCCCACCCGCATCGCCAGGCATGGGGCCTTAATGACCTCGCAAGGCAGAATCAACATCCGCAAGGCGGAATACAAAGAAGATTTTACCCCATTGGATCCAGAATGTGATTGCTACACTTGCCAACATTACACCAAAGCCTATTTGCATCATCTATTCCTTTGCAATGAAGAATTTGGCAAACGCTTGAATTCTATTCACAATGTGCGTTTCTTGATTAAAGTCGTCGAAGGGGCCAGAAAAGCCATCCAAGAAGACCGTTTCAAAGAATACGAAGAAGAGGTTCTCCGCAAATACGGAGATATTAGAGGCTTTTAAGACATGGATATCGAATTATTTGACTATGACCTCCCGGAAGAGCTGATTGCCCAATCCCCGATGGAACAAAGGGATCAATGCCGTTTGATGGTGATTGATCGAGAACATCACACTTTTGAGCATAAACTATTTCATGACATCCTCGATTATCTTAAACCGGGCGATGTTTTAGTGCGTAACAATACCAAAGTCATTCCTGCTCGTTTGCTCGGCGTCAAAGTCGAAACCAAAGGGGCTGTGGAAGTGCTTTTGCTGAAACAATTGGAGAACGACACTTGGGAATGTCTCGTTGGCAACGCCAAATCCGTCAAAGTCGGAAGTCATTGTTCGTTTGGAAACGGAGAATTGACCTGCACCTGTGTCGGAGTCAAGCCAGAAGGGCTCCGTGATATGCAATTTCACTATCAAGGCATTTTCATGGAAGTCTTAGAGCAATTGGGACAGATGCCCTTGCCTCCTTATATCAAAAAACAATGCTCGAATAACGATGACTATCAAACCGTTTACGCCAAAATCCCGGGCAGCGCCGCCGCCCCTACGGCAGGATTTCATTTCACCAAAGAACTTTTTCAAGAAATCCGCGCCAAAGGCGTGCAAGTGGAAGAAATCACCCTCAATATTGGCTTAGGCACTTTCCGCCCAGTCAAAGTCAAAGACACCAAAGACCATGTGATGCATTCTGAAATCATCGAAATGGATGAAACGACCGCCAAAGAACTAAATCAAGCCAAAGCAGAAGGGCGGCGCATCATCGCCATTGGAACCACCTCGGTAAGAACCTTAGAATCCATCTATCAAAAATATGGCCGCTTCCAGGCTACCAGAGAAGCGACTAGGCTTTACATTGAACCAGGATATCAATATCTTTCCGTTGACGCGATGATCACGAATTTCCACTTACCAAAATCTACCCTTTTGGAACTGGTATCTGCCTTTGCGGGAAGAAGTTTCACCCTCGCTTGCTACCAAGAAGCCGTGAACCAGCGATATCGTTTCTTTTCCTTTGGAGACGCGATGTTCATCTATGGGAAACATCAGAATTCTCCAGCCGACAAAGAGTGATCAATTCCATCAAAAATAAATCTTTTTTCTAGGGGAATCCCCCTTTCGTTGTTCTGAATTAGGAAGTCGATTAAAATAATCCACGGAGAAAGCGGAAGTGAAATCGCATCTTACCTCACCTAATTATCATCTTCTTTCCCTGGAAGAGATTCGAAAGATTCCTTTCGGCAAAAAACCGACGCTTTTGCTGCACGATTGCTGTGGCCCATGCGCCTGTTTTCCATTGACTTTTTTATGTAAATATTTTGACGTCACGATTTATTACGCCAATTCCAATATTTTCCCCAAAACGGAATACGATAAGCGTTTAGGGGAAGTCAAACATCTTTTGCAATATCTCAAAGAGGTCTGGCATTACGAAGTGAAATTAGTGGTCCCAACCTACGATCACGAAACCTATATGCAAGATTTAAAGCCGTTTGCCTCCTTGCCAGAAGGCGGATTTCGCTGCTTTCTCTGCTATCGAAAAAGAATGGAAGAAAGTTATCAATATGCCGACGCCCATCATTTTGACTATTTCACAACGGTCATGACAGTCTCCCGACAAAAATCTTCCTTGATCATGAATCAGATCGGAGAAGAACTATCGAGCCACCATAAAACAAAATACTTCTTTTCCGATTTCAAGAAAGACGGCGGCATTAACAAAGGAGTCGCGTTGCGGAACCAAATCGGCCTTTATTGCCAGCGTTATTGTGGCTGCGAATACAGTCTTAACGAGGCCAAAGATCACTCTGAAAAACCATAAAATTTAGCCGAAATAAAATTAAAAAATTGTGCACAATGCACAAACTTTTTGCTATTTTTTGTTGAATTTTTAAGAAAAAACTCGATGGTTAGCCGATTTTGCCATAAAGGCTAGATATTATCTTCATTTTCTCTGCAAAAATTTTGTTGCAAAGCCTTACGCGTAAGCGCATAATTTTCATCGCTGGCGCAAGCGTGGAAGTGCGATGTTGCTGACACACCGAAAGGCGTTGTCTAGCCCTCGGCTTAGTCAGGGAACTCGCTCTGAGCCTACGCAGCAAGCCTGATGAAATTACAAGGAGGAAAAATCATGGCGAAACAACAAGTCCTGCGCATTAGATTGCAGGCCTACGACCACAAGATCATCGACGTCGCCGCCGAGAAGATTGTTGAAGTCGCGGACAAGACTGGTGCTGAAATCATCGGCCCAGTGCCTCTCCCAACGGAGAAACAGGTGTACACGATCTTAAGAGCTACTTTCAAATACAAGGATAGCCGCGAACAATTCGAGATCCGTACCCACAAGAGATTGATCGATATCGTCAATCCTACCAAAGAAACCGTCGAAGCCATCCGTAAACTTGACTTACCAAATGGTGTCGACATCGATGTCACTGCGAAGTAAGGAGGAAAACATTCATGAAATCCATTATCGGAAGAAAAATTGGAATGACCGAAGTCTTCGCCACTGACGGAACGATGTACCCTGTCACTGTCATTGAAGTTTTACCGAACGTCGTCGTTGCCAAGAAAACCAATGAAAAAGATGGCTACGAAGCACTCCAAGTCGGTTATGAACCAATCGCTGAGCGTCGTCTCAACAAATGCGAGTTAGGCATTTATAAAAAAGCTAACGTTGCCCCTCACGCTCATTTATATGAATTAAAGGGCGATGAAATCTATGGCAAGAACGTTGGCGAAACTCTTACCGCCGATCTCTTCCAAGCAGGAGAGGTTGTCGATATCATCGGAACCGCCAAAGGACATGGTTACACCGGTACCATCAAGAGATACCACAACCACATTGGTCCTAAAGGCCACGGTTCTGGTTATCACAGACAAATCGGCTCCCTTGCCAACAACGGCCGTGATAACAACCGCGTCATCCCAGGCAAGACCATGTCCGGTCACTGGGGCCCACGCCAAGCCACATTGGAAAATGTTACTGTCATTGCCAGCAACGTTGAAAAAGGATACATCCTCGTCAAGGGCGGAATCCCTGGACCAAAGAAATCCATCGTTATGATTAGAAGCGCAATCTTAGCCCAATTCGGCAAACCAGAAGTCAAAGAATTGGTCAACCGCGCTGAGAAAGGAGAATAAGAATTATGGCAACTAAAACAATTACTCTCCCTGTCGTTTCTCTCGCTGGCGAAAAAGTCGGAGACATCAAATTAAGCGCTGAAGTCTTCGGAATCACCGACAAGAACGAACAAGTCGTCCATGATGCCGCTGTTGCGGAAGAAGCAAATTATCGCCAAGCAACTGCCAAAACCAAAAAACGCCACGAAGTCAGTGGCGGTGGCAAGAAACCTTGGAGACAAAAAGGAACTGGCCGTGCCCGTGCCGGCTCCAGCCGCTCCCCAATCTGGGTTGGCGGTGGCACCGTCTTCGGTCCTGATGGCAATCAGAACTACAAGGTGTCTCAAAATAAAAAGGCTCACGCACTCGCGTTAAAGACCGTTCTCTCTCAGAAAGCCGTCAAAGGCTTAATCGTCGTTGACGATCTCAAAGTCAAGAAGGTCTCCACCAAAGAATTCGCCCAAGATTTAGCGAACATCAAAGCCGAAGGCAAGATCTTGCTCGTCGCTTCTGACGAAAAGGTCATCAAGAGCGCCAGCAACATCGATCGCTTGGAACTCCGTGCCGTCAACAATATCAGCGTTTATGATGTCCTCAATGCCAACGTCCTTGTGATCGGCAAGAAAGACATCGAAACCCTCGAAGGAGGACTTAAATAATGGCAACCAAGAAGAAAGAAACCGTCGAAGCAGTGGAAGAAACAAAAGCTCCAAAAGCCAAGAAAGCCCCTGCTAAGAAGGCAGAAAAAGTCGAAAAGAAAGAAGACAAGAAAAAAGTCTTCTCCGCTCCAGTCGCTGCTGACTACAAGATTATCCTTGCACCAGTCATCACCGAAAAGAGCATGGCTCTCCTTCAAAATTCGAACAAAGTCACCGTCAAAGTCGCTGCGAAAGCGAACAAGACCGCGATCAAGGAAAGCTTCCAACGCTTATATCAAGTGTCTGTCGACGATGTCAAAATCGTTAACGTCCTTGCTAAGAGCACAACCAGAGGCGGCCGCTATCAAGGCCACATCTCCGGTTACAAGAAGGCGATCATCACCATCCATGAAGGCGATGCGATCGACCTCTTCAAAGAGTAAGGAATCACCATTAAATCTCGCTTTATATCCTTATATATAAATAAAAGATTTAAAAAGCATCCAATATAGGAGAAAGAAAAATGGCAATCAAAACTTATAGGCCATATACGAAATCGAGACGTGAAATGGCCTCGCTCTCGTATGCCGAAATCACCAAGACCACTCCTGAAAAGTCATTGCTCGTCACCAAAAAGCATTCCGGTGGCCGTAACAATCAAGGAGTCATCACCTGCCGTCATCGCGGCGGTGGAAACAAAAACCGTTACAGAATCATTGACTTCCGTCGCAACAAAGACGGAATCCCAGCAACCGTGAAAGCGATCGAATACGATCCAAATCGTACCGCCTTCATCGCCTTGCTCGCTTACGCTGATGGCGAAAAACGCTACATCATCAGACCGAAAGATCTCAATGTGGGAACCGTTATCGTCTCTGGCCCAGCAACCGACATCAAAGTTGGCAACAACCTTGAACTCAGAAACATCCCTGAAGGCACCTTCGTTCATAACGTTGAATTGATGCCAGGCAAAGGCGGACAACTCTGCCGCGCTGCTGGCACTAGCGCCCAGGTCCTCGGTACCGACGGAAAATATATCATCCTCCGTTTGGCTTCCGGTGAAGTCCGCAAAGTCTTAGGCCAATGCCGTGCCACCATCGGCATTGTCGGAAACGAAGATTACAACCTCGTTAACAAAGGCAAGGCTGGCAAAACCCGTTACCAGGGCTTCCGCCCAACCGTCCGTGGTTCTGCGATGAACCCAGTTGACCACCCTCACGGCGGTGGTGAAGGTAAATGCCCAGTCGGCCGTGACGCCCCACGTACCCCATGGGGTAAGAGAGCAATGGGTGTTAAGACCCGTCGCGTCAAGAAGAATTCCACTCGTCTCATCGTAAGACGTAGAAATGGCAAATAAGGAAAGGAGATCGAATCATGTCCCGTTCATTGAAAAAAGAACCGTTTGTTGATGCTTACCTTCTCAAAAAAGTCGAAGCCATCAAGAAATCGGGCAAAAAAGAGGTCATCAAAACATGGTCTCGTCGTTCGACCATCTATCCTGCATTCGTCGAACAAACCTTCGCTGTCTATAATGGCAAAGAACACATCACCGTCTTCGTCACTGAAGATATGGTTGGCCACAAACTCGGCGAATTCGCCCCAACCCGCAACTTCCCTGGTCACCACGGCAACAACCTCGGCGATCAAGCTGCAGGCAAGAAATAAGGAGTGAGATTATGGCAGAAGAAAAGAAAACCGTAAAGAAAGCTCCAGCCAAGAAAGCTGCAGCGCCAAAAGCCAAGAAAGAAGCTAAGAAAGCGGAAGTCAAGGCAGAAGAAGTGAAGACTGAAAAAGTCGAAAAGAAATCCAAAAAGGCTGTGAAGGCTGAACCAGTGAAGGTTGAAAAACCAGCCGTCATCGAAGCTCTCGCCGTTGCCAAAGACGTCCGCGTCACCCCACGTAAGGTCCGTCTCGTCCTTGACCTCGTCCGTGGCAAAGATGTCGAAGAAGCCCTCAACATCCTCAAGAACGTGAATCGTTCCGCCTGCACCCCAGTTTCCAAACTGATCAAATCGGCAGCCGCCAACGCCACCAACAACTTCGGACTCGATGGCAGCAAACTCTATGTTGCTGAAATCCAAGCATCCGATGGCTTGAGAATGAAGAGATACATGCCAAGAGGCAAAGGTTCCTCTTCCGGCTTAATCAAGAGAACTTCCAACATTCGTGTTGTTGTGAAGGAAAGAAAATAAGGAGAGTAAACTAATGGGTCAAAAAGTTAATGCCAACGGCCTCCGTGTCGGAATTAGCCGCGGCTGGGAAGCCAATTGGTTTGCTTCCAAGAAAGACTACGCAACGTTCTTAGGCGAAGATATCGCCATCCGTCGTTACTTAGAACCTCTTCTCAAAGAAGCGGTTGTGAGCCACATCGACATTGCTCGTAGCAAGAAAGACAAAGGCGCATCCGTCATCATCAACGCCTTCGTTGCCCGTCCTGGCATCGTCCTCGGACAAGACAACGCTAAAATCATCGCGATCCGCAATGGCTTGAAGAAGGTCGTCAAATCCGGTGTTCCAACGATCAACATCGTTGAAGTCAAGAACCCAGATCTCGATGCTACCTTGATTGCCAAATACATCGCATCCGAAATCGAGAACCGTCAATCCTTCCGCTCCACGCAGAAGAAAGCGATTCAAAGAATGAGAAAGGCTGGTGCCGTCGGTTGCAGAACCCAGTGCCAAGGCCGTCTCGCTGGCGCGGAAATCGCCCGCCGTGAAGGCTATAAAGTTGGCGTCGTGCCGCTCGAAACCCTTCGCGCCGACATCGACTTCGCAGCCGTGACCGCCAATACCGCCTATGGCGATATCGGCATCAAAGTCTGGATCTGCCGCAGCACCAAGAAGGTTGACGCAGAGGAAAAGAAGGAAGGAGAACAGGAAAATGTTGCAGCCAAAGCGCGTTAAATATCGCCGTCCACATCGCCTCTCCTATGAAGGCGTCGCCTCAAAAGGCAACACCATCGAATTCGGCGAATATGGACTTGTGGCCACTGAAGGTGGTTACATCGACAATCATCAAATCGAATCTGCTCGTATCGTGCTCTCCCGTTACACCGACAGAGCCGGTAAGATCTGGATTAGAGTCTTCCCTCATCTTGCCAGAACCAAGAAACCAGCCGAAGTCCGTATGGGTTCCGGTAAAGGTTCCCCAGAATCCTGGGCAGCCGTCGTCAAAAAAGGCCGCGTGATCTTCGAGATCGGTGGCATTGACGCGGAAACCATGCTCAAAGCATTGCATCAAGCGGGTTTCAAACTCCCAATCAAGACCAAGATCTTAAAGAGAACCAAAGCGCTCTCTGCCGAAGAACTTGAGAAGATGGAAGAGACCCATGAATCCGCCCTTGAAAAACTCGAGGCTGAAGACAATCTCGTCGCCGAAACCGTCTCTGACACCGGCAACGAAACTCCAGCAACAGAGGAAGGAGCGAAATAATGACCATTAAAGAATTAAGGGCCTTGACCCCAGAAGAGCTTAACGAGAAGATCGCTGAATTGAAACAACGTCAATTCGAACTTCGCCGTCAAGCCGCCGTCGGACAATTAGAGCATCCAGACGACTTACACTTCGTCCGTAAGGACATCGCCAAAGCTGAGACTGTCAAACGTGAGCGTGAGCTCCAAATCAACGTCCCAGAGGCGAAATAATGAAAGGAGATCGAAATTATGGAAAGAAATTTTAGAACCAAATTCCAAGGCGTCGTCACTTCGATCAAAATGGATAAAACCATCACCGTCACCGTTTCGACCAAACAAAACGATCCCCTTTACAAAAAGAGAGTCGGTTATAGCAAAAAATACCACGCTCATGATGAGAAGAACGAAGCCAGAGTCGGCGACACCGTTACCATCATGTCCTGCCGTCCTATCTCGAAGACCAAGAGATTTATCTTAGTCTCCATCGATAAGAAGGCTCTCGCTACCGTCAACGCATCTTCCGTCGAAGCCGAACTCGAAAAGAGCGAAGGCTCTGACGAAATCGTCAACGAAGCCGCCAAGGAGGAAGAATAAATATGATCCACAATGAAACTAACCTCGTTGTTGCTGATAACTCCGGCGCTCGTCTCGTTCGTGTCTTCCGTCAATTCGGTGGCTCGCACAGAAAAATGAGTTCCCTTGGCGATGTCGTCCTCTGCGCTGTCAAAGACGTCACCCCAAACGGCAAGATCAAAAAAGGTCAAGTCGTGAAAGCAGTCATTGTCAGAGTCAAACGCGCCGTCATCCGTAAAGATGGCTCTTCCATCTCCTTCGATGACAACGCAGTCGTCCTCATTGACAACGATGGCAATCCAATTGGCACCCGTGTCTTCGGACCTATTGCCCGCGAACTTCGCGATAAGGGCTATATGAAGATCATCTCTTTGGCCCCGGAAGTCTTATAAGGAGAAAACAACATGAACATCAAAACTGGTGATAAAGTTATCATTCTCTCTGGCGATGACAAAGGCAAAGTCGGCGTCGTTCAAAAGGTCTATCCGAAGCTGAACAAAGTCGTCGTTGAAGGTGTCAACGTCCACAAGAAACACAAAAAACCAACCCAAGCCACTCCAGAAGGATCGATCTTGGACATCTATGTCCCACTCGACGCCTCCAAAGTTGCCTTGGTTGATCCAAAAACCAAAAAAGCCACCCGTGTCCACCACAAAGTGGTCAACGGCAAAAAGATTCGCGTCAATGCGAAAGGCGAAAGCTTAGAGAAGAAATAAGGGAGGAAGAACAATGGCTGAAGAAAAGAAAACGACTGCTAAGAAAGCTGCTTCCCCAAAAGCTGCTCCAGCAAAGAAAGAAGCTGCCCCTAAGAAGGCGGCCGCTAAGAAAGTCGCTCCAAAGGCGGGATATGAAAACCGCTTAGCGAAAAAATACAAAGAAGAAGTGGTTCCAGCCCTCATCAAAGAATTTGGCTATACCACTCCAATGCAGGCTCCAAGATTCGAGAAAATCGTCATCAACATCGGTGTTGGCGATGCCACTCAAAACAGCAAAGCCTTAGACGATGCTGTCGCAGAGCTTGCCGCCATCACCGGCCAAGCGCCAGTCATCACGAAAGCCAAGAAGTCCATCGCGACCTTCAAACTTCGTGAAGGACAAGCCATCGGCTGCAAAGTCACTCTTCGTGGCGTCAGAATGTACGAATTCTATGATAAACTCGTCTCCATTTCTCTCCCACGCGTCCGTGACTTCCGCGGCGTTTCCAAAAACGCTTTCGATGGCCATGGCAATTACACCCTCGGCGTCAAGGAACAATTAATCTTCCCTGAAATCGATTATGATAAGGTGTCTAAGATTCGTGGCATGGACGTCGTCATCGTCACCACGGCAAACTCTGACGAAGAAGCCTTCGCACTTCTCCGTGAGATGGGGATGCCATTCAAGAAATAACGAGGTAAGCACATGGCAAAGAAAAGTTTAATTAACAAAGCTGCCCGCAAACAAAAATTCTCAACGCGTGAATACACCCGTTGCCAACGTTGTGGGCGTCCTCATGGCGTCATCCGTAAATTCGGACTCTGCCGTATCTGCCTTAGAGAAATGGCATACCAAGGCCAAATCCCAGGCATGAAGAAAGCATCTTGGTAAGGAAAGGAGAACACTAACATGAACGCAGACCCAATTGCAGACATGCTCACTCGCATCAGAAACGCTAATTCGCTTCGCTACGACAGTGTTTCCATGCCTTATAGCAAAATCAAGGGCGAAATCGCCAAAATCCTTCTTGATGAAGGCTTCATCAGCAGCTTCGTTGCTGAAGGTGAAGGCCCAAACAAAACACTCAATGTCACCTTGAAGTACGGTGTCAATGGCGAAAGAGTCATCACCGGCTTGAAGAGAATCAGCAAACCAGGACTTCGCGTCACGGTTCAAGCTGACAAGATCCCAAGCGTCTTAAAAGGCCTTGGCATCGCCATCGTCTCGACTTCCAAAGGCATCATGACCGACAAGGAAGCGAGAAAGAACAACGTCGGCGGAGAAATCCTCTGCTACGTTTGGTAATCATTAGGATTACAGAAAGAAGAGAAACACATTTATGTCACGTATTGGATTGAAACCCATCGCTCTTCCAGAAGGCGTCTCTTACGAAACTGTTGAGAACGTCATCACCGTCAAAGGACCCAAAGGCGAAGTAAGCGTTAGAATTCCTTCTACCGTCAGCGTCGAGGAGAAAGACGGTCACCTCCATTGCATCCCATTGGCTGAAAATACCAAACAGGGCGCAGCGGACCACGGCACCACGGCAGCCTTGCTTCATGCTGCTGTCAAAGGTGTCCACGAAGGCTGGAAGAAAGAATTAGAAATCAACGGCACTGGTTATCGTGCCTCCATCAAAAATGGCGCCGTTACCATGTTCTTAGGCTACAGCCACACCATCACGGTCGAGCCAATTGGCAAATATACCAAACTTTCCTGCCCAGACGAGACTCACATCATCGTCGAAGGCTGCAATAAACAAGAAGTTGGCCAAACTGCGGCTCTCATCTATGACAAACACAGACCAGACGTCTACGGTCAAAAAGGTGTTCACTACAAAGGACAACACCTCATTAAGAAAGTCGGTAAGCGTGCTGCTGCCGGTGGCAAGAAATAAGGAGGTTAACAGATTATGATCAAAAAAGAATCTCGATCTGCCGTTCGCGAACGTCGTCACTTACGTGTCCGCGCCAAGGTCTCCGGAACCGCCGAATGCCCACGTTTGGTTGTGTTCCGTTCCAACAAACATATCGAAGCCCAAATCATCGACGATGTGAAGGGCATCACCCTTGTGAGCTCCGGCTCCGTCCAACTCAAATTAGCAAACGGCTCGAATTGCGAAGCCGCCGCCAAAGTCGGCGAAGACATCGCAAAGAAAGCGAAAGCCAAGAAGATCGAAAAAGTGGTCTTCGACCGCGGAGGATATCAATATCATGGCCGTGTTGAGGCTCTTGCCGATGCCGCTAGAAAGGGAGGCTTAGTCTTCTAAGGAGTCAATTATGGAAGAAAATAAAACTGTTGCTGTCGCCGCTGAAGAAAAGCCAGCCGCCGCTAAAAACCCAACCGGAAACCCACAATATGAACCACGCGGATCTCGTGGATCCGAACGCCCAGGCAGCCGTAAATTCGGCAACCACAAAGGCAAACCAGGCGAAAGACGTGGTGGACGTGGCGGATTCCGTCACGTTGAAGACGATTTCCAAGACAGAGTCGTCTCCATCAACCGTGTCACCCGTGTTGAACAAGGTGGCAAAACCATGCGTTTCGATGCTCTCGTCGTCGTTGGCGATGGCAAAGGACATTATGGCTTCGCAATGCGTAAATCCGGTGAAGTGCCGGATGCCATGAAGAAAGCTCTTACCGCGGCTAAGAAAGAACTTCGCTCGGTTAAGATCGTCAAAGGCACCATCGCTCACGAAGTCGCTGGTTCCCACACCGCGACCAAAGTCGTTTTGAAACCTGCTCCAGCCGGCACTGGTATCGTCGCTGGCGGCGCCGTCCGCGCTGTCCTCGAACTCGCTGGCATCAAGAACATCGTTTCCAAAGTCTATGGTTCTCGCACCGCGATCAACGTCATCCGTGCAACCGACGCTGCTCTTCAACAATTGAAAGAATATGATAAGGTTATGGTCCTCCGTGGCTTAAAGACCCCAGAAGAAATCAAAGCCCATCATGCCGCTCAAGCTCCTAAAGCAGCCCCAAAAGCACCGAAAGGAGATAAATAATTATGGCCGACAATTTAAATAGTCTCGTCGTTACCCCAGGTTCTAAAAAAGAACATTTCCGCAAAGGCCAAGGTTTAGGCTCTGGCAACGGAAAGACCGCTGGCAAAGGCCAGAAAGGTCAGGGTGCGCACGCCCATACCAAGAAACGCGGATTCGAAGGCGGACAGATGCCTCTTGGCAGACGTCTTCCGAAATACGGATTCAAGAATCTTGCCCGCATCGAGAAAGCCGTCGTCAACGTTGGTGATCTCGAATCCTTCAAAGACGAATCTATCGTCGACGCTAAGGCATTAATCGAAAATGGCTTAGTGAAATCTGATATCAATGGCATTAAAATTCTTGGGAGTGGTAAACTAACCAAGAAGCTTACCGTCAAAGCCAACGCTTTCTCTGCTTCTGCAAAGAAGGCCATTGAGGCTGTCGGTGGCACCGTTGAGGAAGTGAAGTAATGAAAAAATTCGTCTCAATCTTCAAAAACAAAGATATCGTCAATCGTATTTTCTTCACGATTATGATCCTCTTTGTCCTTAGGGTTGGGGCGGTCATTACGGTTCCGGGTATCGCCGTTTCGGACGAACTCAGCAACATCATGAACAGCGGAAACTCTTTCGCTCTCATGGATTTGCTCGGTGGTGGCGCATTAAGCAACTTCTCGATCTTCGCCCTCGGCGTTTCGCCTTACATTACCGCTCAGATTATCATCCAACTTCTGTCGAAAGACGTCCTTCCTGCCTTAACCGAACTCTCTAAGCAAGGGGAGTATGGAAGGAAGAAGATGGAAATGGCGACCCGTTATTTGACGCTTTTATTGGGTGCGGTGCAAGGCTATGGCATGATCAGAACCATGATCAACCAAGGCTACATCTCACTGAATATGGCCGATAATTTCTGGACGTACGCCTATATCGTCACCATCCTCCTCGCTGGCGCTATGCTGACGATGTGGCTTGGCGACCAAATCACAGAGAAAGGCCTCGGAAACGGAATTTCCGTCATCATCTTCGCTGGATGTGTCAGAAGCCTTCCAACTCAAATCTCGACCGCATGGAAGAAGTGGATCACTGGAAACGTCGATTACGGTTCTAGCGAAATGATTAGAGGCGCCTTCCAATTCGCCCTCTATATCTTGGCGATGTTAGCCATCATCGGCTTCGTCGTCTTCATCGAGCTCTCTCAAAGACGTATCCCTGTCCAACACGCCGGAAAAGGCGGAAGCACAGCCTCTATGGCTCGCGCCTCCTTCTTGCCGATTAAATTGAATTCGGCCGGTGTCATCCCTGTCATCTTTGCGTCTTCGATTTTGACGGCCCCAAGCATCATCGCTTCCTTCATCTCGTCGGAAGCCTCGAATGCCCAGTGGCTCTCTATCTTCAATTACAATTCCACGATGACCATGACCAATTTCGATGGTACCACGTGGAATATGAACTGGGGCTTATTCATCTATTTGGCTCTGATCATTGCCTTCGCCTTCTTCTATGCGGAGATGCAAATCGATCCAGAGACCTTGGCGGATAATTTCCAGAAATCCGGCTCTTACATCCCTGGCATCCGCCCAGGGAAGGAGACCCAACGCTATGTCGGCAAAGTCTTAAACCGTGTCACCTTCATCGGCGCCATGGCCTTGGCCTTCATTGCTGCGTTGCCTATCGTCTTAGTGTGGTCTAACGTCTTCGGATCGGATACCTCCCTTGCGATCGGCGGCACCGGATTAATCATCATTGTCGGCGTTGCTATCGAATTGAACAATCAAATCGACGGCCTTCTCGCCGGCAAATCTTACGACCAAGTCAAGGAGGCTTAATCATCTATGCTTAACATCATCCTTATGGGTCCACCTGGGGCGGGCAAAGGCACGCACGCCAGCTGGATGGCCAACGATTATTCAATCCCACATATTTCCACGGGTGATATGTTCCGTGAAGCGATGAAATCGGGCTCTGAGCTTGGCAATAAAATCAAAGACATCGTCAATCGCGGGGACCTTGTGAGCGATGAGCTCACCTGCGCCCTCGTGAGAGAACGACTCTCCCAGCCAGATTGCGCCAACGGCTATCTCCTAGATGGCTTCCCACGCACCTTGGCTCAGGCCGAAGCGTTCGCTACCATGGGTGAGGAAATCGGTCGCGCACCGAATCTTGTCCTCAACATCGCCTGCCCTGATGAGCTTTTGATCAATCGAATCATCACCAGACGGGTTTGCCCAAAATGCGGCGCCGGATATAACATCATCAACCTCAAGCCGAAGAAAGAAGGAATCTGCGACAATTGCGGTACCGAACTCATTCAGCGAAAGGACGACAACGAGGAAACATTCAAATTACGCCTCGCCAATTACTACAAGAGTACTGCTCCGCTCCTTGATTACTACAAAGAGAAGGGCATTCTCCACGAGTTCGATTCATCTGGCGGACTCGAGCATACTAAGAAGACCATCAAGGAATTCTTAGGAGGCCTCCAATAAGATGATCATCATCAAATCCCCACGAGAAATCGAATTGATGAAAAAGGCCGGCGCCCTAACGGCAAAGGTCTTCGAAGTCGTCGGTCCTCTTGTAAAACCTGGCGTTTCCACTCAATATCTCGCAGATATGGCTGAAAAAGTCATCGTCGAAGGTGGAGGAAGAAGTGCCGAAAAAGGTTATTGTGGGTTCCCAGGCGCCATCTGTGCCAGCGTGAATGAGACGTTGGTCCACGGAATCCCATCTCCGAAACGTATTCTTCGGGATGGCGACATCATTTCTCTCGACGTCGTATCTCTCTTAAATGGATACAACGGGGACGCCTGCCGCACTTATGCGGTCGGTGTCTGTCCAGAAAACAAATTGAAGCTCGTTCGTGTGGCGGAAGAATGTTTCTGGAATGCGGTGAAATTAGTCAAAGAAGGCGTCCACTTAGGCGATATCGAGCACATGATTCAAATGACGGCAGAATCAAACGGATATTCTGTCCCATTGGAATTCACCGGGCACGGCATCGGCAGGGAGATGCATGAAGATCCTTACATCCCTAACTATGGCACGGCAGGGACCGGTCCGATTCTTCGCGCAGGAATGACCTTAGCGATAGAACCGATGATCATGGAAGGTTCTAACAAACTTAGAACCATGAAGGATGGTTGGACCACCGTATCTAAAGACGGCAAGCCCAACGCCCATTACGAGAATACGATCCTTGTAACCAAAGATGGTTTCGAGGTCTTAACTTTAGAGCAAGGAGGAAAAATCCATTGAGCAAAGAAGATTGTATTGAAGTAGAAGCCAAAGTTTTGGAATGTCTTCCAAACGCTAACTTCAAAGTCCAATTGGCTAATGGCGCGGTCGTTCAAGCCTGCGTTTCTGGAAAAATTCGTATGCATTACATCCGAATTCTCCCAGGTGATAGAGTCACCGTTCAATTCTCCCCTTACGATTTAACACGTGGGCGAATCACATTCCGTTTTAAAAATTGACGTGGGGCGACAGTTCCCCAAAAAGGAGTTTAATCACTATGAAAGTCAGACCATCCGTCAAACCGATCTGCGATAAGTGCAAAATCATCCGCCGTCATGGCGTGGTTATGTGCATCTGCCCAAACCCAAAGCACAAGCAGAGACAAGGTTAATTTAAGGAGTAAACGAAAATATGGCACGTATTGATGGGGTTGATATCCCTAATGAAAAACGCGTTGTGATCTCCCTTACCTACATCTATGGTATCGGCGACACAACCGCAAAGAAAATCTGCAAAGATGCAGGCGTGAGCGAAGACATCCGTGTTAAGAATTTAACCGATGATCAACTCGTCGCCTTAAGAACGGAGATTGCCAAATACAAGACCGAAGGCGACCTCCGCCGTGAAGTCGCAATGAATATCAAGCGTCTCACCGAAATCGGCTGCTATCGTGGCATCCGTCATAAGAAAGGTCTTCCTGTCCGCGGTCAAAGAACCAAGACCAACGCTCGTACCCGCAAAGGTAAGAGAAAGACCATCGCGAACAAGAAACAAGCGACCAAGTAATGAGGAAGGAGATTTAAAATGGCTGCAAAGAAAACTGCAAAGACTTCCGTCCGCAAGAAGAAAGTCAAGAGAAGCTATACCGTCGGCGTTGTCCACGTCCATGCTTCCTTCAATAACACCATCGTCAATGTCACCGATTTACAAGGCAACGTCATCGCTTGGTCCAGCGCCGGTGCTTTAGGCTACAAAGGTGCGAAAAAGGCTACCCCATTTGCCGCTCAATTGGCTGCTGAAGCCGCCGGCAAATCCGCCTATGACCAAGGCTTACGCCAAGTCAACGTCGAAGTTAAAGGCCCAGGCCCAGGCAGAGAATCTGCCGTCCGTGCCCTTGCCAACGTCGGCTTACAAGTTTTATCCATTTCCGATACGACTCCAATCCCACACAACGGCTGCCGTCCGCCAAAGCGTCCACGCGGCTAGTTCGTAGCTCATTCTCGGCTAAATAGGGAAAATACAGGAGGAATTACATAATGGCTAATAACAATTTCGATCAACAAGCGGAAGAACTTCGTCTCCCAAAACCATTTACCCCATTTGATTTCACCGTTGAAGTCAATGATGAAGTGGAACATTATGCCCGCTTTGTGATCAAACCGCTTGAGAGAGGCTTCGGCATCACTCTCGGCAATGCACTTCGCAGAGTCTTGATGAGCGCCCTTCCTGGCGCCAGCATCTATGCGGTGCAAATCGATGGCATCCGTCACGAATTCTCTTCCATCCCAGGAGTAGAAGAAGACGTCACCGCCATCATCCTCAATCTCAAAGATTTGATTTTGAAGATCGACACGGAAGATCCAAGGGATGTCAAAGAATTGACCATCGACTTCCAAGGCCCTGGTGTCTTGACGGCCGGTGACATTCAATGCCCAGCCCTCGTGGAAATCGTGAATAAAGACCTCGAGATCGCCCACGTTCAAAATGATGGCCACATCAAGATGAGAATTTTCGCCGGAAAAGGGAGAGGCTATTACACATCTGACGCCAATAAGATCGAACGCAACGTCAACCAACTCGGTTACATTGCCACCGATTCTAATTATTCGCCAGTCGTCAAAGTCGCTTATTCCGTCGAAGCCACCCGTGTTGAGCACGATTCTCATTTCGACAAATTGACGCTCGAAGTCACGACCAACGGTTCCGTGAAACCACATGAAGCTGTCGCCATGGCAGCCCAACTCTTAGTCGCTCACTTCCAGAAATTCACCCAACTCGATGATAAAGTGAAGAACTTCAAACTCGAGAAGGAAGAAGTCAAGCCAGAAGAGAATAAATATCAAGGAATGCTGATCGAAGAACTCGACCTCAGCGTCCGTAGCAACAACTGCCTCAAGAGAGCTGGCATCTCGACCGTCTTAGAACTCACTCAAAGAAGTGAAGACGAGATGATGAAAGTCCGCAATCTCGGCAAGAAGTCGCTTAAAGAAGTCAAAGAGAAGCTCGCCCAAATGGGTTTGCACTTCCGTGACTATGTAGGAGAATAACAATGCCAGCACAAGGAAGAAAAAATGTCCACGGTAAGACCGGCGTCCGTTTCAAAGCCGCCTATACCGCTTCGAAGAATTATTCGATGCTCCGTAACGTCGTCTCTGAATTAATCGTCCATGGTCAAGTCAAAGTGACCTCCGGCGTTACTCCAGAACTCGTTACCCTCGCCGCCAAAATGGTGACTTTCGCGAAACAAGGCGATCTTGCTGCCCGCAGAGAATGCGAGAAAGTCCTCCGCAAAGGCATCAAAGACGAAAAAGGCGTCGATAGCTTAACCAAACTCTTCAAAGAGATTGGCCCAAAATTCAAAGACCGCAACGGCGGTTACACCAAAGTCTTCAAACTTGGCGCTCGTAAGGGCGACAATGCCGAGGTCGAATTGGTGACCTGGGCCGACTAAGCAAAAAGCCTAACAACCTGAAAGAGAGATCGAGATTGTCCCGGTCTCTTTTTCTCTCTAAAATCTATGGTATGAAAGATTTTATCTTTGATTTAGATGGTACTCTTCTTGACACCATTGAGGGGATCCGTGCGGCGATTAACGAAGCTTTAAGACAATGCGGATATGACTATGGTTTCGATAAAGAAGAGACGAAAACTTTAATTGGGGATGGGGCCGATGCCTTAGTTCACCGGGCCTTGAAAGAAGAAGATACCCCAGAACATTTTCAAACCCTCAAAAAGGCTTATATGCCGCTTTATCGAAGTGAACAAGAAAGCCACACCTTCCTTTTTCCCCATTTAAAAGAAACGTTAACTGAGTTAAAAAAGAAAGGGGCCCGTCTTTTTGTTTGCACCAACAAGCCCGATTCTTTCGCCGTTCGGATCGTGAATAAACTTTATGGCGAAGGCTTTTTCGAAGAAATTCGAGGCCAAAGAGAGGGCGAAGCGCCAAAGCCAGACCCCATGATCCCGAATTATCTGATCCAAAAATATCATTTGGACCCCAAAACAACTCTTTTCGTCGGAGATTCTTTGCCTGATTATTTGACGGCTAAAAACGCCTCTTTGCCAATCGCCCTTTGCCTTTGGGGATACGGCTTTTTCACCAAAGAATTGCTCGCACGATGCGATTATGTGTTCCAAACGCCAGAGGATTTATTCAAGACGTTATGAAAGAAACAAGAGAAAATCAGAAACATTTTCTTCCCGTCCGGCTGTTGCCTACTATTTTCCTCACCGTTGTTTCTTTCGTTTTCTCCTTTTGCTATACGGATCTCTCTTTTGCCTCTGAAAACGCCCTCCTTCATTGCAGTTTTCTTTTTGGCTTGATGGCGATCCTTCTCTTGCTGGATGTGGGCTTAGAGCTCGCTTATCGAGGAAAAGAGAATAAAAGGTATCATTTTCTCTCCCTCTTTCTGGCGATTTTTGAGATGCTATTTTGCATCATCTCCCTCCTTTGCTATTTTCTGGAGCTTGGGGGAGAAGAAGTCGGAAAACGAATCCTTCCGGCATCTTTGCTGATGCTTTTGGCTGCCATCAATCTTCTTTACCGTTTGATGGTTTATTTCGGGAAATGGAAAACAGAGGAAAAGAAAGGAAACGATTTGGTCGCGGCTTATATCGGTCTTAGCGGGCTAGGAAATGCGCTTCTTGGGTCTTTGTCTTTCTCCGCCGTCTTATGTTATGCCGGGAAAGCCTCTTATGGGTATGTTGGGATTTTCACCTGCCTTGCTTTAGGCGGAGCTTTTTTAGAGGCCCTTCTGGGTTTGTTTTGGCTTTCTTGGGAAAAACTCCGTTCTTCGTCGAAGTCAAACCTTTTCTTTTAT
>Ga0256404_1005987_pt1 | contig 20687 bp, 20 predicted proteins | sample RumenRJG_01DNA_FD_185990 | JGI IMG/M metagenome (GOLD analysis project Ga0256404, IMG submission 185990) | Bovine rumen microbial communities from Lethbridge, Alberta, Canada - RJG_01 | ecosystem: Host-associated > Mammals > Digestive system > Stomach > Rumen | place: Canada: Alberta | collected...
TCTTGGATTCACTCACTATCAGGCGGCTCAGCCCACCACCGTTGGTAAGCGTGCATGCCTTTGGATTCAGGACCTGGTGATGGATCTCGAGGATTTGGAATATGTAAGATCAGGGCTCGTACTTAGAGGCGCCAAGGGAACCACGGGAACCCAGGCTTCATTTATGGAACTGTTTGAGGGCGATGAAGAGAAGTGCCGAAAGCTGGATATGATGATCGCAGAGAAGATGGGCTTCAATTCCGTAATTCCTGTTTCCGGTCAGACATATACCCGAAAGATAGATAGCCGCGTTCTCTCGGTTCTTGGGGGAATAGCTCAGTCTGCACATAAATTCAGTAACGACATAAGGCTTCTTCAGCACATGAAGGAAATTGAGGAGCCCTTCGAGAAGAATCAAATAGGCTCTTCTGCCATGGCATATAAGAGGAACCCCATGAGGTCGGAGCGCATGGCTGCCCTTGCCAATTATGTTATAGCAGACACCATGAACCCTCAGATAACCGCTGCAACTCAGTGGTTTGAGAGAACTCTGGATGATTCCGCTAACAAGCGAATCTCCGTAAGCGAGGCGTTCCTTGCTACGGATAGTATACTCGAGCTTTATCTCAATGTGAGCTCCGCCTTGGTTATTTATCCTGAGGTAATCAGAAAGCATCTTATGGAAGAGCTTCCCTTCATGGCTACCGAACAGATCCTAATGAGGGCTGTTAAGGCCGGTGGTGATCGTCAGGAACTTCACGAGAGAATCAGGCAGCACTCCATGGAGGCGGCCAAGACTGTCAAGGAACAGGGTAAGGCGAATGATTTGATGGAAAGAATTGCAGAGGATCCTTCTTTTGGGATGTCTATCCATGAGCTTACCGAGGCGTTGGATCCTGCAAGTTTCATAGGTAGAGCTCCTTCTCAGGTTCAGGAATTCCTGGATGGAGTTGTGGCTCCGATCTTGAGTGAGAATCAGGACCTCCTCGGAGCAACGGATAGTGTAAGCGTATAGGAGAGGACAATGTATAAGAATGCACTGCGTCCTGCTTGGGTGGAAATCGACCTTGCCAAGCTGGACAGAAATATCAAGAACATTATTGCCAAGGCTAATGCCGGTTCATCAGGTGGTCGCGAGATTATCGGTGTAATTAAAGCCGATGCCTATGGACACGGAGCGGTTAAGTGCGCTGAGGTTTTAAGGGAAAACGGTGTTAAGACCTTTGCTATCGCGACTTTACATGAGGCCATCGCACTTAGGCAATCCGGAGTTACTGAGGAAATTATAATGCTGGGGCTGACTCCGGACATGTATGCGGAAACATTGGTCAATTACGATATAACGCCCGTTGTGTGTGATTCTTCAAACGCATCGGCAATAAGCAATGCTGCAGAGGCGGCCGGAAAAAAGCTGAAGGTTCTTATCGCAATAGATACGGGTATGGGGAGAATCGGATATTTGGCAGATGATTTGGATCACGCCATCCCGGACATCAAGAAGATTTCAAGGCTTCCCGGTCTATCTATCAAAGGCTTATTCTCACACATGGCTACAGCCGATGCCTACGATAAGGGTTTTGCTACCCAGCAGGAGGCAAAGTATAAGGCATTCTATAACGCTCTTACGGAAGCTGGCGTTGAAATTCCAATGAAAACTCTGGCTAACAGCGCATCAATAATGGAGATTCCTTCTATTTTGTTTGATGCGGTTAGACCCGGAATTGTTCTCTACGGCTGCTATCCTTCCGATGAGGTGGATAGATCGCTTCTTGCTCTTGAGCAGGTGATGTCCGTAAAGGCTAACATCGTTCATATTAAGGATGTCCCCAAGGGCTTCTCCTGCGGGTACGGAAGAAAGTTCATTGCAGAAAGACCGTCTCGCATTGCAACTCTTGCTCTGGGATACGCGGATGGATATCCAAGACCTTATTCCCCACATGCCAAGGTAATAGTAAACGGTGTGGTTTGTCCCATTGCGGGAAATATATGCATGGACCAGTGCATGGTTGATGTGACCGATGTTCCGGATGTTAAGCTGGGGGATGAGGTTATAGTAATGGGAACAGATGGAGTTAATACAATAAGCGCAGATTATATCGGAGATATGACCGGAACCATCAACTATGAGATCTGCTGCGCATTCGGACAAAGGCTCCCCAAGGTTTATATAAAATAGTTTTTCTTTAGACTGTTAAGACCAATTGTGAAGAAATTGTGTTAAAATTTCACCAAACCTTCACAATTAAGGGGCCTGCATAGGTTATAATTAGTTTATTCAATAGGGTTTGTTATATGCAAACTTTCCTTCTTTTTTATTGAATAACACACACTTTCGTCAAAAGCCCCTACTCTGTAGGGGCTTTTGATTTTATTTGCTATTAATTTTGGTTACGGTGATTTATTCTGATTGCGATTCTTTATTTTGATCGCTTTTCTTTTGACCTCCCTTGCTTCCTTTGATGAGTGGAAGATAAAAGAGGTATAGCAGTAGTGCCGCCAGAGCCATTATGATAAGCAAGTACAGATACCATTGCCAAAGCTCCGTTAACTTAATGCCCACCGGGTTTTGGTATGTAAAGAAGAAGTTCGTCCAAAAATCCACGCTCACGAGTTTGCCGTCAACATATGTCGGGCTCGCAAGTATAGAGTTTAGATATACCGATATAAGTCCGAGCATATATACGAGAAAAAGCGAGCTTCGGTAATGCTTCATGCTCCATTCTATCTCTCCGGAAATCGCAATGATTAACCCAAGGGAAATCAGCATTGTATGAAAGATGAAAAACTGATATGAAATCAGACTCGTAAAGGCTTGCTCCACGGATATCGAGGTCGTGAAAATCGAGGGCATGAGAAGTGCCATAATTCCACCGAGGACTCCGGTTGGTGCAACAAAGGCCAGCAGCTTCTCTCGCCGTTTTTCGTTTTTCATGTATTTCGCAACTGCGATTAATATTATTTGTATCGAACAAAAATGAAGCGGAAGGTGGTTTAGTGGAAGATACGGAAGCAGGAGTTCTCCACCTTGCGATGGCACCATTTCTATTACGCCCACCATCTTTGCTATCTCAGACACAACTGCTACGATGAGTGCAGTCGTAAGGACTCGGTCCAAAGTGGGGCGCTTCTTACGATATTCATACACAATAGCTGTCGTAGCGCATATGCATATCACAAGCCAAAGCAAATGTCTCCAAGTGAACATGTTTCACCCTTTCTTATTATTCTTCTTTCTCTCTCTTGGCGGCGGCCAACGCGTGAGCTGCCAGTCCCTCTCCTTCTGCAAGTCTCTTTACTATCGGTGCAAGATCTTGGCTTCCCTTATCACTCATGTACTGATATGTAACCGTCTTCAGGAATGTTCCAACCCAAAGACCACCTGTATATCTCGCGGCTCTCACCGTCGGAAGCGTGTGGTTGGGTCCCGACGCATAATCACCAAAGACCTCCGCAGTGTTTTGTCCTATGAACAAAGATCCATAATTATTGAGTTTCTTCATAAACATTTCTGACGCCGGGTTTGATGCGGAGTCCCTTATGTTAAGCTCCAGGTGTTCGGGAGCGATAGCGTTTGCAAGCTCGATCGCCTCATCCATGGATTCCGTCACGATGACCTCTCCATTATCTTCCCATGATACCCTTGCTATCTCAGCCGTTTCGAGCACGCGAAGCTCCTCTTCAACTGCAGCTATCACCTTGTTTCCGAATTCTTCATTCGTTGTTACGACGATGCCCTTGGCATTCACGTCGTGCTCGCACTGAGCCAAAATGTCTGCAGCAACAACAGAAGGATCTCCCGATCCATCGGCTATCACCATGACCTCGCTCGGTCCTGCAACAAAGTCAATTCCCACCTGACCATAGCACTGGCGCTTAGCCTCCGCAACATACTTGTTTCCGGGGCCAACGATAAGATCGACCGGCGCAATGCTTTCGGTTCCGTAAGAAAAGGCCGCTATGGCATGAGCTCCGCCGATTCCATATATCTCGTCCGCTCCCGCAATGTCCATGGCTACCAAAGTCTTCGGATTAATTCTTCCCGTTTCCTTGTCCACGGGTGAACAAGCAACCACTCTCTTAACGCCCGCTTCCTTGGCAGGAATTATAAGCATGAGGGCAGTGGAGTAGAGCGGATAGTTTCCCCCCGGGATATAACAAAGGCATGACTCCACAGGAATTATTCTGTGTCCCAGGAACACACCTTCTCTCGGACTAAAGTCGTGAACCTCGGACAGGCTCTCCTTCTGAGCTTCAGCAAATCCAAGTATGCTGATTGCAGCCTGTGCCATATCTTTGATGAGTTCTCGATCCACCTGTTCGTAGGCAGCTGCAATTTCAAAAGGTGATACCCTAAGCAGCTCGGCTGCACCAACATCTCGTCCATCGAACTTCTCGCAGTATTCCAAAAGCGCCTTGTCTCCGCCTTCCCGAATACCATCGATGATGTCCGCTACGGTTTCTCGCGTGAGTTTATCCACGCTGGTATTTCTTTCTTTTGCTTCTTTAATGTATTTCATGTATGTATTTTACCACGCTTTACTATAATAAAGCTATTCTATGATAAAAAAACAGGCTCTCTTAAGAGAGCCCGTCTTCGTTTTCGTTATCAACCTAGTCTGCTACGTAAGGAAGCAGTGCCACGATTCTTGCTCTCTTCACTGCGGTTGTGATGTCGCGCTGATGAATAGAGCAGGTTCCTGTAACTCTTCTTGGGAGAAGCTTACCACGCTCGGTGATATATCTCTTAAGAGTTTCGGTATCCTTATAATCTATGGTTGAATTGTCTGCACAGAACTGGCATACTTTCTTTCTTCTCATGCCACCCTGTGGTCTTCTTCTTTCTGCCATTTCAAGACTCCTTTCTCTTGGAAGTTAGAAGGGTACATCCTCGTTAATTGTCTGGAAGGAATCGGGCATTTCTGCTTCGATTTCCTCAGATGCAGGGGATGAACTTGCTGCTCCTTGTGGAGCGCCGTAGTTTCCGCTATCTTGCGAGGCATCGTAGTTTCCGGATGCGCCGTAGTTTCCGCCGCCTTCCTTACGATCTCCCCATTCAAGAAACTGAACTCTGTCTGCAACAACCTCGGTGGTGTAAACGGTCTTGCCGTCCTTGTCCTGATAAGAACCTGTTTGGATTCTTCCCTGGACTGCCACAAGGCGACCCTTTGCCAGATATTTCTCGCAGTTTTCTGCCTGCTTGCCGAAAACGACGATGCGAGGGAAGTCAGTCTTTCTTTCTTCTCCCTGTCTGGATGGACGATCGATTGCGATGCTGAATCTTGCTACAGCCATCTGGCTGCCGGATGTGTATCGGAGTTCCGGGTCTCTGGTGAGACGCCCAATTAGTACTACACTATTCACGATACCACCTCTTTCTTACTCAGCTTCTACTGCTTCTTCAGTTTCTTCTACTGCTTCTTCAACAGTCTCTTCAACTTGAACAGCTTCTTCAGCAGCTTCTGCTACTTCTTCTACTGCTTCAGCTTCCTCAACTGCTTCTACTGCAGCTTCAGCTTCTACTTCCTCGAACTCCTCTGTCTCTTCCTCAGCTTCTACAGGAGCCTTGGCTTCATAAACCGGAGTTGTGTCAACAGGTGCAGCGGCAGGTCTCTTGATTTCTGTCTGATTCTCATCACGACGAACGATGATATGTCTCATGAAGTCGTCAGAAATCTTAAGTCTTCTGTCAAGCTCGAAGGGCAATGTTGGTTCTGCTTCAAAAAGAATAAGCGCATAGTAGCCTTCGTTTTTCTTCTGGATTGGATAAGCCAGCTTGCGAAGACCCCATACGTCTACAGTTTCAACTGTACCTTCTGAAGAAATAACCTCTTTTACTCTTTCGATGGCTGCTTCCTTCTTAGCATCTTCCAATGCAGGATCGATGACAACTAAGGTTTCGTATTTTTCCATTTTTTCACCTCCCTATGGACAAAATGGCGCTACTCTCATGTAGCGCAGAGAATACACACGTCCTTTGACGTGCCATAACATTATGCCTTAAACAGCCTAATAATGCAAGGGTTTTTTGATTGCCAGAGGTTGAGAAAATGTGTATACTAAATGCTGGGTTTAGAGGGCTTAAGAAGGCCCTCATATTGTACCCGAATTGATGCAATCAAGGAGGCTATTTATGGATAATAGAGATAGAGCAGAATTCGAAAACAAGCCCACTCTTCTTATTATGGCTGCAGGCCTAGGGAGCAGGTTTAAGGGCAATAAACAAACCGCAGAGATGACAGAAGGTGAATGGCTGATGGACTATTCCCTGTATGATGCCTACATGGCCGGATTTGAAAACGCCGTGATAGTCATAAAGAAGGAGTTTGAGGACAAGTTCAGAGAGCATCTCGATTCCACAGCCGGTAAGCGAATAAATATACAGTACGCATTCCAGGACATGGATGACACCCTCGGCGTAGACATTTGGAAACTGGTGTCTCCGGAAAACAAAGGCGCCTTGGAAGAAAGAGAAAAACCCTGGGGAACTGCCCACGCAGTTCTCTCGGCAAGAGACCTCATCCAAGGACCCTTTGCAGTCATAAACGCAGATGACTTCTACGGTTCTACCGCCTTCTCGCATATGTATGATTTCCTGTCCGGCCACCATGCCGACGGCAAAGAACATTATGCCATGGTGGGATACAAGTTAAACTTGACTCTTTCGGAAACCGGCTCGGTTTCCCGAGGCGTCTGCAGCATAGATCAGGACTCCATGCTGCTAAAGATAGATGAGAGAAAGAAGATCAATTATATCCCGGGCTCGGATAAGGAGGAGGGCGTAAGAAGAATCGGGTTTGCCGATGGACTTTCCGAAGAAGAGATGAATGACCCGGCAAAGTGGACACCCCTTGATTCCGAAACGATTGTATCCATGAACTTCTGGGGCTTCTCGCGTTCTTTGATGGATCATCTTGAGGAAGCTTTCCCCGAGGCCATAAAGGAAATCCTGGACGCAGATCCCAAGGGCGAGGAGTTCCTTCTTCCAATCGCAGTCGATAAACTTCTCCAGGCCGGAAAGGCAGACGTCAAGGTTATCCCAACCTCCGATAGGTGGTACGGAGTTACAAACAAAGAAGACCATCCACTGGTAAAGGACGCCCTTCAGTCCATGAAGGATAAGCAGATTTATCCAACTCCCATCTGGTCGGTATAAACAAAGAAGGCTCCCGCTGTAATGCGAGGAGCCTTATTGATTGCAAGAAAAAAGGGCATGATGCCCGGAAAACAAGGTCGACGGTTTGGGAAGAGTTCCCGAAGAATCTTATGGATTAATTTAGGACTTATTTTGTTTTGGACTGCTTATGGTTAGAAACAGATCCCAAACGCATCTTTCCTTGAACCTAATGTATTATACCACTAAAAATTGCATTTGTGTATAAACAAATGCAATTTTTTTCTTTTTTTTGAATATATACTTATTTAATTGAATTCCGGTCTGTTTTCGACCTTAGGAAATATTATTCCTTTTCTTCGAATACGTCCTTACCCATTCCGCAGACGGGGCACTCCCAATCTTCGGGAAGATCCTCAAATGCTGTTCCGGGCTTGATTCCGTTATCCGGATCTCCCTTAGCAGGGTCATATACGTATCCACATGCTCCACATTCATATTTCTTCATTTTGATTTCCTCCGTATTTCTTCTATGGTTCAATTTTTCCCTTTTTTTCTGCCTTCAAACAGTATAAACCAAAATTGTGGAAACTTCCATATATTATGTGTTAAAATACATTCCATGAAGATCTGGGGAAATTTATTCGTAGGAAGCAAGGTTATATTATCTGTACTCAAGATGAACAAATATGTTCCATCTATTGAGTCTGCCAAGTCTTCCGGCGATTTTGAAAAAGAAAGAGAATATATAGATAAGGCCACCTCTGAATGGGTTAACGGACTCATTAAGACGTTTAATCTCACCTTTGATGTTAAGGGGCGAGAGAATATCCCGGAGGGACCTTGCGTTTTCATTGCCAATCACCAGGGCTATTGCGATATCCCATTAATGCTAAAAGCCGTTGAAGGCAAACAGCTCGGGTTTATAGCAAGAGACGGTTTCAAGACTGTTCCCATTCTAAGCACCTGGATTAATAGAACGAGAAGTCTGTTTATTCCAACGGGAACAGACACCAGAGAGTCCCTTCGCATCATCAATGAGGGTACCAACCTTCTTAAGGAGGGATTCTCTCTCATGATCTTCCCGGAGGGAAAGAGAAGCTGGAGCTCCGAGATGAACGAGTTTAAGCCGGGCAGTTTCAAGCTCGCCACCAAGGCCAAGGTTCCGATTGTTCCCGTAGCAATAGAGGGAACCTATAAACTCTACGAAGAGCACGAGAAGCTCACTCCCGGTCAAACTGCGTACGTCGTGATTCATCCCGCTATAGAAACCAAAGACCTGTCGCGAGCAGAGCTCAAGGAACTCCCTGACAAGGTACATGCCATCATCCGGGATACAGTTGCAGACATTTGTAAATCTTGAGACTTACTCCATTGGGATTTCTACTTCATCGTTCAACGTTACCTTCTGAATATTCATCCCGCTGGTTGTTATATACTTAGGGTCAGGTTCGGAATCGCCTAGGCCTGTAAGCGCCGCCAATTCTCTCATTGCAACAAGTATGGCCTTCTCTGCTGCAGCATCCCCTTCGAAATTCAGACTCTTTTGCTCTCCGTCCTCATCATACTCATAGGGTACTTCGCATCTTACCACATCATGAGTTTCTGCATCAAAGTAAACCGTCTGTGAAACCGGATTTGTAGCTTCAAGGGCGCCTCTCGCTACATTAAATGCATCAACCAGCTTCTGAACCGCCTCATCATAGCCTTCCACATCTCGGTTCTCTCCTACATAGTATTGCTCAGCTTCCTCTTTGGTAAATTCCTCACCATACTCTTCTAGTTTCACTGTCATATTTCCTGAAACATGGATTGGTATAAGGGTTCTTCCGTCTTCCTCAACCTGCTCCAGCTCTTCATATTGCAAGTCATAGACCTTGTTTGCATCTTTATATAATGTAAACAATCCCGGATTTAGAAATGAACCTATATATTCAAATTCCTCACCCCTGCTGTCATCAAGAGGGAAGTACTCGTAGTACGTGCCATCCTCTACCTTGTAATAACGATATTCATACCTTTCGTTGAAGATTTCGCCATTTTCATCAAGTGAATACATATTGGCCCCTCTGGCATACAGACTGTTTTCGACATCGTATAAATACTCCATCGATTGCTCATCTTCGTGTCCATCAAGGTATGCATATTTGTAAGTATCCTGACGTCTCATCTTGGTTGCTGATTCTACCTTGGCATTCCAATCATCGAACCACTTCTGATAATCCTCTTTCGGCTCAGCCTCCTCCTCAGCTTCTTCAGCTTCCTCTTCTGCGGCTTCTTCTTCTGACTCTGCAGCGTCCTTGGGTTCCTCAGGAGCATCCTTCTTGGTTCCACAAGAAGCAAGGAGCAGTACCATTAAGCTCACCAGCAAAACTACCATCAAACTTGTTTTCTTCATCACTAACACCTTTCAACTCAGCATTATGAAATAACTATTACGTATAACAAAGCCTGCCATGGGTTTCAGGATGCTTCCCGAGCCCCTCAAAAAAATTCTATCATATCCTGCAAAAATATGTGGTAATATTCCAATATTTTTGTTATTATCACTTTATCGTTTTAACAGAGGAGAGTGTGAAAGCAATGACTAATGCATTAATCGTTTTCGCTATAATAATGTACATGCTTGTGGTTGTTGGAATCGGCCTTAAGCTGTCCAAACAAAACAAGTCCACTGACGACTTCTATCTCGGCGGTAGAAAGCTTGGGCCTTTTGTAACCGCCATGAGCGCAGAAGCTTCGGACATGAGCAGCTGGCTTCTCATGGGACTTCCGGGAGTTGCCTTAGCGGGCTTAATCGGTGGAGGAGGTACCTTCGCAGAAGCTGTGTGGACGGCAATCGGTCTTGCGGTCGGAACCTATCTTAACTTCCTTATCGTTGCCAGGAGATTAAGAGTCTATTCCGAAAGAATAAACGCAAGCACCATTCCGGATTTCTTTGCCAATCGTTTTGCAGACAAGAGCGGAGCTATTATTGCGGTATCTGCAATTATCATAATTATTTTCTTTGTTCCATATACAGGCTCCGGATTCTCCGCAGTAGGAAAGCTATTTAACAGCCTATTCGGTTTGGACTACCATCTTACCATGATCGTGGGCGCTGCCATCATCGCAACCTATACGATTCTTGGTGGATTTCTTGCTGCTTCTACCACGGACTTTCTTCAGAGCATAATAATGACCATCGCTCTCATAGTCGTCCTGTTATTCGGTATCACGAAGTCCGGAGGTATGGATGCCATCTTGGCAAACACAGATGCAGTTCCCGGATACTTCAGTCTGACAGGACCTGACGGATCCTATAGCTCTCTTCCCATCGCATCAACCATGGCGTGGGGCCTCGGATATTTTGGAATGCCTCACATCCTTCTAAGGTTTATGGCAATAGAAGACGACCGCAAGCTTTCGCTTTCAAGAAGAATTGCTTCCGTATGGGTTGTCATCTCTATGGGCATAGCAATATTCATCGGAGTCATGGGTTATTCCTTTGTTAAGGCTAACGGACTCCTTAACGACGAGATGGATCCTGAGAGAATCATCGTTCTCATCTCTTCGGTTTTGGCCAAAGCCAATCCCTTTGCAGCCATAATAGCAGGTCTCATCATCTCCGGAATCCTGGCGTCAATCATGTCCACATCCGACTCACAGATGCTCGCAGCTTCTTCAAGCGTGTCGGAGAACCTGGTTCGCCAATTCTTCATCAAAGACATGAACCAGCGTCAGCAGATGCTCTTTGCCAGGGGAACCGTTGCGGTGATTGCCGTTATCGGAGTTATCTTTGCTTGGGATCCCAATAGCTCAGTGTTCAGAATAGTATCCTTTGCTTGGGCGGGATTCGGAGCTGCCTTTGGTCCCCTTATGTTGATAAGCTTGTTCTGGAGACGAACAAATAAAAACGGCGCCTTTGCCGGAATCTTGGGCGGCGGCGCCATGGTTATTATATGGAAGTATTTCATTTCCAAATTGGGCGGAGTGTTTGCAATCTATGAGCTTCTTCCGGCCTTCGTTTTCTCGGCGATTCTCATCGTCGTTGTCAGCCTCATAACCGCTCCTCCAACTAAAGAGGTTACGGATGTATTTGATGAGGTGAGGGGCTAGTCCTCTTTTCCTCGGGCCAGCAAGAATACGGTGGTAAGGATGCATGCGAATCCTACCAAATCGATGGGGTAGAAAACTTCTCCCAGCCACAGAACCATACAGAGGGTAGCTGCTACCGGCTCAATGCTGGCTATCATGCTACCCTTTACTGCGCCACAATAAGTGATGCCCAGTAGATATCCTGTATACGGAATTACCGTACCGAAGATTATTATTATCCCCATGAAGAGATAGAACCTGGCATCATAAGTCGCAGGACCTCCGTTTGTGCCATTGATGAGAAGCATTGCTGCTCCTCCTGTAAGCATTCCAAAACCTACGACGGGGATGCTTCCGTATTTATCGATGAGTTTAATTGGAAGCATCGTATAGAAGACTGCAGCTATTGCAGATAGCAGTCCCCAGAAAAGTCCCATGGGCGTAATGTAAAGCGAGCCGAAATCTCCATGGGTTGCAAGAAGCCATGCGCCTATTACGACAAGCACAATCGCAAGCACTTCTATTTTGGTTGGCATTCGCTTTTCCATGACGCAGCTCACAACCATGATAAGAACAGGTCCGATGTACTGAAGTATTGTCGCGGTTCCGGAATTGGTATGGTCGATGGCCTCAAGATACGCCAGCTGGTTAAAAAGAATTCCCATCACCGCAAACAAAACCAGGTTGAACATGGTCTTTCTCTTTCGGAACATTCTTTTGACTCTGTTCTTTTGACGCACAAGCGCAATCGCGGCCAGTATTATTCCGGATGAAACCATCCTGGCTGTGGTCAAATAAAGAGGAGTGATGTCATATTCTCTAAAGAGGAACTGCGCACAGGTTCCGGAGAACCCCCACAGGCTTCCTGCCACGAGAATTATGATCACACCTATCATTAACGAGTTTTCTCTATGTCGTTTTAGCCTACGTTTCTTCTCGGTCTTCACAAATCTTGTCTTTTGGCCTCTATCTTTCGTCGTAAAGAATCAATGCTATAAGACGGCAAGGCTCATCCTTAACGTTTGTGATTCCATGGCCTTCGCCGGAATAAGTGATGGTTAGATCTCCTGCATGAAGCGTTGTTATGCTGTGGTCGTTATCTTCATACTCTGCTTCACCCGATACGATATAATAGATTTCTCCATCCCCATTATGCATGTGAAATCCGATTCCGCAGTCCTTCTCCAAAATATTGTCGTTGAAGAGGCGGCCTTTACCGTTTAGCTCGTCGTCGCTATGGATGAGCTTGGTCACATCCACAACTCCCGGTCCACCAAATCGCTGTTCCAACAAAACCTTCTCGCGTTCTTCTTTTCTTCTGATTATGCTCATCATTCTTCTCCTTCTTCCGGCTCAAAGTCGTAACTATTGATTGTATGGTCTTTCCAAGTGTAGCCGTTTCTAACAGTATAATATACCTCTACCCGAATAGTCTCTGAAAATTCGGGATTGCAATAAGCCTCGGGATCCACCAGAGCTCTGTTGAAATATCCCAGGGCAATCAGTTCATCCACCTGGCCCATATGGTTTTTCAATATCTCCGATTTTTCATCTTTTACCCGTATTCGGAGATTCAAATATACGTTGGACTGATGGTATGTGAATTCCGGGTCTACTCTCTCCAGATTTGATCCTATGCTCGTCATCTTTTCCTCGTTGGCTTCAATAATGGGTTTTAACTGCCACTCTTTAGCCCGGACTGTAACTCGATCCACTTCTACTGTTACATCCTTGTCGGTAAGCTCCGAATTATCGACTATGTAATGGGCCAGTTCAGGTGGCGTCATTTTGAGGCTTTCCAAAAGGCTTCTTTCAAATGTCAATTCATAGAAAGGCATTCCGTCATCCAATAGGATTCCGAGAATCCTTGATGCTTCCTCTACGGCCAATTCAGGGTCTTTATCTTCGGCACCGGCATCAGCGTATGAATAGGAATAGGTGTTTCCATCTGCGCCTGCGACGCTATAGTCCCACCAATCTCCGGTAAGCTCAAGGCCTCGCTCCTCTGACAAACGATACAGGCTTCCATATGGAATTCTTCCGTTTCGCCATGCGTAAACCACCTTCTCGTTAACCACATTTAGATCCGCATCCATGACCTTGGTTATACCCCTTGAGCCATTGGAATGAGAATCCTCTATGCACCAATCTATTTCTTCCTGGCTAAATTCATCTATTCTATCTAGCAGCCCAAGTTCCAAGCATTTCTCCAAATACTTGCTTAGACTCCCCCTTACGTCAGCGCTTGTTCCTTCTCTTATTATCCTGTCGTATTCATCCTTGGTCGGATGGTCTTGGGTTATGCGAAGGGAGTATCCTCTCGCGTTTATAAAACTGTCTGCGGCGCTTCTTCCGTCTTTCTCATCCGGAATATAGTAATCAAGAAGAAAAGACTCATTCGATAAGTTGGGATAATTGGAAAGAAACTCTTGAAATTTCATGACCTCTTCATAAGCCTTGTAAAAAGATTCTCTTCCCCTTAGAGGATAGGCAAAAAACGCATAGTCGCTATCGTCAATATCTTTATAGTAAGAAAGCTCTCCCGTCGGTTCGTACAGGGTTCTTAGTCTTTCTTCTATTTCCTTGCTTGCCGTATCTATCAGGCTATTGCTCACTCCGAACTTGGATGAATAGTACCTATCTATAACAACAAACTTGAGTGGCTCGCCAAGACCATAGTGATCGGTTTCTACGTCCCAGCACATTTCTTTGCCATACTCTTCGCTTGTTATTTCTCGCTGCTCTTCCGATATAGTGTATTTGGTGATTCCTTTTTCTTTCAGATGTTTTTCTGCGTCTTTTCTCGTATACTCAACGGTATGGTCGCAGCTTGCAAGTATGAAAACAAAAGACAGCAGGAGAATGCAGGCTGCAATATTTTTTAATTTGTATTTCATCGAGCTATTAATCCTTATCATGTTTTTCATACTTCTTTCTTGATAAAACCAACCTAGAACATTCTACCACAGACACCTTTGGCGTAAAACAGAAAAGAGGCCTCTTCTCCGTAAATAAAGACGCCTTACATAAAATAAAAAAGCGGGGGAGTCCCGCCTTTGTTCGATATGATTTCTAGAGCACGCTGTTTAGGAATTGCTTGGTCTTTTCTTCTTTTGGATTTGTGAATATTTCTTCGGGAGGTCCTTCCTCCAGAATGATTCCGTCTGCCATAAATACGACCCTGTCCGCTACTTCTCTTGCAAAGCCCATCTCGTGGGTTACGACGATCATGGTCATGCCTTGTGATGCGAGATCCTTCATTACGTTAAGCACCTCTCCGACGAGCTCCGGATCCAGAGCCGATGTTGGTTCATCAAAGAGCATGAGTTTTGGCTCCATGGCTAATGCGCGGGCTATGGCAACACGCTGCTGCTGGCCGCCTGAGAGTTTGGACGGATATACATCCGCCTTATCCGAGAGTCCAACTCTCTCCAGAAGTTCAAGGGCCTTTTTCTCTGCTTCTTCAGGGCTAAGCCCTCTCACGTTTATGGGCGCAAGCATAAGGTTTTCCTTGGCCGTCTTGTGTGGGAATAGATTGAAGCGCTGGAACACCATCCCCATTTCAAGGAGAAGCGCCTTATGCTTTTCTTTGTCCATGCTGTCTATGATTTCCCCGTTCTCCGCATGAACGAAAAGCTCGTCTTCTACATAAATCTTTCCGCTGGTTATGGTTTCAAGGGTATTGAGAGACCTTAAGAATGTTGATTTTCCGGCTCCCGAAGCTCCTATTATTACAACCACTTCCCCCGGGTTAACCGTCATATTTATATCCGAAAGAACCTCCAAGTCTCCGAATCTTTTGCTTAAGTTTTCTGTTCTTATTAGAGACATTTCTCTATACGCTCCTTCTTATTCGTATGAGCCATATTTCTTCTCGGCTTTGTTGAAAACAAAGGTGAAGAAGGCGGTTATTATCAGGTATATAATCATGGCCGGGATATATACGAGTGCTGTGGCAGAAGAGGACGAGATGGCTCGGGTTACCTTGGTTAGATCGGAGAGTCCGATTATAGCAACTAGGGATACGTCCTTAAGAACCATGATGAACTCGTTTCCCACAGGGGGTATCAGGCGGCGCACCGTCTGAGGAATTATGACGAGCTTCATTGTCTGAGAATAGCTCATGCCGAGAGCCTTGGCCGCCTCGTGCTGACCGATGTCGATGGACTCCAGGCCCGCCCTTATGTTCTCCGCCAGGTATGCTGCGGTGTTAAGCGTGAAGGCTATCATCGCCGCAACAAAGGCGCTTTGTATCGTAAGCGCGGGATGGAATTGGGGAAGCCCAAAATAGATGAAATAGATCTGCATCAAAAGGGGTGTTCCTCTAAAAAAGAAAATATACGCCCTGCAAGGAGCGCTTATAATCGGATTCTTGGCCATCTTTCCGAGGGCGAGGAACAGGCTAAGCACCAGCCCTATACTTACGGAAAGTATGGTGATTATTATCGTTGTTTTGGCCCCCGCAAGAAGCTGCGGGAGCCATACAATTATTCTGGTTATTGCATCCATATTGTTAACACACTTTACTTATTTTTTGCGACTTGATTATCGGGCCGTTTTACTGTCCTTATCAGTCCACATTTATTACGCTGTCTGTTCCGAAATATTTATTGGCTATTTCTGCGAGTTTGCCGCTTGCCTTAATGTTATCAAGGGAAGCTTCTACTGCAGTCTTGATGCCATCGTTTCCTTTTTTGAAGGCCATGCAGATTGGTTCTTTTTCTTCTGCTTCCCAAACCGTCTTATAGTTTGCGGCATCATCACCGAGATAGAATGCTGCAACTACTGAGTCCGTGCAGACAGCGTCTGTACGTCCTGCCTTGAGTTCGTCAAATGCGTTTATGACTTTGTCGAATTGCTTTACTTCTGTATCAAGTCCACCTGTAACATATTCTTGAACCAGGTAGTCTGCAGTTGTTTCCATCTGAACCGCCACTGACTTTCCTGCAAGGTCCTGAATGTCCGCTATCTCGGAATCATTTGGAACCACCAGGACCGGTGCGTTTGCGATATATGTCTTGGAAAGAAGCATCTTATCGTTTCTGTCTTCCGTCCAGCTTACAGACGAAATTACAACGTCGTATTTATCCGTGTCCACTCCGGCAAAGATTCCGTCCCATGCCGTATCAATAAGCTCAAGCTCAAGACCCATGTCCTCTGCCAGGGCTGTCGCCATCTCTACGTCGAATCCGATGGGAGTCTTTCCATCCTCATCAAAGTATTCCATCGGTGGATACCCTATCTCGATTCCCACCATCAAAGTTCCCTCTTTAATGGTTGAATATGCAGAATCACCTGCTGCGGCATCGCTTGATGCTCCCCCTGAGCCACCTGAAGTTCCTGAATTGCCCGAACCACATGCCGCCAGTAGTCCGAGGCATAAAATTATTGAAATAACAACACTTCCTACTTTCTTCATTGCATTAACCTCCTAAAGCAAAACTTGAATATTTGCTAAATAAAATAGCACCCGTAGGTGCTAATGTCAATAGATTTTTTGCATTTTTATGCAAATTTATTAATATTTTTTCTGTATGTGGCTTGGCGACTTTGCCTTCCCTCGATTATTTGGCTTGTTCTTTCGGGCTCGATTACTTGCTTTCTTCAATCGCATCGATTGACTTGGCCACGACTTCCGCAAAGCCTGCTTCTTTCATGGCAGTGACGCCTTTGATCGTTACGCCTCCCGGGGTGGCAACCTCCGTGACCATGTCTCCCGGATTCTTTCCTGCTTCTACCTGGAGTCTTCCGGTTCCTGAAACCATCTGGGCTACGATTCGATATGCGACTTCGGGGTCGATTCCGTACTTGGCTCCTGCATTCCCAAGGGCCTCTATGAACATTGCAGCAAAGGCCGGACCGCAGCTTGTCATTTCTCCTGCGAGCCACATCTTGTCGGATGGGACGGTTTCTATCTCTCCCAGCTTCTTTAGGAGACCTCTAACAATTTCGAATTCCGGATCCGAAAGGTTGTGTTTGTCTTCTACTATTGTGATTCCCTCGCATACCTCGCAAGGAGTGTTGGGAATGATGGAGATGTGCTTGATAGCAGACGGTTCTCCCTCCTCCGTAAACATTTCTTCATAGGTATCAAAGTCGAGACCAAAGGCAACGGAGACTACTATGTTTCCTTGTAATTGCTTCTTGATTGGAAGGACCACATCCTTAACCTGACCCGGCTTGACGCAGATGAACACAACGCCTGATTCCCTGGCGACTTCTTCCGGCGTTCTCACGACGCGGATCCCCGGAGCTCTTTCCATGAGTTTCTCATAGTTTGAAGCGCAGGCAGTGACATCCCGGGGTTCTATGCACCGGGCCTTTATTAAGCCTCTATACATGGCTTCGGCCATGTGTCCAAATCCTATAAAGCCTATCTTCATGTTTTCTCCTTACATGCTACTGGCCTTTTCTTAATTCCGTGCGGAATTTATTTACCATGTTCTTTTCTGCTCTTGAGACAGTCATCTGAGAAACTCCAAGTTCCTCTGCGATGGCCGACTGGCTCTTGTTGTTTAAGAACCTTTCTCTAAAGATGTACTTGTATTGGTCATTAAAGGTGGCCATCACCTTATCTATTATTTCGCCCAGCTCAACTCTGTCGTATCCGATCTCGTCGAAACCGGTGTATTTCTCAAGATAAGATCCGTCACCTTCTTCACCGGCATCATCAAAGGTCCTATCCAAAGAATAGGTACCATAAGCCTGGGCGCTGTCCAGTGCCTCGATTATTTGATCTTCCGGTAGGCCCGTTGCTTCTGCAATTTCCGAAATGGTGGGCTGTCTCTGAAGCTTTGCGGCCAGTTGCTCTTTGGTGTCCTGAACCTTGGCTGATATTTCCTTAAGCCTCCTTGGAACCTTAAGTGCCCACTCTTTGTCGCGGAAGTATTTCTTGATTTCTCCGAGTATGGTTGGTGTTGCAAAGGTACTGAATTCGAAACCTTTGGATGGATCGAACCTCTCAACCGCCTGGACCAATGCGAGAGCTCCTACTTGATAGAGGTCGTCATAGTCCACACCCTTCCCCAAATATTTTCGGATTAGGATGTCCACCATATAGAGATACTTCTCTACGATTTCATTTCTCTTTTCTACCGTGGGATCGTTCTTATATTCCTGGAACAAATCCCTATCTGTCATATGTTCTTCACCATCTGGATGAATTTATGGCCATGCTCATCCTTACCAATGCTTACGCTTGACATTAACGAGTGAAGGAGAATCATGCCGATGTCTCCTTCTTGTGGGCAATTCTGACATTGCTGGCTAAGCTTCTGAAGGGAGTGCTGGTCGCAGCCGTCAATTACCTTGACTTCTACCATTCCCTTGTCTACGCAATACTCGATGTCGTATTTCTCGCTGTAGCCTTCTTGGCCGTGGCAGGACACGTTCTTGCATGCCTCTACCACTGCCAATATGATGTCTTCTGCCGACTCCACATCAAAGCCTGCCTGATCCGCTAACGATCTCGTGGCAACTCTGATCATGGTCATATACTCCGGTTTACCCGGAATGGTGAACTTAAGATTGTCCATTTTCCTCTTCTTCCTCTTCCTTGATGGCTTTAGCCATGGCAACGATCTTGGTTTCTCCTTCAACCTTCATGATCTTGACTCCCTGGGTTGCTCTTCCCAGTACGGAGACTTCCTTGGCTCTTATTCTAATTATTATACCGTCGGAATTGATGAGGAATACCTCGTCCTCTTCTGCCACAACCATGGCACCGATAAGGTTTCCGGTCTTGGCGAACTTGGCCTTGTCGTAGGTTAGGAGACCCTTGCCGCCTCTTGTCTGAATCTTGTAGTCTTCAACAGGGGTTCTCTTACCGAAGCCGTTCTCTGTTACAACCAGGAGCTGCTGCTTGGGTTCAACAAGTTCCATTGCAACAACCTCGTCGTCCTTATCCAGCTTGATTGCTCTTACACCGCCTGCAATTCTTCCCATAGGTCTTACGTCCTTCTCTGAGAAGCTTATGCACTTACCCTTCTTGGTTACGATGATGATGTTGTTCTCGCCGGTTGATTCTTTGATGCCGATGAGTTCATCGTCTTCCTTGAGGTTGATTGCGATGAGGCCCGTTGAGCGTTTGGTGTCAAACTCGTTCATGGATGTCTTCTTAATGTGTCCGTGTTTGGTTACGGCAATTAAGTATCTATCCTCCGAGAAGTCCTTAACAGGAATGACGGCTGTGATTCTCTCTCTCTGAAGCAGGTTCAGGAAATTGATAGCCGGTGTTCCTCTTGCTGTTCTCGTAGCTTCCGGTACTTCGTAAGCCTTGAGCTTATGAGCCTTACCTGTATTGGTGAAGAACATGAGGTAGTCATGAGTTGAGGTCATAACCAGATCCTTAACAAAGTCGTTCTCTCTGGTTGTGATTCCGGTAATTCCTCTTCCGCCTCTCTTCTGAGCCTTGTAGGTATCCGCCGGTACTCTCTTTATATACCCAAGGTGGGTGAGAGTTATAGCTACCTTTTCTTCTTCTACCAAATCTTCTTCGTCAAGCTCGCCCTCATCTCTTATGAATTTGGTGCGGCGCTTGTCGCCGTATTTCTTCTTAATCTCCAGCAGTTCATCCTTGATAACTCCCATGAGAAGTTTCTCATCCTTGAGAAGGGACTTGTAATACTTGATCTTCTTCATGAGTTCATCGTATTCCTTGTCAATCTTCTCTCTTTCAAGACCTTGGAGCCTTCTGAGCTGCATGTCCAGAATTGCCTGAGCCTGTATCTCGGAAAGTCCAAACCTCTCCATGAGTTTTTCTTTGGCATCGTTATACGATTCGCGGATGGTCTTGATTACCTCGTCTATATTATCCAGGGCAATTCTTAGGCCTTCCAATATATGAGCTCTTGCTTCGGCTTTACCGAGGTCGAACTGGGTTCTTCTTGTAACGACTTCTTTCTGGTGCTTCAGATATTCTACCAGGAAGTCTCTCAGTGAAAGAAGTCTTGGCTGTCCATCCACGAGAGCCAGCATGATCATGCTTACGCTGTCCTGAAGCTGAGTGTGTTTATAGAATCTGTTAAGAGTGATTTGCGGGTTGGCATCTCTCTTTAGTTCAACTACGATACGTATACCTTCTCTGCTAGATTCATCGCGTATTGCCGATACACCTTCAACCTTCTTATCCTTAACGAGTTCAGCCATCTTCTCGATAAGACGAGCTTTGTTAACCATATAAGGAATTTCGGTAATTACGATGTGGGTCTTTCCACCCTTGGCTTCTTCGATTTCACAAACCGAGCGGACTTTGATCTTTCCTTGACCTGTCTTATATGCTTCTTTCAGTCCGGACTTTCCGAGAATCTGTGCTCCTGTAGGGAAGTCGGGGCCCTTAATGTGTTTCATCAGGTCTTCAACAGTGCTGTCCGGCTCGTCGATGAGTTGAACCGTTGCATCTATTACTTCTCCGAGGTTGTGCGGTGGAATGGATGTTGCCATACCAACGGCGATACCATTGGATCCGTTAACGAGAAGCTGCGGGAATCTTGCCGGAAGTACAACAGGCTCCTGCTCCTCT
>Ga0256404_1005988_pt1 | contig 20685 bp, 13 predicted proteins | sample RumenRJG_01DNA_FD_185990 | JGI IMG/M metagenome (GOLD analysis project Ga0256404, IMG submission 185990) | Bovine rumen microbial communities from Lethbridge, Alberta, Canada - RJG_01 | ecosystem: Host-associated > Mammals > Digestive system > Stomach > Rumen | place: Canada: Alberta | collected...
GTGCGGTAGGTGAGACTCGAACTCACACAGGCTTACGCCCACTACCCCCTCAAAGTAGCGTGTATACCATTTCACCACTACCGCATTTCTGAAAGGTGAATGCAAAGGTAACGGAATATTCTTAATTAGCAAAACTTTTCTGCTGAAAAAGTTCAGGAAAAACTCTTGCCTATCCGGAATTTATGCCTAACTTTGCACGCTCTCTGAGGTGGAATCCATTCACCGACAAGAGAAAGGCTCTCACGAGCTGGGAGCGACAGGTAATTTATTAATTAATAAAACAGATTCACAATGGCTGTTAAAATCAGACTTCAACGCCACGGTAAGAAGAATTTCGCATTCTTCCACATTGTCGTGGCAGACACTCGCGCACCTCGCGACGGACGTTACATCGAACAACTCGGAACTTACAACCCGAACACCAATCCGGCAACCATCACTCTCGATTCCGAGAAAGCACTGAACTGGCTTAAGGTTGGAGCACAGCTTACGCTCGTAACCCGCAGGTTGCTCTCTTACGAGGGAGTTCTCCTGAGGTTCCACCTTCAGAAAGGCGTAGACAAAGGTGCTCTGACTCAGGAGCAGGCCGACCAGAAATGGAATGCATGGAAAGCTCAGAGGGATGCTAAGATAGAGGCCAAAAAGGCGGGCATCGCACAAAGCAAGCAGACTAAGGCTAAAGCTGCCCTTGACGCAGAAAAGAAAATCAATGCCGAAAGGGCTGAGGCTCTCGCAAAGAAAGCCGAGGAGCTTGCGGAGAAAGAGCGCAAGGCTGCTGAGGAAGCTGCCGCCGCTAAGGCTGCCGCAGAGGCTGCTGAGGCACCTGCTGAAAGCGCACCAGAAGCTAAGCCAGAGGCTTAAACGATGTCCGAGGCAAGAGCAGATCTTCTGTGCGTTGCCAGGGTGTTGAAATCCAACGGAACCAATGGCGAAGTCATCATGGGCTTTCGCGAATATGCTCCAGAGGAAATAAATTTAAAGGAACCGCTGTACATCTATTTTGATGGGCTAGCGGTTCCTTTTTTCATTGAATCTTTCTCGGCAAAAGGCAGCCGAGCTGCCGTCAGGCTCACTAGCGTAAAGTGCCTAACCGATGCTGAAGAGCTGGAAGGAAGGGAGATTTTCGTCAAAGAAGATACGATAAATGAATATGAAGACGGCGAGGATGTGCTGTCTCCGGACGACCTCGTTGGCTGGACTGTGCTGAATGAGAATGGGGAAATGGTTGGGACGGTCTCTGGCTGGGAAGATATTCCGGGGAATACGTGTCTTTACATCCGGCTGGGAAATGGAGCAGAATCAATGATTCCTTTCAACGACGCTCTCATCGTCCAGATTGATGAGGATAACAAAAAAATAGCCCTCCGTATTCCAGAAGGGCTGATTTAATCGTACAACACCGATTTTATTTTGGCATGTAATCTTCTGGGTTCTCAGAAGCCTTAGGGGCTTCAGGGGCAGGTGTGGTGGAGGCTGGAGCCGCAGGAGCATATTCGGAAGCAGCCTTTTCCGCATTCCTACGCATCAGATAGTCATGCTTCACATCCTGATAGAATGCATGCTGACAGGCCTGGGCGTAAGGATAGAACCACAGGAGGCCTATTCCCAGAGTCAGAAGCGAAAGCAGGAACCAGCCTATCAGGCTAAGATAAAGATAGAACAAATCGTACTTCCGCCCTTTCATCATCGCCATGCTCAGCTCAATGGACTTGTTCACGGAAAGCTCCGGATAATCCTCCAGGACATAGTACGTCATGGCGTATGACAATGCTTTTATTATGCCTGGCACAATGAGCAGCAGTGACCATAGGACAGTGTAGATGCCCCTAAGCAGGACAGCCCATACGTGACGCCAGTAATTGCTAAGACCAATCCGGAACATATTCCCGACCACTCTTCCGTCGCCACTCTGGCTCATCACTTTAAAAGAAATGACGTACCCCAGCTGGAGCGGATCTATGAAGAATATGCTGAGAATCCAGATAAGTGGCGTGAAACGATTCTGCGCTGCGGTAATAGCTTCAAGATCCGTAGGATCCTTGAGGATCATAGCGTACATCGGCGCGACCAGTGCATAAGAAATCAGAAGCAGAATGAGAATTCCCAGGACGGACTGCGGCCAGTTCCCTTTCAGAGAGGCCAGAGCCTCGTTTTTGTATTGCACGTTTTCTTTCATATTTGGTTAATGATTGGTTGCGCAGAAAATATTAATATTCAATATGCACGCTTGCCGTCAGGTTGTCAATGCAGAAACTACGAGGGAAATCAGCCCTGTTCGTCTCAACGGTGAATTTCAATGCATCGACGAATCCAAGCGAGCTAAGATCCACTTCAGTCCACTTCGTTATGACGGTCCTCTTCATGCTGTCATTCCTGACCAGATCGACGTTCACGGATTTTACCGCTGCCTTATTCAAATATCCAGTGACGGTTACGGTAAGGTAATCGCCATCCTGCAAAGGTTTGTCTTCGATTGCTTTGATGGTCTTGCTGACATTATCTATGTAAAGGCCTTTCATGGAGCAAGTTCCAACATCATAGCCGCTCAAGAATATCTGCCAGTCATATTCCTGGCCCGCAGGATAAAAGTATACGGCATAGACTTTCGAATCAAAAGCTCCTGCGCCAGGCCCTGCGGAAGAATAATCCGAAATGCCTGTCTTTTCCGTATTCAGAGAATCCTTTTTCATCGATAGGCAGAATCCGCCATTGAAAATGGAATTATTTTCATCGTAAGCAGAATTAAGGCAGGAAAATTCATCGGTAAGAATCTGCTTGGAAAATCGCAGGCTGTCTTTGAAATATTGAGCGACCAACTGATCGCTGGAGGCATAACCGTCAAAATTCCCAACGATGGTGTAATCAGACTTCGAAACCCCTGAACCTAGGCAGGACGTCGCAAAAATAACGGCGGAAGCAAGCATAATAAGAGTTAAGTTTTTCATTATCATTTCTTTTAATCTGTACAAAAATAATAAAAATACTTATTCCAAAATCCCCAACTTCAAAATGCTTGCGTCATATTCATTTTATTTACCTGAGGGAGCATCTAATTTGTATTCCGGATGCTTCCCTGAAGAAATAGCAAGACCGACCGAAAGCAGGATAGAAACAATGCAGACGCCAACGAACATCAGTTCCACTTTCACAGGACCAGTTTCCACCGCCGATGACTCCAAGATACCGCCTGCGGACATTTTGAAGAACATGAGACCAAGGTTCTGAACCCAATATATTAATGAATATGCCGTACCCAGCACTTTGTCTGGCACTATCTTCGGTACGCCAGGCCACATGGCGGCAGGCACCAGCGAATAGCCGAAGCCAAGGAAAATCATGCTCAGGTAACCGAAAATCGGCCTTCCGGCAGGGGCGAAGGCCAGTAGCATGTGAGCAATGAAAGCCAGGATGGCCCCAAGAACCATCCAGCGAGTGCCTTTCCCTGCTTTATCGACCATGATTCCGAAAAGCGGAGCGAAAATAACGGTTGCGAATGGAAGCATGGAAACCATCCAGCTGGCAGCCTCTACCGGAACCTCGAACCGTGGAATCAGGATGGCACTTGCGAATTTTTTGAAAGAGACTATGCTGCTGTAGAAAAAAACGCACAGCAAGGCTATCATTATGAACTCTTTATTTTTCAAGAGTCTCAATACGTCCTTGAAAGAGAATTTGTCCTCCTGCGCAGCGTCCACGTGGCCGCGAACCCCAGCCTGTTTGTCGAAACGAGCGTCCATGGCGACGAAAATAGCCCAGAGAATCATTCCTGCTAGCATCAACATCAATCCCAAGAATGCAGGACGGGCCGTCTCTGCCAATGAATACATCTCCCCGGGAGCCTTTGTAGCGACCAGGCGAGGAGAGATTATTAAGGCGAAAGCTGTCCCGAGCCTCGCGATTGCAAGCTGCAGGCCCATGGCGAAGGCAATGGGACCATCTTTGAACCATTTGGCAATGGAGCGAGTCACAGCGACTCCGGCGATTTCGCTTCCCAAGCCAAATATCATGCAACCGACATAAGCTATTGCAATTGAGCTTTTCGGCGGCAGACCGGAAGTTATTGCCCAAGTGACCAAGGCAGCACCACCGGCCATCAGGCCGACGAAGATTGAGCCAGTAATGCGGACGCCCCACTTGTCGAGGAGCATGCCGCATATTACCAGCCCGCCGAATATGCAAAGAACCGAATAGCCACTGGCATAAAGGCCATAATTGGCTGAATTCCAGCCTAATTCAAGGCGTTCAGGATGTTCGAAAAGATGCGACAGAGTGGAGAACATGTCGTCGAAGTAGTACGATGCGAACATCGGCACCACAAGACATGCCAGCGCCAGCCAGCACAAAATGCTCCCCTTCCTCTGCGCCATAATTATTTCTGAATATTCGGAAGCTCAAGCCCGTAACTCTTTGCCTTGTCTTCTCTCTTAAGGAATATGCTGAGTATCAGAGCGAGAACGCCAAAGCTTGAGAATACCAGCATCGGCACGAAATAACTGCCGGTGGAAGCCCGAAGATACCCGATGAGCATAGGGACGAAGCAAAGCCCGACGTTCTGAACCCAGAAAATAAGGCAATATGACGAACCAAGTATCTTCTCGTCGATAATTTTAGGCACGCTCGGCCACATGGCCGCAGGGACGAGGGAGAAGCTGACTCCGAGAATCACTATCAGCGTCATGGCGAACCACTTTTGAGGATAAGCCGGCAGGATGAAAGCGAAGCTCAGATGGCACGCAATCATGATTATCGCCCCCCACATCATCATTGTAGCGCCCTTCCCTACCCTGTCCAGGAATATTCCCAGAACCGGAGTCAGGCACATAGCCAGGATTGGGAAGAAGCTGAACATTCTTGAAGCGGCAGCCGCATCTATGTTCAAGGTTTCCTGCAGATAGTTCGGAGCATACCTCTGGAATGGGAATATGGCCGAATAGTACAGCACGCACAGAAGGGCGATCAGCCAGAACATCTTGCTCTTAAAGATGGCTCCAAGGTCGCTGATGTGGAATTCGTCTTCAGGGTCCTTCTCGTAAGTAGCCTTGCCAGCGGCAACCAGCTGCTTGTCCAGCTTGGAATCCATGACGTTGAAAACCAAGAAATTGATCAGCCCTATTATCAGCAGGCAGGCGCAGAAAAGCACCGAAGCTACCACAGTGTCGCCAGAGTCGATTATTCCATCTGCATTGCCGAACTTGTCAGCGAGCAGAGGAGAAATCCACATCACGGCGAAAACGCCCAGCCTGGCTATGGCCATCTCCAAGCCCATGGCAAGGGCCATCTCTTTACCTTTAAACCACTTTGCGATGGCCTTGGAAACGGTCGTGCCCGCCATCTCGCAGCCGCAGCCGAATATCATGAAGCCAAGGGCGGCCATCTTGGCGCTCCCGGGCATTGCCACCCACCAAGTGTCCAGCCAGTTGCAGAAGCCGGTCGTCTGGAACCAGTCGCTCACGCCGACATATTTTATCAGGGCACCTGCGACCATGAGGGATGCGGAAAGCGCTCCGGTGAACCTGACACCCATCTTGTCCAGGATGATGCCGGCTATTATCAGGAAGCCACAGACGTTCAAGATGTATTCAGCCGCAGCATACGTCCCGAACACGCCGCTGTCCCATCCCCGCTGGGATTCGACGAGCGACTTCAGAGGCGAGAGCACATCCACGAACATGTACCCGAAAAACATCATCAGCGCAATCAGAATCAGCGCCGCCCACCTGGCGGCAGGATAGTCATTGAGAAATTGCCTTACTTTTTCTGACATCGTATCAAGATTTAATTATTTCCTAATAGCAACGAAGCGTAAAGTTAAAAAAAGTCGGAATAATATCGTAATTTTGCATTTATGATTCTTGAAAAAATCAATTCGCCTGACGATGTGAGGAAGCTTGGCGTCGAAGAGCTGAAGACGCTCTGCGATGAAATCAGGGAATATATCGTCAGGTGCTGCGCAGTGAACCCCGGCCACGTCGCCTCCAGCCTCGGGGCGGTAGAGCTGATCGTGGGGCTTCATTACGTTTTCAATACCCCGAAAGATAAGATAATATTCGATGTCGGCCATCAGGCGTATGCCCACAAGATAATAACCGGAAGACGCGAGGCATTCAAAAAGAACCGTATGCCAGGGGGAATCAGCGGTTTTCCAGTCAGGAGCGAGAGTGAATATGACGCATTCGGCGCAGGCCATGCTTCGACCTCAATATCGGCAGCGCTCGGCTTCGCAAAAGCAGCGCAGCTTTCTGGCTCAAATGAAAAAGCAATCGCCCTGATTGGCGACGGAGCCATGACCGGAGGCCTTGCCCTGGAGGGACTGAACAATGCCGGCGACAGCGATGCCGACCTGCTCATCGTCCTGAACGACAACGAGATGGCCATCGACGGAAACAAGGGCGGGTTGCATTCGTACTTGCTGAGACTTACCACCGATCCTACATATAATAAAATAAAGAACAGCGTTTGGAACCGCCTGGGCGAGAGCAAGGCCAGAAATATCCTTCAGGGATTCGTTAGAAAAACGAAAAAAGGCCTGGTTACCGAATCCGGAGGAGATTTCTTCGAGGCTTTCGGGTTCAGGTATTTCGGTCCGATCGATGGCAACGACATGAATGCCGTCGTGGATACTCTCAAAAGGCTGAAAGACATCAAAGGCCCGAAAGTCCTGCACGCATATACCGTTAAAGGGAAGGGTTACGCTCCAGCTGAGAAAGAATCCACCATCTGGCACGCCCCAGGGAAATTCAATCCGGAAACAGGGGAACGCATCCACAGGGAATACACGGTAAGCCGTTACCAGGATGTCTTCGGCGAGGTTCTGTGCGAGCTTGCCAGGAAAGACCCGAGAGTGGTCGCAATCACTCCTGCGATGGCCTTCGGCAGCGGCCTCTCTGGCTTTGCTAAAGAATTCCCTGAGAGGTTTTTCGACGTGGGCATAGAAGAAGAACACGCCGTGACTTTTTCCGCAGGCCTGGCCGCAGGCGGGATGAAGCCTTATTGCAGCATCTACTCCACCTTCGCCCAAAGGGCATACGACGAGATAGTCCACGACGTAGCCCTGCAGAAACTTCCCGTGGTGCTCTGCATAGACAGAGCCGGCCTGGTCGGGGAGGACGGCGCCACGCACCAAGGTGTCTTTGACATGGCCTCGATGAGGTGCATACCGAATGTAACCATAGCAGCGCCAATGAATGAGCTAGAGCTCAAAGGCATGATGTACCTTGGATTGAACATTCATGAAGGCCCGCTAGTCATCCGTTACCCAAGAGGTCTGGGTGAAGGTGCGGATTGGAAGGTCGCCACGGCCGGAGATATATTAATAGGTAAAGGCAGGAAGCTCGTCGATGGCGAGAGGGTTGCGGTTCTGGCGCTGGGACCCGAAGCTGCAAGGGCCGCAGAGGCCGTCGAAATATTAAAAAAAGATTCAGGAATATGCCCTGCCGTCTTCGACATGCGCTTCCTCAAGCCTATTGACGAAGACATACTAGAAGAGGCTTCTCATTTCATGAATATATTGACTGTGGAAGATGGCAGCCTTAAAGGTGGGCTTTATAGTGAGGTCTGCGAGTGGATGGAGGCTCACGCCAGATGCTGCAAGGTCTCAGGAATAGGCGTGCCTGACATATTCATTAAACAAGCCCCGCAGGCTGAGCAACGCACAGAATGTCGACTGGATTCAGAGGGCATTGCTTCAGAAATCAGGGCGCTTTGGGAAAAAATTTAAAAAACTTTTTGGCGAATCGGAATTAATATCTATCTTTGCAATCCCTTTGTGTTCAAAGGGTCTTTGAAATACCGCCGATATAGCTCAGTTGGCTAGAGCGTGTGATTTGTAATCTCAAGGTCGTGGGTTCGACTCCCTCTATCGGCTCTCTTTCCGGGGAGTAATGTGCCGGAACGTTATCGGGAGGATCGCATAGCGGCAATTGCGGCGGACTGTAAATCCGCTCCTTCGGGTTCGGTGGTTCGAGTCCACCTCCTCCCACTTTTTTGCGGAAGTAGCTCAGTTGGTAGAGCATCAGCCTTCCAAGCTGAGGGTCGCGAGTTCGAACCCCGTCTTCCGCTCCATTAAAGCCGGTGTAGCTCAGGGGTAGAGCGCATCCTTGGTAAGGATGAGGTCATGAGTTCAAATCCCATCACCGGCTCAGCATTATATATTAAAGCTAACACATTTAATCATAATATTATGGCAAAAGAAACATTCCAAAGAACAAAACCGCATGTCAACATCGGTACAATTGGCCATGTTGACCACGGTAAGACGACTTTGACTGCCGCAATTTCCAAGGTTCTCCACGAGAGGGGCTTCGGAAGCGAGGAAGTCAAGTCTTTCGACCAGATCGATAACGCTCCTGAGGAGAAAGAGCGTGGCATCACCATTAACTCCGCACACATCGAGTACGAGACCGCAAAGCGTCACTATGCGCATGTTGACTGCCCAGGCCACGCCGATTATGTGAAGAACATGGTTACCGGCGCCGCTCAGATGGATGGCGCAATCCTCGTAGTAGCAGCTACCGACGGTCCAATGCCTCAGACACGCGAGCACATCCTTCTCGCTCGTCAGGTGAACGTTCCTAAGATCGTTGTCTTCCTGAACAAGGTTGACCTCGTAGAGGATCCTGAGATGCTTGACCTCGTTGAAATGGAAACCCGCGACCTGCTTACATTCTATGGATACGATGGTGACAACTGCCCAGTTATCCGTGGTTCTGCCCTCGGTGCTCTCAATGGAGAGAAACAGTGGGAAGACAAAGTAATGGAGCTCATGGATGCGGTTGACGAATATATTCCTGTTCCTGTTCGTGATAACGAGAAGCCATTCCTGATGCCTATCGAGGACATCTTCTCCATTACCGGACGCGGAACTGTAGTTACCGGCCGTGTTGAAAGGGGAACCATTCATGTCAACGACCCTGTAGAACTCATCGGTTTCGGTGACGCTCCAAGGCCTACGACTGTTACTGGCGTTGAGATGTTCCGTAAGCTTCTTGACCAGGGTGAGGCAGGAGACAATGTAGGTCTTCTTCTCCGTGGCATCGACAAGAAGGACGTCAAGAGAGGTGAAGTCGTAGCAAAACCTGGCACCATCACTCCTCACAAACACTTCAAGGCTCAGATTTATGTGCTGAAGAAGGAAGAGGGTGGCCGTCATACTCCATTCCACAATCACTATCGTCCTCAGTTCTTCATCAGAACTCTTGACGTTACTGGCGAGATTACTCTTCCGGAGGGCGTAGAAATGGTTATGCCTGGTGACAATGTCGAGATCGACGTTCAGCTCATCACTCCTGTAGCTCTTAACGAGCAGCTCCGTTTCGCTATCCGTGAGGGTGGCCGCACGGTAGGAGCTGGTCAGGTTACTAAGATTCTTGACTAATACTCTATAACAAGCGGGCTGGCCCAAAAGGCAAGTCCGTTTTTAGGGGAATAGAACAAGGGTAGTTCAGCGGTCTCCAAAACCGTCGATGTGGGTTCGAATCCTGCTTCCCCTGCCAATATCAAAGGTTACGATTTGGTAATTGTTTAACAGACTTCGCGATAAGCTTCCAAATTACGGGGTCCATTAAATGCAAAGATGAGAAAGTTCATTAACTATCTTAAAGAGTGCTATGTAGAGCTGACGAAGAAAGTGACGTGGCCGACCTGGAGCAAGTTGCAAAGCTCTGCTCTACTGGTTATCGTGGCTACGATCATCCTTTCAATCGCGCTCTTCATAATCGACTTCACTTTCGAGCATCTGATGACTGCAATTTACACATTGTAAATCATTGATTGCCATGGCGGATATGAAATGGTACGTCCTCAGGACGGCTGGAACAAAAGAGAAGAAAGCTGCCGGATATCTCGAGAAAGAGATTGAAAGAAGCGGTTTGCAAGATTTGGTTGGGCAGGTCTTAGTGCCTGTGAAAAAAGAGATTGTAACCAAAAATGGCAAGAGGAAGGTAGTTGAAAAACTGCTTTTCCCTGGGTATGTGATCATCCAAGCCGAGTTAAGCGGCGAACTTGAGTACATAATTCGTAATCTCATCCCTAACATGTCTGGCTTCCTGACTGAGAATCGCCGGGTTTCTGTCGAAGGTGGCAAAAGCACCATCGAGAAAATCCCTATCCCCCTCAGAGATGAAGAGGTACAGCGTATTCTAGGCAATCAAGACGAGAATGTCGATAATCCTGCGGAGACAGAGGTAAATTACGAAATTGGTGAATCCGTCAAGATCACCGACGGGCCGTTCAGCGGCTTCAGCGGAACGGTAGACGCAATTGAAGAAGATAGAAGCAAACTCAAAGTCGTAGTTGTGATCTTTGGCAGGAAGACCCTGCTCGAGCTCAGCTTCAGTCAAGTAACAAAAGAATAACAATCAATTATGGCAAAAGAAGTAACCGGATTCATTAAACTCCAGATCAAAGCTGGAGCAGCAAATCCAGCGCCCCCAGTAGGACCTGCTCTTGGTTCTAAAGGCTTGAATATAATGGATTTCTGCAAGCAGTTCAATGCCGCCACTCAAGCACAAGCGGGAAAGATTCTGCCAGTGGTCATCACGGTATATTCAGACAAGTCCTTCACCTTCGTGGTAAAGCAGCCCCCAGTGGCAATCTCGCTAAAAGAGGCAGCGAAGATTCAGAAAGGATCAGGGCAGCCAAATAGATCTAAGGTCGCATCAGTCACCTGGGATCAGATTAAGACAATCGCCGAAGGGAAAATGCCTGACCTGAACGCTTTTACGCTCGCCTCCGCCATGAAAATGGTAGCTGGCACAGCAAGGAGCATGGGCATAAAAGTAACTGGCGAGTTTCCTAAGGACATTTAAAAATTCACAAGCAAATGAGCAGAATTACAAAAAATCAGAAAGCGGTCGCTGGTAAATACGATCCTTCTAAAGCATATTCTCTTTCAGAAGCCTGTGAAGTTCTGAAAGACATAACCTACGTCAAGTTCGACTCAACCGTCGAACTCACCGCGAATCTTGGAGTTGACCCTCGTAAGGCCAATCAGATGATTCGTGGCGTGGTAACTCTTCCTCACGGAACTGGCAAGGTGGTGAGAGTGCTCGTGCTCTGCACTCCTGACAAGGAAAACGAGGCAAAAGAGGCCGGAGCAGATTACGTTGGTCTTGATGAATATGTGGAAAAAATAAAGGGTGGCTGGACAGACGTGGACGTGATCATATGCACTCCTTCTGTCATGGCTAAAGTTGGTACTTTAGGACGTATTCTCGGACCTAGGGGCCTGATGCCAAACCCTAAGACTGGCACTGTCACCATGGAGGTAGGCAATGCCGTCAAGGATGTCAAAGGCGGCAAAATCGATTTCAAAGTCGACAAGACAGGTATCATTCACGCTGCCATCGGCAAGGCATCATTCACGCCAGATCAGATTCGCGAAAACGCCACTGCCCTTCTCAATGAAATAATCAAGCTCAAGCCACAGAGCCTTAAAGGCACATACCTTAAGAGCGCATCAATCTGCACTACTATGAGCCCAGGCCTCAAGCTTGACGTTAAGGCATTCACTAGCGGTTCAGCTGAGTAAAATATTTTTGCGCTATGAAGAAAGAATTGAAAGATCAAGTAATTGAAAGCATATCCGCTCAGCTAAAGGAGTACCCACACTTCTATGTAACTGACATTTCTGGATTGAATGCTGAAGACACCGTTAAACTTCGCCGTTCCTGCTTCGAGCAAGGGATAAAGCTGACTGTAGTGAAGAACACCCTCTTCGCTCACGTCCTCAAGCAGATCAACAACGAAGATCTTAACCAGCTGCTCCCTACGCTGAAAGGCAACACTGCCATCATGTATGCGCAGACTGCCAGCGCTCCTGGCAAGCTTATCAAGAAGCTGAATAAGGACGGCATGGAAAAACCTGTGCTGAAAGGGGCATATGCGCAGGAATGCGTGTTCGTAGGAGCTGACAAGCTCGACGAGCTGGCAGCTATCAAGTCTAAGGAGGAACTCCTTGGCGATATCATCAGCCTGCTCCAGAGCCCTGCCCGCAACGTCATCTCCGCTCTCGAGAGCGCTGGCGGAAAACTCGCAGGCATTGTCAAGACCCTTTCGGAAAAAGAAGAAAATCAACAATAAAAACAATTTTAAATATTATCAATTATGGCAGATGTAAAAGCACTTGCAGAAGAGTTGGTTAACCTTTCTGTAAAAGACGTTCAGGAACTTGCTAAAGTTCTCAAAGAAGAATATGGTATCGAGCCTGCAGCCGCTGCTGTCGCAGTAGCTGGTCCTGCAGCAGGCGCTGCTGAGGCTGCTCCAGCTGAGCAGACCGAGTTCGATGTTGTCCTCAAGTCAGCCGGCCAGGCTAAGCTTCAGGTGATCAAAGCAGTTAAAGAAGCTCTTGGTCTCGGACTCAAAGAAGCTAAGGATCTTGTAGATGGCGCTCCTTCTAATCTTAAGGAGAAAGTATCTAAGGCTGAGGCTGAACAACTTAAATCAGCCCTTGAAGAGGCTGGTGCTGAAGTTGAGGTTAAATAACCCCGGCTTCCCCTTGCAGGGAAATATTTCAGGTTTAGAGCCTAGGATTGGCTCTAAACCTTTTTGTCGTATTAAGTTTATCTCCAAATCCTAAAGGCAGAAAATGTCAAAAAAGACCAACAATAAGCGAATAATGTTCGCTAAATCAAAGATTCTGGAATATCCTGACCTTCTGGAAGTTCAGCTTAAATCATTCAAGGATTTTTTCCAGTTGGAGACTACGCCTGAGAATAGGAAAGACGAAGGTTTGTACCAGGTATTCCAGGAGATATTCCCGATCGAAGACACGAGAAACAACTACAAGTTAGAGTTCATCGACTATTTCATCGACCCGCCTCAGTATTCGATCGAAGAATGTCTTGACAGAGGCCTCACCTACAGTGTCCCTCTTAAGGCAAAACTCCGCCTTTCTTGCAATGATCCGGAGCACGAGGACTTCGATACAAGAGTCCAAGACGTGTACTTAGGGAATATCCCTTACATGACTCATGCTGGCACATTCGTAATCAACGGATCAGAAAGAATCATAGTTTCCCAGCTGCATAGGTCTCCGGGCGTATTTTTCGATCAGACCATGCATGCGAACGGCACGAAGTTATATTCAGCCAGGATCATCCCTTTCAAGGGCTCCTGGATTGAATTCGCTACGGACATCAGCAACGTGATGTACGCCTACATCGACCGTAAGAAGAAATTGCCAGTCACTACCCTTCTGCGTGCAATAGGCTTCAGCTCCGACAAAGACATAATCAATATCTTCGGGCTTGCTGAGGAAGTGGCTGTGAACAAGAAGAACCTTCAGAAGAATGCCGGCAGAAAACTGGCTGCCAAGGTTCTCAAAACTTGGACAGAAGATTTCGAAGATGAGGACACCGGTGAGGTCATCCCTATCGAGAGGACTGTTCCTATCGTTGACAGGGGCGAGATCCTAGACGATGATACCATCGCCAAGATCTGCGACACTGACGTGAAAAACATCCTCCTTCAGAAAGATGAGGCTAACGCAAATGAATATGCCATCATCTTCAATACCCTTCAGAAAGATCCTACGAACACCGAAATCGAGGCTGTCAACTACATTTACAAACAGCTGCGTAATTCCGAACCGCCTGATGAGGCAACCGCAAGGGATGTCATCGACAAGCTGTTCTTCTCCGAGAAGAGATACGATCTGGGCAACGTAGGCCGCTATCGTCTGAATAAGAAGCTTGGCCTGACGACAGACCCAGATGTGAGGGTTCTCACGAAGAATGACATCATCGAAATCATCAAGTACCTGATTCAGCTTATCAACTCTAAAGCTACCGTCGATGACATCGATCACCTGAGCAACAGGCGCGTCAGGACGGTTGGCGAGCAGCTTGCGAACCAGTTCAACGTAGGCCTCTCCAGAATGGCCAGGACCATCAGGGAGAGGATGAACGTCCGCGACAGCGAGCAGTTCAACCCGATTGACCTGATCAATGCGAAGACACTGTCTTCCGTCATCAATTCGTTCTTCGGCACTTCTCAGCTGAGCCAGTTCATGGATCAGACGAACCCTCTTGCTGAAATCACTCATAAGCGTCGTCTCTCCGCCCTCGGTCCCGGAGGACTTTCCAGGGAAAGAGCAGGTTTCGAGGTACGTGACGTGCACTACACGCATTACGGCCGTCTCTGCCCTATCGAGTCGCCTGAAGGACCTAACATCGGCCTTATTTCTTCCCTGTGCGTTTATGCCAGGATCAACGACCTGGGATTCATTGAGACGCCTTATCGTGAGGTACACGAGGGAAAGGTGGATCTCTCAGACAAGGGCTGGCACTATATGACAGCAGAGGAAGAAGAGGACAAGAAGGTATCACTCGCCAACGTTAAGATGTCCGATGACGGAGTCATAGAGTCAGACAGAATCCAGTGCCGCCTGGAAGCCGACTTCCCTGTAGTTTCTAAGGAAGAAGTTGACTACATGGACGTGGCTCCTAACCAGATGGCATCTGTCGCTGCCTCCCTCATCCCATTCTTGGAGCACGATGACGCACACCGCGCGCTCATGGGCGCCAACATGATGCGTCAGGCAGTTCCGCTCCTCAACCCAGAGGCTCCTATCGTGGGCACCGGCCTTGAGGAAAGAGTCTGCCTGGATTCCAGGACTCAGGTCAGGGCTAAAGGCAAAGGCTTGGTGACATATGTCGATGCTAACGAGATAAGAATAAAATACGACATGACTGATGACGAGAAATTCGTCAGCTTCTCTCCTGAAGAGACAGTCTACAAGCTTCCTATTTACAGAAGAACTAACCAGAGCACGACCATCACTCTGAAACCAACCGTTCGCAAGGGCGAGAGAGTAGAAGAGGGACAAGTTCTTACCGAAGGCTATGCTACTCAGGGCGGCGAGCTGGCTCTCGGCCGCAACCTGATGGTTGCCTTCATGCCTTGGAAAGGTTATAACTACGAGGATGCCGTCGTGATTTCTGAGGATATGGTTAAATGGGATATCCTGACCTCGGTGCATGTAGATGAATTCTTGACCGAAGTCCGTGGCACGAAGCGCGGCCCAGAGGAACTTACCTCAGATATTCCTAACGTAAGCGAGGATGCTACCAAGAACCTCGATAAGCAGGGTATCATCAGGATCGGCGCTCACGTCGATCCTGGCGATATAATGATTGGTAAAATCACCCCTAAGGGTGAGAGCGATCCTTCTCCTGAGGAAAAGCTCCTCAAAGCCATATTCGGAGATAAGGCAGGTGACGTCAAAGACGCTTCTCTGAAGGCAAATCCTTCACTCAGCGGCACAGTCATCAAGACAGATCTCTATGCCAAGGCTGCGAAGGAGACTGGGAGGAAAGGCGCAAAGGCGGATCAGAAAGCCAAGCTGGACGCAATTCAGGAAGACTTCGACAAGAAAGCCGCAAAGCTCTATGCTGATTTCATCAAGAGGCTTTCTACCCTCGTGAAAGGGAAGAAGAGCGCAGGCATCAGCGACCTCTACGGTGTTGAGATCATCCCTAAGGGAAAAGAAATCACAGCCGAGAAACTCAAGAGCATCGAGTATCAGAATATCAATTCGAGCAAGTGGACTCCTGATAAGGACACGAATGAGCTGATTCAGGAACTCATCAACAACTATTGCATCACCTACAAGGAACTTGAGGCAAAGACGAAAAGGCAGCTCGACATGGTTAAGGTCGGGGACGAGCTCCCTAACGGAGTCATGCAGCTTGCTAAAGTCTACGTCGCTAAGAAGAGAAAGATCACCGTGGGTGATAAGATGGCAGGTCGTCATGGCAACAAGGGCTGCGTCGCTAAGATCGTGCGTAGGGAAGACATGCCGTTCCTTGATGACGGAACTCCTGTGGACATCGTTCTGAACCCTCTCGGCGTGCCTTCTCGTATGAATCTGGGTCAGATTTACGAAACCGTTCTCGGATGGGCTGGCAAGAAACTCGGAGTTAAATTCAGCACGCCTATATTCGATGGAGCAACCAACGAAGAGATAGACGATTACACGAAGAAGGCTGGCCTGCCACGCTACGGCAAGACTCGCCTGCGCGATGGAGGCACCGGAGACTGGTTCGACCAGAGCGCGACTGTCGGCGTGATCTACATGCTTAAGCTGGGCCACATGGTTGATGATAAGATGCATGCCCGTTCAATCGGTCCTTATTCTCTCATCACCCAGCAGCCTCTCGGAGGTAAAGCCCAGTTCGGAGGCCAGAGATTCGGAGAAATGGAGGTTTGGGCCCTTGAGGCGTTTGGCGCAGCCAACGCACTTCAGGAAATCCTCACCGTCAAGTCCGATGATGTCACTGGCCGTGCTAAGACTTATGAAGCCATCGTGAAGGGTGACCCTATGCCTGCTCCGGGCATTCCAGAATCCCTGAACGTGCTGCTGCATGAACTTAGAGGCTTAGGTCTCAAGGTAACGTTGGATTAATATATTCAAGAATTTTGATATCTGATAAATATGCCTACTTTCAGCAATAAAGAAAATAAGGTAAAGAGCAACTTCCAGACAATAAGCATCTCGCTGGCCTCCCCTGAGGACATCATCGCGAGGTCTTGCGGAGAGGTTCTGAAGCCGGAGACCGTGAACTACAGGACATACAAGCCTGAGAGAGACGGACTTTTCTGCGAGAAAATCTTCGGCCCTACGAAGGACTACGAGTGCTATTGCGGGAAATATAAGAGAATCCGTTACCGCGGAATCGTCTGCGACAGGTGCGGCGTAGAGGTGACAGAGAAGAAGGTCCGCAGGGAAAGGATGGGACATATTGCCCTAACTGTTCCTGTGGCTCACATCTGGTATTTCAAGAGCGCTCCTAACAAGATTTCCGCCGTTCTCGGCCTGCCTGCGAAAAAGCTTGAGAGCGTGATTTACTATGAGAGATACATAGTAATTAATCCGGGGAAAGCCACGACTCCTTCTGGAGAGCCTGTCAAGAAAATGGATATGCTTTCCGAGGATGAATATCTCGACGTGGTGGCAAAGCTCCCAGATAACGACAATCTGGCAGACGATGATCCAGATAAGTTCATCGCCAAGATGGGCGCTGAAGGAATCTACGACCTGCTAAAAGAAATAGATGTCGTAGAACTTGCTAAAGATCTCCGTCAGAAGATGCTTAACGAGACGTCTCAGCAGAGAAAGACCGAAGACCTCAAGAGACTCAGCGTCGTGAAATGGTTCGTGGAGTCCAAGGACATCAACCGGCCGGAATGGATGATCATGAAGGTCATACCTGTGATTCCGCCGGATCTCCGTCCTCTCGTTCCACTGGACGGCGGAAGGTTCGCTACCTCAGACCTCAATGACCTTTACAGAAGGGTGATAATCAGGAACAACCGACTCAAGAAACTGCTTGAAATCAAGGCTCCTGAAGTCATATTAAGAAACGAGAAGCGTATGCTTCAGGAAGCTGTCGACTCACTTTTCGACAACTCCAAGAAGTCCAGCGCCGTGAAGAGCGAGACGAACAGGGCTCTCAAATCCCTGTCAGACTCTCTCAAAGGCAAGCAGGGACGCTTCCGTCAGAATCTGCTTGGAAAACGCGTCGACTACTCAGCACGTTCTGTGATCGTCGTCGGTCCTGAGCTGAACATGCACGAGTGCGGCCTGCCTAAGTTCATGGCTGCCGAGCTCTATAAGCCATTCATCATCAGGAAACTGATCGAGAGAGGAATCGTGAAGACAGTGAAGTCTGCGAAGAAAATCGTCGACAGAAAAGACCCTGTGATCTGGGAAATCCTGGAGAACGTGATGAAGGGACACCCGGTTCTACTGAACCGTGCGCCTACCCTGCACAGGCTTGGCATCCAGGCATTCCAGCCACGAATGATAGAAGGTAAGGCCATTCAGCTGCACCCACTCGCTTGTACGGCATTCAACGCCGACTTTGATGGTGACCAGATGGCCGTCCATCTTCCGCTTGGAAACGCAGCCATCATGGAGGCGCAGCTTCTCATGCTTGGCTCCCAGAATATTCTTAATCCTGCCAACGGAACGCCTATCACCGTGCCTTCCCAAGACATGGTTCTTGGTCTTTATTATATTACTAAATTAAGACCAGGCGCCAAGGGAGAGGGAATGACCTTCTACGGACCAGAGGAAGTGATCATCGCATTCGATGAGAAAGCCATCGACATGCACGCTAAGATCAACGTCAGGATCTCTGTAGATAAGCGTGACGCTTCGAAGGGGACTCAGATGGTCGAGACCTCGGCAGGAAGAATAATCGTAAATCAATATATTCCTGATGAAGTGCCTTTCGTGAATGAGGTTCTGGGCAAGAAAGCCCTTAGGAAAATCATCACCAACGTCATCAAGAGCACCGGCGTCACTAGGACGGCTAAATTCCTCGATGACATCAAGAACCTTGGTTACGAACAGGCATTCAGGGCTGGAATTTCATTCAACCTGGGCGACGTCATCATCCCTAAGGAGAAATACGATCTCATCGAGCAGGGCTACAAACAGGTAGAGGAAGTCAAGAGCAATTATGCGATGGGCTTCATCACCAATAACGAGCGCTACAACAAGGTGATTGACCTTTGGACTTCCATCGACAATAAGCTTACGAACATAGTAGAGAAACAGATTTCTTCTGACCAGCAGGGATTCAATCCGGTTTACATGATGCTGGATTCAGGTGCCCGTGGTTCTACACAGCAGATCAAGCAGCTATGCGGCATGCGAGGCCTGATGGCAAAACCTCAGAAATCCGGAGCTTCTGGTAATGAAATCATCGAGAACCCTATCGTTTCCAACCTGAAGGAAGGAATGTCGGTGCTGGAATATTTCATCTCTACGCACGGTGCTCGTAAGGGTCTTGCCGATACCGCCTTGAAGACAGCTGACGCAGGTTATCTTACCCGTCGTCTCGTGGATGTATCTCACGATGTGATAATCACCGAGGAAGACTGCGGCACTCTGAGAGGCTTGGTGGCTACGGCAATCAAGAACAAGGACGAGGTCGTCGAGTCTCTTGGCGAGAGAATTCTTGGTAGGACTTCCGTTCACGACATATTCAACCCTCTCACTGGCGACCTTATCATAAAGGCTGGCGAGGAAATCAGGGAAGCCACCGCAGACTTGATAGACTCGCTCCCTATTGAACAGGTTGAGATTCGTTCCGTGCTCACTTGCGAGTCCCGCAAAGGTGTCTGCGCAAAGTGCTACGGCCGTAACCTGTCTACCAGCCGCATGGTTGAGCAAGGTGAGGTTGTCGGCGTCATCGCCGCTCAGTCCATTGGTGAGCCAGGCACACAGCTGACTCTGCGTACATTCCACGTCGGCGGAACTGCTTCCAGCGCAGCTACGGATTCTTCCATCGAGTCTAAATACGATGGCAAGCTTGCGTTCGAGGAACTCAGGACCATCAAGAGAATCGACAATGATGGGACATCGCGCGACATCGTCGTAAGCCGTATGGCAGAGGTTAGCATAATAGACGAGAACACAGGCATCACATATTCACATTACGACGTTCCTTACGGAGCCGTCCTATACTTCAAAGATGGCGACAAGATAAAGAAGGGCGACCTGCTTTGCGAGTGGGATCCTTACAATGCCAACACCATCGTGGAGACAGCAGGCAAGATCAAATATGAGAATATGATAGATGGCACGACTTATAGAGAAGAGGCTTCCGATGCGATGGCTGTCAACAAAGACAAAGTCGTGATTGAGCCTAAGGATAAGTCCAAGAACCCATCTATCCTGATCTTAGATGAGAATGGCGTGCAAATCAGGCAATATAACTTGCCTGTGGGCGCCCATGTCACCGTTAACGATGGGGCGGACGTGAAGGTTGGCGACATAATCGTCAAGATTCCGCGCGCTATCGGCAAGTCTACTGACATCACAGGCGGTCTGCCTCGCGTCACCGAACTCTTCGAAGCCAGGACTCCTAGCAGCCCTGCGATTCTCTCCGAGATAAACGGCGAAGTCATAATGGGCAAGGTGAAGAGAGGAAACCGCGAAATCGTCGTGAAGAACAAGTCCGGCATAGAGAAGCACTACCTGGTGCCTCTTACGAAGCAGATCCTGGTTCAGGAGAATGACTACGTCAAAGCTGGAACAAGGCTCTCCGATGGCGGCGTCTCCCCTACCGACATCCTGAATATCCTAGGACCTGTGAAGGCTCAGGAATACATCGTAAACGAGATTCAGGCCGTATACCGTCTGCAGGGCGTTAAGATCAACGATAAACACTTCGAGATCATCGTCCGCCAGATGATGCGCAAAGTCCAGATCACCGATCCGGGCGACACAGACTTCTTGCTCGAAGAACTCGTGGACAAGTGGGATTTCATGGATGCGAATGACCAGATCTATGGCAAATATTATGTCGTAGATCCTGCCGACTCAAGGAAATTCGAGAAGGGAGACATCATCACGGCCCGTGACCTGAGAGACGAGAATGCCTCTCTCGAAAGACAGAGCCTCCAGATGATGGTGACCCGTGAGGCAAAACCTGCGACAGCACAGCTCGTCCTCCAGGGAATCACGAGGGCCGCCCTTCGCACGAACAGCTTCATATCAGCTGCATCGTTCCAGGAAACCACGAAGGTGCTCAGCGAGGCTGCCATCAGGGCTCGAATTGACCATCTGGAAGGTCTGAAAGAGAATGTCATCTGCGGTCACCTCATTCCTGCAGGTACTGGCCTTAAGGACTATCAGGACATAGTCGTAGGGCGCAAGGACGAGTACGAGCAGGA
>Ga0256404_1005990_pt1 | contig 20680 bp, 18 predicted proteins | sample RumenRJG_01DNA_FD_185990 | JGI IMG/M metagenome (GOLD analysis project Ga0256404, IMG submission 185990) | Bovine rumen microbial communities from Lethbridge, Alberta, Canada - RJG_01 | ecosystem: Host-associated > Mammals > Digestive system > Stomach > Rumen | place: Canada: Alberta | collected...
ATGTTTCGTATAAAATCGCTCGTGGCAATACCCGTGATCTGCTTCATCTTACGATGTAACTGTACTCGACTCAAACCGATATCGCTGGCCAACTGTTCTACGCCATATCCTGAATCGGTATAATGTGCATTAACGGCTTCAGTAATTTTGTCCATAAGTACTTTATCATTATCCGACATCTCCACATTATCAATCTTATCATCTTGTGTTTGCATCCCGGAGAACTTGCCTCTCAGTCGTCTGATGTTATTGATCAGGTTGTCTATCGTTATATGCAATTCATTGATGCTGAAAGGTTTAGCGATGAAGGCGTCTGCACCACATTCTAATCCATGTAGGCGATCTTCCACTTCCGCCTTTGAGGTAAGCAATATCACAGGTACATCACTAATATTCGGGTTTTGCTTCACATTCTTCAGTAGTGTGATACCATCCATTTCAGGCATCATCACGTCTGATACCAACAGGTCGTAACTATCATTCAACAAGGCGGTCAGGGCATCGCGTCCGTTGTTCACGACATTCACGCTATACCATGTTCCCAACTCTGCCTTCACATATCTTGCAATCTCCACATCATCATCGGCAACCAATATCTTACAGTCTCTACGTGATACTCCCCTCACTATCGGTTTCGCTTCCACATTGTCCTTTTCTATCTGTTCCTCTGTAAGGTGGCCACAACCCAGCAACAGAGTTATCGTGAATCGTGTTCCGCGCTGTCCATCAGCCCTTGGGCCGGCCTTGATTGTTCCATGATGCATCTCCACAAGTTGCTTGCATAGGTTAAGTCCAATACCAGTTCCTCCTACATGATAACCTCTTGAGTTGGTTCCTTGATAGAATCGGTCGAAAATAAGAGAATACTCCGAATCGTCCATTCCTACACCATTATCTTCTATTGATATCACAACCTTTTCTTCTTGCTGCTCTATATCTACGACAACTTCGCCACCATCAAGGGTATACTTCACGGCATTTGACAAAAGATTACTGACCACCTTCTCAAAGTTAACTCGATCTACCCAAACTTCTACTTTCGGCTGGTTGCTATGTACGACCAACGAGATATTGCGCTCTGTGGCATGAAACTGATACAGAGAGACGATACCCTTGCACAACTGAACCATATCCGTTGCGGCACAATGTATCTGCATTTGTTTCATGTCTATCTTCCGTACGTCGAGTATTTGGTTGACAAGCATGAGCATACGCTCCGCATTTCGCTCGATGATATTGATATACCGGATTCCCTCATTATCTGTGACAAGGGTCTTCAACTTAGCCAATGGGCCCATGATAAGGGTAAGTGGGGAACGAATGTCATGTGTAGCATTGATGAGGAATTTCATCTTTTGCTCTTCGTAATCTATCTGTAATCGGCGTTGTTTATATCGATAGAAACCCAACACGAGACATACACAGATCAGGAAATAGAAAACCTTGGCCATCGTCGAAGCATACCATGGTGCCTCGACATATACATCAAAGGTCTTCACGACAGAATATTGACCGTTGATGAGGGCTCTTACCTCGATGGTATAGGTTCCTGGACGCATCTTATTGAAAGTAAACGAGTTGTTGCCCTCCATGGCAGAGTTCCACAGACTATCCTTATCCATTCTATATTGATAGGTGACATGCTCGGGATGATTGTAGTCGAACGTTGACAGTTCAAAGGTAAAACCATTGCTACCAGCAGGAACGTTGAACTTATTCTCTCGGAAGTCGAGTGCTTTGTCGTCTACAAGGAATCTGACGAGATATACAGGCGCTTTTTCTTTGTGTCCCATCTTCAGTAGATCGGGATCGAAGACCACGGCACCTTTATCCGTACCGAAAGCCAACCGACCATCCTTCAACGTGACAGCGGCATCTTGAATATATTGGTTGGCTTCTAGACCGTTGCCTTGCAAGAAACTCTCAAACGATTTCACCATCTCGTCGTAATGCCATATTCCTCTGGAGGTACTCAGCCATGGATCGCCATGCTTATCGATGATGATACTATAGATCTGTAAATCTTCCAGTTCGTCGGCTCCATTCATCCTTCCCACTTGATTCTTCTTCCGATTGAAATAGAAGAGTCCGTCGTTGCATCCTATGATGATGTTACCCAACGCATCCTCACAGGTGGCATATACAAGATGATGTTTCAGAATATTCGTCCACCCATAACGAAGGAATGTGCTTTTCCGAGGATCATAACAGCTCACACCATCAGCCGTAGAAATCCACACTAGCCCTTGTCGGTCTATCATAATATGCTGAATCCAACAGTTGTTCAATCTGTCGCGTCCCCTTCCCTCGATCGTGATCAATCGAGTCTGCATCGTCTTTAAGTCAAGGATGCCCAAAGCATTACCGATAAGATTGAAATAGAGTTTATCATCCTTGCTGTCTACAGCGAGATGCGCCGTTTCAAAATTACTATTCGAGAATACCTGGCGATATTGTCCAATTGGCGTATATTGCCAGATTTGTTTACCGCCGCAAGCCCAATACCGGCCCTTTCCGTCGCATACCATACTGTTTACCGTCATACCCTCGCCACCATTGTTCACGATATTTCCCAATTTGTTGAAGGCATAGATGCCATCGTTGAAGACGGCTCCGAGCAATCCATCCTGATATGGGGCGATAGCGGAGAGCAGACTACCTTGAGGCATTCCACTATCTTCTACCGTCCAGAATCCGAACACATCGTTATGTACCGAGAGTTTATACACTCCGGTTTGATAACAGCAGATCCAAAGGTTTCCTTGTTGGTCTTCGCACACATTGTTCACCGTTGACTTGCTCATTACAGGTATCTGGTTGAGAACCACAGGTACAGCCTTTCTAGTACCTTTATAAATAACGAAGACACCATGACCACGGGAACCGATATAGATATCTCCGCGATTTGTCTTCGTCACGCACCTTATCGGGGCGCCTTTCATCGCCATCAGATCGTACCCTGCATCGACAAGACGATCCGTTCCCTTGTCATATTTCAATATACCGTTGCTACAGAGTACCAGTAGGTTGCCATCGGTAGTCTTTACGTATTTTATCACCTGTCCTTTGGTTGTGGGATAGATTCTAGAGGTTGTTCCTTTCTTTGTTTTTCTATAGCTGATGGCCATCGGCATATAACTGGAAGTCCACAGTCTACCACCATCGTCTACGATCAACGTATTCACGAAACTGGCTCCGTCCACGTTGGCCTCTTTCAGATATCGGTGCGTCCTACCATTCTTATATTCGAAGACGCCGAATCCTGCCGTTCCTATCAAGATTCCGCCATCGGCTTTTTCGTATAAACAACTAATATGGATTTTCTCATGTATCGGAAGCTCGACTTTCTCGAAATTGTCCGTATCATAATGATAACGGCACACGCCACTTCCCGTTCCTATCCACAACTCGTGATTTCTGGCTACCAACATCGTGATAGCATCTATACCACAGAGCGAATGTGGGTCTTTCGTCGAATGGGTATAACTTCTGAAATGATAGCCATCATAACAGTTTAATCCATTCTCGGTACCAATCCATATAAAGCCATACTGATCTTGTGTTACGCAGAGCGTACGACTACTCGATAGTTTATCGGCGCCATAGATGACGCCGCTCATAGCATGCGCAGAGGTTATCAGACCGCCCACGAGAAGCAAGGCGATAGACATTAGGATAGTTAGAGGCTTGTTTTTCATTTGGTGTTATTATTCTAAAATCGCAATATATATTCTAGGCACAAAGGTAATCATTTTTTATCAAATACGCTCCATGAGCTATTACTTTATTACCATTTATCACATTTTCATACTATTTGTCCCAATTATTTGACTATATTTGTATATATTCGTACCTTTGCATCATCCAAACAAAAATGTTATACGTGTATTACGATAAAAAATGAAATCATGAAAAAAACAGCTTTATATTTATTGTTTATCCTATTACTAGTCAACTGTGGCCATCGTCCGCAGACGCTCAACGATTTGAAGTCGGAATATCTTACCATCGATGATAGCATACGCATACATTACAAGATATGGAAGACGTCGACAGATTCTGACTGCAAGACTGTTTGTTTCGTCCACGGCTTTGGTTGCGACATGAACACATGGGAGAAACAATTCGAGGCCTTCCGAGATGAGGATCATCTGCAACTCGTGTTCATTGACCTACCCGGTTATGGAAAGAGCGACAAGCCACATGTCGGTTACACGCTCGACTTCTTTGCCCATGCCATCGATGAAGTATTGGATGTCAATAACATCAAAGATGCCATCTTCGTAGGGCATAGTTTGGGCACACCCGTATGTCGTCAGACGCTCATGGAGACCAGTCACGAGGGAGCTTTGGTAGATGTCGACGGAGTATATTGCTTCTACGATGGTCGCGAGACACCAGAATACGTCACAGCAGTCAACCAGTTCGGTCATGCTTTCGACGGTCCTGATTGTCGTGATGTCATCACAGGATTTGTGTCATCTTTGGCTGGCAAGAAGACACCCAAGGAGATTACAACCTACGCCATGTCTGTGATGCCCCGTACCCCTCAGTATGTTGCATCGAGTACGATGTGTCATCTTGTAGAGAGGAAATGGTGGAACAACCGGCCAATCACGCAACCTGTGATGGTCATCTGTACGCAGAATAGTGGGCTCACCCCAGACAATAGACAGAAGATGCAACGCTTGTATCCTCATCTCACATATACAGAACTAACCTCTTGTGGGCATTTCATCCACATGGAGCAACCGGAAATGTTCAATAATAAGCTGAAGAGATTCATCAAATCTATATAATCCAACGTCATAAATTCTCATATTCTTCTCTGTAATCGATATAATTCCATTATCTTTGCATGGAATTAATGCCTATGAGATACGAGAACGCTTGGCAAATGCAGGATGAGATCACCTCTGTTGTAAATGCTCTTGGATGGAATATCTGGGAACTGAGATACGACAGAGAGGCTGATGCTTTCCGACTGGAGGTTTATCAGCATCTAGACGACGAGGAGCAAGTTCAACTTGTTTCTCAGATGTCGTTATCCGCAGATTATGAGGGCGAAGGCATGCATGGTTCAAGATTTACTTTATATGCTTAATGAAAAATAAAGAGAGATATGGAGAAGATACAAGAGTTGGCTATGGCCATGATTCGTTACAACAATGCTGCCCCTAATCGCATACAACATACGACGAAGGAACATGCCTATGCTGCTATGATCGGTCATGGCGAAGGACTGGATGAGGATACTCCGTTTATCCATGAAAGTGCTACACTCGTTCACGATATTGGCATTCGTGTAAGCGAGAAGAAGTATGGATACCAGAATATCTTTCGCATAAAGTCTAACTGTCAAGCACATAATCCCGAACGGTTCCCGAAGGCATCCCGAAGGAATATTTTGTAATCTTTAAACTTTGACTTGGGAATTGTTAAAGGAAATCATGTGCTGTTTTGGGCTCGTTCTAGAACAAACTAGAACCTAACAAGCTCTAAAACACACCAAAACTCATTCTCAAGAAGTTGAGCTTCCGTATGAAGTTAACTGCATCGGCTTACGCAGTTAACTTCGTAAGTTCACGCGAATAGGTCTGTAGCCTTACGCAGTTAACTAAAAATGCTGATAATCCCAGTATATTTCGATGAACAAATTAGAGCGAAATGTATAACTATCTGATTATCAGTTGGCTACATTTTGCTCATAATTTTGATATTCATAATTAAACCGTCACGAATTCTGAATTTGCGAATTATGAGCACTTATCTTCGGTTGAAATTTAAGGAAATTAAAATTCATTAAACTTTCCTGAATTCAACTTGCAAGTGCAATGCCACTGATAACACACATAAAAAACTCTTATACGCCGAACACGTATAAGAGTTTCTTTTTATCTTAACGTAAGATCAAACTGGTTATAATTCTTTTTCAGCCTGTTTTGCTTCCAGCAACGTACTGAATACGTGTTCTGCCGCAGCAATACTACTTATGGCAACAAAATTAACAACATCTGTCTGCCCATTATCCCAATAACGTTTCACGCGCATGGTGTTCCCCGCCAAATCTAGAACATCGGCCTGAATAACCTTCCTGCCCTCATACGAATTTATGGCTATTATGACATTGCCCCTGTCCAATGTCCACATCGTATTATGAAGATACGTCTCCTTTGCCCAATTGTTCTTGGCTTGAGCCACATATTCTCCAAATATACAATTTCCATTCGACTCAATGTAAACTGCGTCTACAGATAATGTTTCGTCGGAATTATCGACACTATACCACATGCCTTCAATTTGATTGGTTGTCACTGACGGTGTTCCTTGTCATGCTATTGTCCCGTTATCCTCATCATTACTACAAGCCACCAAAGCCATTGAACCTAATACCATACCTAACACAAGAGTAGTTGATAAATAAAACTTTTTCATAAGTCAAAAAATAGTTAGTTAGTAATAAAGAAATTAGTAATAAGATATTATTTTGCTATAGATCTGCTGCCTATGCAAGCTATCCTGTATACGTTATCCCGTTGTTAATTAGGAAATTACTGTTTACAATCGCAATAATAAGAAAACAACATGAAAGTTCCAAATAAAAAACACACTTTTTCACTTTGCGGAAAATTTGATGGCGTTTTCGCCGTCTGCGTGCTTGGCTAACCAACCGGGTATTTCTACGATTCTGACGGGAGACAAGAAACAAATTTAGGCACACACCATACAACGTATAATTACTTAATCGGTTGCTTTCCGAAAAGATTTCTTAATAATTTCTCCTTATTTAAAAAGAATTTTCTTAAATTTGCAGCAATTATGTGACATAATGAGTTTACCTCATTTCCATAATAGGAAAAGAATAGAAATTAAAAATAAAATAAAGAAATGGAATTAGCAAGTAAGTACGACCCTAAAGAAGTTGAGTCGAAATGGTATGAATACTGGCTCGACAACAAACTTTTCAGTTCAAAACCAGATGGACGTGAACCTTATACGGTGGTAATTCCACCTCCTAACGTCACTGGTGTGCTTCACATGGGCCACATGCTGAACAATACTATACAGGATATCCTCGTGCGCAGAGCGCGCATGGAAGGCAAAAATGCTTGTTGGGTACCTGGTACCGACCATGCTTCTATCGCTACAGAGGCTAAGGTGGTAAACAAACTGGCACAGGAAGGTATCAAGAAAACCGACCTCAGTCGTGATGAATTCTTGGAGCATGCTTGGGACTGGACTCGCGAGCACGGTGGCATCATCTTGAAGCAGTTGCGCAAACTCGGTTGCTCTTGTGACTGGGACCGTACAGGTTTCACTATGGACGAGACTCGCTCTAAGAGTGTCATCAAGGTATTCGTCGACCTATATAACAAGGGATATATCTACCGCGGTGTACGCATGGTAAACTGGGACCCTCAGGCTCAGACAGCTCTGTCTGACGAGGAGGTTATCTACAAGGATGAACATTCTAAGCTCTACTATCTGAAATATTATGTAGCTCCAGAAGACCAGAACAAGATTGAGCGCAAGGATGAAGGCAACGTAATGCATAAGGACGAAAAAGGTTATTATGCTGTTGTTGCCACAACTCGACCTGAAACTATCATGGGTGACTCTGCGATGTGCATCAACCCAGAGGATGCAAAGAACACTTGGCTCAAGGGACTACACGTCATTGTGCCATTGGTAAACCGCACCATCCCTGTCATCGAGGACGGTTATGTGGACATTCAATTTGGTACGGGCTGTTTGAAGGTGACCCCTGCTCACGATATCAACGACCACGCTTTGGGTTTGAAGCACGGTTTGGAAACCATCGATATCTTCAATGACAATGGTACTATCTCTGAGGCTGCCGGAATGTACATCGGCCAAGATCGTATGGATGTGCGCAAGCAGATTGCCATCGACTTGCAGAATGCCGATTTGATGGAAAAAATCGAGGATTATGATAATAAGGTGGGATTCTCTGAGCGTACCAATGTGCCTATCGAACCGAAACTGAGCACACAGTGGTTCTTGAAGATGCAGCATTTTGCAGACATCGCTCTTGGTCCTGTGATGGATGACGACATCGAATTCTATCCTAAGAAATATAAGAATACTTATCGCCACTGGCTCGAGAATATCAAGGACTGGTGTATCAGTCGACAGCTATGGTGGGGTCATCGCATCCCTGCTTACTACTTCAAGAATGCAGAAGGCAAGAATGAGGTTGTCGTAGCAGAAACTGCAGAGGAAGCTCTCAAGTTGGCTCAACAGAAGAACCCGGCTGTGAAGGCTGAGGATTTGCATCAGGACGAGGATGCTCTCGACACATGGTTCTCTTCATGGCTTTGGCCTATCTCTCTCTTCGACGGCATCAACAATCCTGACAACGAGGAGATAAACTATTACTACCCTACTGCAGACTTGGTAACAGGTCCGGATATCATCTTCTTCTGGGTAGCTCGTATGATCATGGCCGGCTATGAATATCGTGGCAAAATGCCTTTCAAGCACGTTTACTTCACTGGTATCGTTCGTGATAAATTGGGTCGTAAGATGAGTAAGAGTCTCGGTAACTCTCCTGATCCTTTGAAACTCATCGAGAAGTATGGCGCTGATGGTGTACGTATGGGTATGATGCTTGCTGCACCTGCCGGTAACGATATTCTCTTCGACGAGAGTTTGTGCGAGCAAGGTCGTAACTTCAACAATAAGATATGGAATGCATTCCGACTGGTTAAGGGTTGGAATACGGCAGACATCGAACAGCCTTTGTGCAACAAGACTGCCGTAGCTTGGTTTGAGGCTAAACTGAAAGAGGTGAACGATGAAATGCAGAAGCAGTTTAAGGAGTATCGTATCTCTGAGGCGCTGATGACTGTCTACAAACTCTTTTGGGATGAGTTCTCTAGCTGGTATTTGGAGATGGTAAAACCTGCTTATGTCAACGGTGAGGCTCAGCCTATCGACAAGATTACTTACGAGGCTACTTTGAAGTTCTTTGATGCGCTACTCAAGATGTTGCATCCGTTCATGCCATTCATCACCGAGGAACTTTGGCAGCATATCTATGAGCGCAAGGAGGGTGAAAGTATCATGCGTGCAACTCTCGAGTTACCGGCACCTAATGCTGATAATTTGAAGTTGACTGCTGACGTGGAATTGGTAAAACAGATTGTGAGTGGTGTTCGTACCGTTCGCAACCAAAAGAATATCGCCCCAAAAGAGCAACTCGAATTGCAGGCTGTCGGCGTAAACAAGTTCGAAGCTTACAACGAGATTATCTTGAAGATGGCTAACTTGAAGGCTATCAACGTGGTAGCTGAAAAAACCGCCGACGCCAGCGGTTTCATGGTAGGCACAGATGAATATGCTGTACCTGTTGGTGATTTGATCGATGTAGAGGCTGAACTGGAAAAGGCTCAGAAAGAGCTGGAACACCTCGAAGGCTTCCTGATGGGTGTTCGCAAGAAACTAAGCAACGAAAACTTTGTGGCTCATGCTCCTGAGGCTGTCGTTGCACGCGAACGCAAGAAGGAAAGCGACTCTCTTGAAAAAATTGCTGCCCTGAAGGACACAATTGCTGAGCTCAAGAAGAAGTAATATCGAAATAGATTATTACATTTATATGAAGAAAATCCTATATTTTATAATAGGTGTATTGGTAATCCTCGTTGGTGCAACATCTTGCTCCGACGAGGATTCTTCTGTTCCTATCGAAGAGAAGTATACTCAACAGACGATACTGATGTATCTGCCTTGGACGGGGGATGCTTCGGGTAGCAACAGTGGGTTATACCATTTTTTCCTTAATAATATTGATTCTGTAGAGGCAGCTATCGTGAAAAATAAGGGAACAAACGACTGTCGCATACTGGTGTACATCAATGACAGACCGCAACGGGGTTGTTTGTATGAGATTAAGTATGAAAACAACAAATGCGTTGCCGATACCATTCAGATGTATTCTGGGAAGGAATTCACGACAAGCAATGGTATTGCGCAGATCGTGGGCGATGCTTTTAAGTATGCTCCGGCTCTCAACTATGCGATGACAGTCGGCTGCCATGGTAGCGGTTGGACTTACAAGGAAGATTGGGGAAACTATCCTTCTGAAACAAAGGGTGATCGCTTCCGAAGACAGAAAGAGACTTCACTTTCCGATGAACTCCATTTCTACGACACGAGATTCTTTGGCAGTGTAAATGATTATGAGAGTATTCAGCAGTATGGTGTAAACATTGAGACTTTAACAGACGGACTCAAAATAGCGCTCAATGAGATTACTTATCCTGCGGGATTCAAACATAAACTGCAATATCTACTCTTCGATGATTGCTATATGTGTAATATGGAAATCGCTTATCAACTGAAAGATGTTACCAACTTCATGGTGGCTAGCACGAGTGAGGTGATGGCGATAGGTATGCCTTATTATTCCATGTGGAGCTATATGCATGGCAACAACCCTTCTTACTCAGGAATGGTAAATGCTTTCAACGCTTTCTATACCAACTATGTTAGTCCGTTTGGTGCTATCGCAGCTATCGACTGTAGAAAGGCTGAGAACATGGCAACCATCATGAAGAAGATTAATAAGAAATATGCTCTACCTGATTCGCTTCGCGACAGCATTCAATGCCTTGATGGTATGTTTACTTTGAATCGACCAGGATTGTTCTTCGACATGAAAGATTATGTAGATCATCTGTATGACAAGAATGGCGTCAGCATCACCAAAGCTAACGATGATGACCTATACACGAATTTCTGCACTTCTTTCAATGAGTTGGTAGTAGCTAAGAAATCTACACCTAATATATATACTAGTCTGTCTAGATATTATTCTACAGCTTTCGAAGTGAAAAGATTCAACGGTATCACCCTGAGTGATTTTTCTGTTCATCCTGTTGCTCTGTCTGGCAAAGAGAAGACGGCATGGTGGAAGGTTACACATGAGACAGATCTATGATCTAAACAGAACTTTGAAATAAACACTTAAGTAATGGAATATTTTATTATAGAAAATGGTCAGCAGGCGGGCCCTTTTACACTCGACTTGCTTAATGAGAAGAAGATAACATCGGAAACGCTCGTTTGGAACCAATCACTTACGGATTGGACGCCTGCTTGGAAGATTGAGGAATTACGTCCAATCCTTGATGGTACTTATATTCCTTCAGAGGAATATAAGGCTACACACACTCAACAGACTACACAGATGCCTCCTATCCCTCAGGCTCTACAACAGCAGAATGAACAACCTGCTCAGGAACAGCCTAAGAAGAGTAACAAACTATGGATGGCGATCGGTGCTATCATCTTTTTCTTCTTGTTGATCATGGCTTTCACCAATCCTGACCGTGACCAGCATATGAATGCCATCAAGACGGAATTGAACGAGGCTATCACAAAGGCCACTTCTGATAACGATAATGATGACATCTTCTCTAAAAGCATCGGTGCTTTCACCCGTATGATTACCGGTAGTCTCATCAATGTCGTCCTCAACGACATGTTGGAATATCACAACTATATCATCTTCTCTAAGTCTACAGTGGAGTTTAACCATGAAGAGCATACCGTGGCTTTCGGTTTCCTCGGTAAGGTGTACACAGCCAACGATGACGACATTCTAAAAGCTCTGCAAAACGAGAAGACGAAAGTAGACAACGATGACGCTACTGATGAAGAGTCTGAGGTGGACACCCAGAATGATGATAACGATCAAACTGCTGTAGATGAAGACAACAGCGAGAAGAAGTTGGAAGATAAAGTAGAAAAGATGGCCGGACAAATGAGCGACAAGGTCAGCAAGAAGGTCACTGAAAAACTAGATAAGAAAATCGACGAGGTGACAGATTCATCGACAATCAACAAGATCATCGATAAAATCCTTGACCTCTTCTAAGTGATTATTCATAATCATCTATCACCTCATTGGTGAAATCCATCATTGGCTTAGCGACTTTGCAGTATTTCTCAAATTCGTCAAGCCAATTTCTTTGTGCATAGAAATCGTCCGGAACAACACGCCATACACAATAATCCTTCATTCGCAGATACTCGATGTGTTCATAGTCACGTGGGAAATCTTTCGGACAGGTTTTCAGGTGTTCTATACCAAAACCTTTCTCTGATATCTCGCCATTCCATGTCCATTTTCCTTCATTGGCATATCCGAAATAACTTACAAACTGTCCGTTCTCTACACATTCGCGCCATTTGTCTATACGTCCCATGATGTCATTGCGCATGGCCGTAAGGATTTTGGTAGGCAACCAATAAGCACCTGCTGAAACCAAACAGTTCCCAGGTTCGATATGAATGTAGTAACCTGCATGCAGACTCTTCTTTCCTTTAGCACTAATATAGGCACCAAAATGAGTTTTATACGGCGATTTATCTTGAGAAAATCGGATATCTCGATTGAATCGAAAGATACAGTCTTTTGGAGTGAGATGGGCTATGGATTCATCAAATGTGGAAATCCGAGCAATTGCCTCTGCCACACCTTTCTTGAATTCTTCGCGACAGGTATCATATTCTGCTTTATGTTCATAGAACCAGTCTCGATTGTTGTTAGCGGCAATCTGCCGTAAATATTTGATAATTCTCTTTGTATCCATTCTCTTAAATATGTAATTTATGAAATGAAAATATCAATATAACGTTCTTCACGAGAGCGTAAGACCTTATCACCTAAGCTTAGAATCTTTGATGAGTTTCGGACAAATTTTCTCAAATTCACACTTCTCACACATCGGGCGCAGACTTTTGCAGACATAACGTCCATGAAGAAGAAGCCAATGGTGAGCTTTGGGAATAATATGTTCGGGAATATGCTGCATCAAGTAGTCTTCAACTTTGCGAGGCGTGTTGGCATCAGCAGGAACCAGTCCCATACGATGACTTACACGATACACGTGGGTGTCGACGGCCATAGTGGCCTTGCCAAACCATACTGCCTGAACAACATTCGCAGTCTTTCGACCTACCCCAGGCAATTTGACCAACAAGTTGGGATCACTGGGTACTTCACCTTGGAAATCACTCATCAGCATACGACTCATCGCTACCAGATGCTTCGCCTTAGCATTGGGATAACTCACCGATTGCACATATTCCAGCACATCTTCTACTTCGGCCTGTGCCATACTTCGTGCGTCGGGATAACGGGCAAAGAGAGCCGGTGTCACCTCGTTGATGCGCTTATCCGTACATTGAGCACTAAGCAATGTAGCGACCAATAATTGAAAAGCGCTACCAAAATGTAGTTCTGTAGTTACATTTGGTAGCGCTTTCTCGAAATAATCCAGTATTACCTGGTATCTTTCTTTTCTTGTCATATCATAATCCGCAAGGGATAATAATCCTTACTTTTACTTTTTAGCAGCTGTTGCGACGCCACCTTTGTAAGCTTTGTTCAGACCAGCGATAACATCGTTGGTGATGTCGTAAGCTTTATCAGCATAAAGAAGATTATCACCGCTCTTGCTGAAGATGATGCTATATTTCTTATCTTTATTGTATGCCTTCAGATAGTTAGCAATACTGTCATGGAGAGCTTTGTTATATTTAGCTGTTTCTGCCTGGAACTCATTGCCCAAACGCTGCTGCAAGCCCTGAAGATCAGCCTGCTGGCGCTGCAAATTAGCCTGAATGGCCTCTGCCTGCTCACGAGTGTAAGCATTCTGCTGAATTTTCTGCTGGAAATTTGCTGCAGCAGCCTGAAGCTGATTGCCTTTATTAGCAATAGTCTTCTGAATATTGTCACTCTTCTTCTGGAGAAGATCAGAATACTCTTTTGCAAATGTGTATTGAGTCATGATAGAATCAACCTCAACATAAGCGATTTTAAGATTAGCAGGAGCCTTGGCAGTTTCTGATGCAGGCTCTACCTGTGGCTGTGATTTGTTGCATGATGTCATGGCAAGCGCAGCAACTGCTGCAAATGCCAATGTTCCAAAAATGTTTTTCTTCATTGTATTTTAAACTTAATTTTTATACTTATTCTCTAGAATCGTCTATTTATAGAATTCTGACTTTATTATATAATCGCCTTAAATCATCTATCTTAGTAAGCTCTATTCTCTGCTCGAGCCTCTTTATCTTGGTCGATAACACAATGAATTCCCTGTTTTCTCAATCCAGGATTATCATGTACATGTTGTGAGGAGAACTTACCGTTCTTCTTGAAGAATAATTTCACAGACAGTAAAGCTATACTGATAGCAATTATTAACACGCTTAATAGTAGAGTTTCTAACATTTTTATTACTTTTGCAATGACTTTTCAGACAATTAACACCGCAAAGATAGTGTTTTTATGCAAATTGACAAAATAAAATAACTTAAATAAAGTAATAAAATGGAGAAAAAGGATTTAAAACCTGCTTGCGTCTTTGAGCAGTTTGCTAAAATCAACCAGATTCCTCGCCCTTCTAAGCATGAGGAGAATATGATTGAGTATCTTAAAGAATTCGGAAAATCACATAATCTAGAAACTATCATCGACGAAACCGGTAATGTCATCATCCGTAAGGCTGCTACACCTGGTTTCGAAAACAAGCCTATGGTTGCCATGCAGAGCCATATGGATATGGTTTGCGACAAACTCGTAGACGTGGATTTTGACTTTCATAAGGATGCCATCCAAACTTATGTCGATGGTGAATGGCTATGCGCTAAAGGCACTACTCTTGGTGCCGATGATGGTATCGGTTGTGCTATCGAACTTGCTATTCTTGCCAGCGATGATATTGAGCACGGCCCTATAGAATGTGTATTCACTCGCGATGAGGAAACGGGTCTTACCGGTGCTTTCGGTATGAAGAGCGGTTTCATGCAGAGCAAGTATCTCATCAATCTTGACTCAGAGGATGAAGGTCAGATTTTCGTAAGTTGCGCCGGTGGTATCAACACAGCAGCTACATTCAACTATAAGCGCGAAGATGCACCTCAGGATTACTTCTTCATGGAGGCTTCTGTCAAAGGTTTGAATGGAGGTCACTCTGGTGATGACATCAATAAGAAACGTGCTAATGCCATCAAGATCATGGCTCGCTTCCTTTACTTGGAACAAGACAAAATGGACTTACGCCTCGCACAATGGAATTCTGGTAAGATGCACAATGCTATTCCTCGTGATGGTAAGATTCTCTTCGCTGTTCCTGCAGATAAGAAAGAAGAGGTAAAGGCAGACTGGAATGTCTTCACTAAGGACGTTGAGGATGAATTCCATGTTACTGATACCAATATGGTATGGAACTTAGGCAGTGCTGATGCTCAGACTGTATTACCAAAGCAAGTTTCTCACAACTTGATTCTCGCTTTGCAGGCTGTAGACAACGGTCCTTTGACAAACTGCCAGGACGAGGCTATCGCTTGGATGGTTGAGACTTCTAGCAATGTGGCTAGTATCGCAACAGGCGAAGATAAAGCTGAAATCGTAAGTAGTCAGCGTTCTAACGTAATGAGCAACCTCAAGAATATGAGCAACTCTATACGTGCAACATTTGAGTTGGCTGGCGCTGAGGTTCTGCAAAACGATGGCTATCCTGCATGGAAGATGAATCCAAACAGCGAACTTGTCAAGATTACGGTAGAAGCTTACAAGAAGCTTTTCAATAAGGAACCTAAGGTTCTCGGTATCCATGCTGGTCTTGAGTGCGGACTCTTCAGCGAGAAATATCCAGAACTCGACATGGTAAGTTTTGGCCCTACTCTCCGCAATGTTCATACACCAGATGAGAAACTTCTTATCCCTACTGTTCAGATGGTATGGGATCATCTACTTCTCATCTTGAAGAATATCGACTAAGCTGATGAAATATAAGATGATTGTGCTCGACTTAGACGGCACACTTACCAACGATAAGAAGAAAATCACTCCTAAAACCAAGACTGCGCTCATGAGGGCGCAGTCGCTTGGTATTAGAGTGGTATTGGCTTCTGGACGCCCTACCTATGGCATCACCAAACTTGCTGATGAACTTGAGATTGAAAAGCATGGTGGCTTCATTCTTGCCTTTAATGGTGGAAAGATAACTGATTGTGAATCAGGTAAGGTGGTGTTTGAACAAAAACTTGACGAGAAGCTCGTACCTACGCTCTACCATGCAGCGATGAAGGCGGGCATGCAGATTCTTACTTATCAAGGCGAAGGTATTGCTGCAACTGAGAAAGATAACAAGTATGTACAGGAAGAGGCGTTTATTAACAAAATGCCTGTAACACTCTACGATGATTTTCTGAACCAGATAGAATATCCTATCAATAAATGTCTTATTGTAGGCGACCCTACTCCACTACACGAGCTGGAATTGGAATTAGCTCAACAGATGGAAGGTAAGATGAATATCTATCGTTCGGCAGCTTTCTTCCTTGAATGTGTACCTTTGGGTATCGATAAGGCACAATCACTAAACAGATTGATTGGCAGTCTGGGAATCACACGTGATGAGATTATCGCTTGTGGCGATGGATACAATGACAAGAGTATGATAGAATTTGCCGGATTGGGTGTCGCTATGGCAAACGCTTCTCGCGAAGTACAGGATTCTGCAGATTACATCACATATTCTAATGAAGAGGACGGGGTGGCTCATGTTGTAGAGAAATTTATTCTGAACGCGTAGTCATTATTATTCTGTCGTGAATTATCATTTGATAATCTCTTCATGAATAAAATTGTTCAAAATGTCGGAACTAGCTCATAAAGAGTTCTTCCGACATTATTATTTTGTTACTTTTTTAATATTTTTTCTACAAAAAAGTAACCAATTAGAAAAAAATATCTATATTTGCAATATAACTCTTTGAGATTAGTACACTAAATCATCAACTCGCTTCTGCGAATAGATCGACTAGAGACATGAGAATATTTGCGAAATTCATATTAATAACGTGTAGTTTTTTCTTTGGATTTGTTATCTTTGAAAGAATTGCAAATGGAATAGACGATCATTTTGTGATTTCTATTTTAGCTATTATCTTAGGCTGTATCTTAGTTCACGAACATTTGGGTAGAGAAATGGAGATGAACGAACTAGATGACACCATTCTAAAAAACATCAAAAACATGAAAAATGAAGAAAAGAAGAAAGCAAAGAACTAAGTGTCTTTGAAGAAACACCTTATAATATATATCGACAACTCATACGAAACATTTGTCGAGTCAAAACCAAAACAGCATTTTTCTGGCAGTTTATTTTTTTATTTGCAGGAAAAATGCTATTTTTGCTTTTTTACGATATGAAACTAACACATTTTATATTAACCAAATAATTCAAAACATGGAAAATCCCGTAGAGAAAGTACTTACAGGTGATTTCAACAAGTGTAAAAGCTTAATGTTACTCACCGTAACCCTACTTACACTTTTCATCTGGAATATGCCTTCCGCCTGGTTTGGCATCGATAACCTCACCATTGTACAGCAACGAGTAATCGCCATCTTCGTTATGGCTGTCTTATTATGGCTCACAGAAGCAATCCCCGCATGGGCAACATCTGTAACCATCATCTTTGTATTACTCTTCTGTGTAAGCGATTCGGCGTTCAACTTTCTACAAGGTTCTGAGGGTTCTGCCGGTAAACTCCTCGACTATCAGGGAGTGATGGCTTGTTTTGCCGACCCTACAATTATTCTCTTCCTTGGAGGTTTCATACTCGCAATAGCAGCAACAAAGAGTAACCTCGATGTCAAAATGGCACGTGCCATGATTGCACCATTTGGTCATAAGTCTGAGAATGTATTACTAGGTTTCATACTTATCACCGGCATCTTCTCGATGTTTATCTCAAATACAGCAACGGCAGCAATGATGCTCACCTTCCTTACACCTGTATTCAAATCACTTCCAGCAAATGGGAAAGGCCGTATCGCACTAACTATGGCAATTCCTATCGGAGCCAACATCGGTGGTATGGGAACACCTATCGGTACACCACCGAATGCCTTTGCCTACAAAACTCTCAGCGACCTCGGTATGAACATCGGTTTCCATACCTGGATGGCCATCATGGTACCAATGGTTTTCGTCATGCTCATCGTAGCGTGGTATATCGTGAAAAAACTCTTCCCATTCTCAAAGAAAACTATAGAACTCGAAATCAGCGGCGACACAGAATGGAACTGGCGTACATGGGTTGTAGCCATCACATTCCTCGTAACCATCCTGTTATGGATTTTCGGCAAGGATTTGTTCGGCATCAACGCAAACACCATAGCCATGCTTCCTATCGCCGTATTTGCGTTTACAGGCGTCATCACATCAGAAGACTTGAGAGATATCGACTGGGAAGTCATCTGGATGGTAGCAGGTGGTTTTGCTCTCGGACTAGCCATGAACGGTACCGGACTGGCAGAAAACGCTGTAGAGAGTATTCCGTTCTCTCACTTTAATCCAATCGTCATCCTTATCATGAGTGGACTAATCTGTTATCTCTTGAGTAATTTCATTTCCAATACCGCCACAGCAGCACTTCTTATCCCAATTCTCACAGTAGTATGCCATGGTATGGGCGACAAGCTATCCCCTATCGGCGGCACACCCACTATAATCATCGGAATCGCAATAGCAGCAAGTTGCGCCATGATGCTTCCGATCTCAACACCACCTAATGCCATTGCCTATTCTACCGGACTCATCGAACAGAAAGACATGGCCAAGGCAGGTTCCATAGTAGGCATTGTCAGCATGATCATCGGCTACAGCGTACTCATCGTATTCTGCAAATTAGGAATTTTATAATTCGATTTAACATACATCTACACGAAAGGCAGAGAAGACGTTTTCTGCCTTTTTTTGATTATGTACAAGAAAAAAATCTTTAACCATACAATAAAAGATAACAATGCGAGTTATCCATAAAGTGTAATGGCGAGAATACGGAAGAAATTCCGATTATTTGACAAGATATTCATATATTTTTGTTATTTTTGCATCCGCTATCAAAGAAATAGTATCATCAATAGGAAATATATATAAAGAAACGCGAGGTAATGGGAATGAGACAATTAAAGATTAACAGAAGTATTACAAACCGTTCAAGCGAGGCACTAGATAAGTATCTCGCAGAGATCGCACGTGAACCTATGATTTCTGTCGACGAGGAAATAGAACTTGCCGAACAAATTAGAAAAGGAGGAAGATTAGGCGAACGCGCAAAAGAGAAATTGGTAAGAGCCAATTTGCGATTTGTAGTTTCTGTTGCCAAACAGTATCAACATCAAGGTCTTTCGCTTACCGACCTTATCGATGAAGGCAATATCGGTTTAGTCAAAGCAGCAGAGAAGTTTGATGAAACCCGAGGCTTCAAGTTTATATCTTACGCCGTATGGTGGATTCGCCAAAGTATCATGCAAGCAATTGCAGAGCAGAGTCGAATCGTAAGGTTACCACTAAACCAGGTTGGCGCTGTAAGCAAGATTAGTCAGGCCACCAGTAAATTCGTTCAGGAACATAACCGCCGTCCTTCAGTTCAAGAGCTCGCAGAGATTCTCGACATGGACGAGTTGAAAATAGAACAGAGTTTGAATGCCGACTCACACCATATGAGTATTGATGCACCTTTTGGTGACGATGACGACAACAGTATGGCCGATGTATTGGCTAGTGGCAGCGACTCAAGAACCGACCGCCAGGTTGACTTCGAGAGTATGACCATGGACTTGGACAAAGTATTGAAGGGTGTACTCAAAGATCGCGAACTTAAAATTCTGAAGGCTTGCTTCGGCATTGGTTGCCACGAGAAGGGCTTAGAGGAAATCGGAGAAGAGTTTGGACTTACTCGTGAGCGCGTTCGACAGATTCGAGAAAAGAGCATTGCTAAGATTCGCGAAAGTGGAAATGCTAAGATTTTGATGAAATATCTAGGTTAAAAAAAGATTTTTTGAAAAAACTTCGAAAAAAGTTTGGTAGTTTCAAAAAATCTTCCTACCTTTGCACTCGCTTAAAAGAAATAAGGCTTCGTAGCTCAACTGAATAGAGCACTTGACTACGGATCAAGAGGTTCCGGGTTTGAATCCCAGCGAAGTCACATATTTTGAAAATAAGCGATTAGTAATTAGGATGGCTTCGTAGCTCAACTGAATAGAGCACTTGACTACGGATCAAGAGGTTCCGGGTTTGAATCCCAGCGAAGTCACAAAAAAAAGAGTTCAAACATTTTGTTGGACTCTTTTTTCTATTATCAATAACGATTTTTTATAATATCAACCGCACCTTAAAACAAAAGAGGTGAGCTTCAAAAGAACCCACCCCATCGATAACTTATGGTGAAAAAGAGGACCCTACTTCTGAGAATTCTCCCATTCATTCCATTCCTTCAAGGCCTCCTTCCAATCAGTCTGCTCACCACTTTCGATAGCCTCCTTTTCACGTAAAGCTTCATCACGAGCCTTATCACGCGCACGCTTAGCCTTCATCGACTCTATCGTGGCATCATCGAGGATACGGATGGCACCACGGTAAAGCGCATCATGCAACTCCTTCTCACCAAAAGCCTTACCAGGTTCATTGAAATCAGAGATATTGAATTCATAATTCACACGCAGATCGTGACGAATCAACTTCTGCTGAGCACGATTAGCCGAATTTTTCATTTTCAAAAGTTTGGCAATCTGCTCAAATTCATGTTGCGAAAACTTATTTCTACCCATGTATCTTAAAAAGTCCATTTA
>Ga0256404_1005991_pt1 | contig 20675 bp, 16 predicted proteins | sample RumenRJG_01DNA_FD_185990 | JGI IMG/M metagenome (GOLD analysis project Ga0256404, IMG submission 185990) | Bovine rumen microbial communities from Lethbridge, Alberta, Canada - RJG_01 | ecosystem: Host-associated > Mammals > Digestive system > Stomach > Rumen | place: Canada: Alberta | collected...
GGTCATCTCTTTGTTGACCATCTTCTTGTTGGCCTTCAAGGCATGGGTGGTCTTGAAGTTCATGCCTGCAGATGCGCTGATAGCGACTGCGGCTGCAACCAAAAGTACAGATAATTTCTTCATAAAAGCGAAAGAATTAGGTTAATAAATATGATTAAAAACAATAAATATTCAGTCTCTGATGGTAATAATTACAATTATTGAAAACTGGATTTATTTATCCGACGCAAAGATAGTAAAATGTTTGGTCGCTACCAAATTTCGGTAACTGTTTTTGGTGATTTTTTTCGTTTTTTGAGGGAAGCGCTTAATACTGAATGCGGTAGGAATCGTTATTGAGGTCGGTTAAAGGGATGTAATGACCACGACAGGGGCGTTGGCAGTGGTGAAACCGTGAGACAACCAGTTATGCAAAATAAAAAAGGTGGGCGTGGTGGCTGCTGCGGTCCATAGCAGGAAGGGGTAGGGGCCAGCGTCGGCCCGACCCGCGCACGCGCTGATGCGGCCCGTGAATAAGGCTTGACAAAAATCGGCCGCATCGCGGGGACGCAACATCATCTTCAAACTCACCTTCCCCCTTGAGTTCTGGCGATCAAGTCTCGGGTTGGGTAGGGTTGCCACACCGTTCCCACTAACAAGAATACTCCTGCCGGCACCATTGCGGCAGGAGTATTCTTGGTTTTTTTTGTATCTGGATATCAGTGGATTGTCAGTCATCGGTGCCGAAGAGAGGATCTTCGGGCATGACCATCACGGGCTTGCTTTCGGCAGCCTTGAGGATGTGCTGCGGCACATATTTCTTGTCAACGACCAGACGGAAGGAGTACTCGTTGAACCACTCGTTGGTCATGATGATGTATCCCTTCTGTCCGCTGTCGCCACCCCAGGAGTTCTCCACTTTCCACTTGATGGGATTGCCGTCAGCGTCAAGGTCGACGGCGCAAAGCGTCATAGCGTGTGTCGAGCCGCTGTCAAATGTGGCGATGCGTTGGGCCTTGTTCATGGGGAAGGTTGTGCCGAACAGGGTGCCATAGTCAAAGTTGTCGAGGGCGAGGTAGCCGTTGTCACGATTCAGTTGTTTGCCCACGTCGAAACTGGCATAGAGTTTGGTGGAATCCTTCAGCGAGGCGATGGCCATGGCTGCGATGTCCTCCATGGGGAGGTTGATGTAGCGCCAGTTGTGGCCGTCATAGGTGTGACGGTCCCATTCCACCTCATAGGTCTTGTAGTATTCCCGGCGAGGGTCGTTCATCGCCATGATGAATGTGCCGTTGATGGGGCCGCCCACCGTCTCGCGGTAGAATTCCAGCGGGGTGTAGGTGCGTGTGGGGCCCACGGCCTTGCCGTTCTTGTCACGGAAGGTGTAGGCAAACGACTTGATGGGCTCGCCCAGCGTGAGCGAGAGCATCGAGTAGATGGTGCCGAGCATCTCGGTCTTGCGCTGGTTGATGGCTTTTTTGCTCTTTTTGTCAGCAACCATCTGCCGCAGTTCCAGTCCGTATTCACGCAACTTTGACGCGACGAGTTGGCTCATGCGTGACGTGCGCTCGGCCGAGTAGGTCTCGGGCTGCGCCTCGACGGGCACAAGGCCGTATTTCTCAGCAAGGTCGGCCGCACCGCAGAAGGTGCCGCCATCGTTCATGGGATGGTGGAAGAAAAACTGCACGCGGGTGTCGTCGATGGGCTTGTCGGCGCAGTCAATCACGCCTTGCAGCATGAGGTTGGCCTTCTCGAGTTGGTCGTAGAAGAAGAGGTAGTCGTGAGAGAACTCCACGCTGATGGAGTCGCCGTGACGACGCGCGAAGTTGGCGCGCAGCACGTTGAAACTGGAGTACATCCAGCAACGCCCGCTCTGACGCTGGTTGTGGATCGATTGCTTGGGTGTCTCGACGCTGAAGTAGGTGTCCGTGACTTTGGTGTTACGGTAGTTGCGGGCAAGATCGTCGATAGCATTTGCTGCCATGGCATTGCTGATGGCCTTGTTTTGCTTGGATGCCGAGGTGGCGATGATTTGGCGCATCATGTCGGGACTGATGCCTCCCTGGGAGCGGTCTTGTGCTGAGCCGGCAAGGGCGAGGCCTATTGCCAGAGCGAGTGTTGTGATTCTGTTCATATCAGGTTATCTAATGGTTTTTGAGCGCGGCACTTGGCTTTTGCGCTGGATTAATAGTTTCGTCGGCTGCAAAGGTAGTGCAAGGCGAAGACAAAGCCAAATTTATTTGAGCATTGTTGAGGCGCCGCCTACTTTCGCCGAAAGGCAAAGGTAGTGCAAGGCGAAGACAATGCCAAATTTATTTGAGCATAGTTGAGCCGCCGCCTACTTTCGCCGAAAGGCAAAGGTAGTGCAAGGCGAAGACAAAGCCAAATTTATTTGAGCATAGTTGAGGCGCAGCCAACCTTCGCCGAAAGGCAAAGGTAGTGCAAGGCGAAGACAATGCCAAATTTATTTGAGCATAGTTGAGGCGCAGCCAACCTTCGCCGATAGGCAAAGGTAGTGCAAAATTCCGATTCAGCGAGTACAAGATGTTGCAAAACAAATGGGCGCATCGCAAAATAATCACTATCTTTGCTGCCGTCACAACATAGATAACCGGAATTAGTGCAATATGAAAGCGAAACGATTACTCTCTCTCCTGGTGGCGATGTCGGCCCTGGCAGTCGCCCCGTCATGGGCGTGTACCAACCTTATCGTTGGTAAGGCTGCCTCAGTAGATGGCTCGGTGATTTGTACCTATAATTGTGATGGCTATGGCTTTGCCGGATCGCTGTCGCGCACTCCAGGCGGCAGGCATGAGAAAGGCGAGAAGATTGCTGTCCGTGAGTGGGGCAGGGGAGCCGTGAGGGGCTATATTCCCCAGGTGGAATACACCTATGACGTCATCGGCCACATTAACGAGAAGCAGGTGAGCATCGTCGAAACCACCTTCGACGGCCGCCTGGAGTTGCAGAACCCCGATGGGTTGCTCGACTATTTCACCATGATGTATCTGGGACTGGAGCGTGCCGCCACGGCACGTGAGGCCATCATCATCATGACAGACCTCTTGCAGCAGTATGGTTACCGAAGCACGGGTGAGTCTATCACCGTGTGTGACAAAAACGAGGCTTGGATACTCGAAATCATAGGCAAGGGCCCAGGTGTGAAAGGTGCCGTGTGGGTAGCCGTCCGCATCCCCGACGACTGCATCAGCGCCCATGCCAATCTCTCACGCATACGCCAGTTTCCGCTGAAGGATCCCAACAACTGCATGTACTCCAAGGATGTGATTTCCTTTGCGCGAGACAAGGGCTACTTCAGCGGCAAGGATGAGGACTTCAGTTTCCGCGATGCCTATTGCCCGATCTCGTTCTCCAAGGTGCGCTATGCCGACGCCCGCGTGTGGAGTTTCTTCCGCCACCACTGCGATCCGGCCGAGATGGACAAGTACCTGCCCTACATCAACGGCCAGCATGACGTGTGCGACCATCTGCCGCTCTACATCAAGCCCGACCGCAAATTATCGGTGCGCGACATCATGAGTGACATGCGCGACCATTTCGAGGGCACACCGCTCGACATGACGGCCGACATGAGCGCCGGACCTTGGAGTTCGCCCTACCGCCCTCTGCCCATGAACTGGGTGGTCGACGGCAAAAACTATTTCCGTGAGCGTGCCATCGGCACCCCGCAGTCGGGCTTCACGCTGGTGTCGCAACTGCGTGGTTGGCTGCCCGACGAGGTGGGTGGCATCATGTACTTCAACTGCGACGATGCCAACATGATTGCCTACGTGCCCGTGTATTGCTGCGTGAATGAGGTGCCCGAGGCCTTCCGTCGCGAGAACAACGTGAGCAACGAGTTCAGCGAGCGCAGCGCCTTCTGGGTCAACAATCTGGTGGCCAACATGATTTATCCGCGCTACAGCGCCATGATAGGCGACCTGCGTGAGGCACAACAGGAGTTGGAAGACTTCTATGCCGCTGACCAGACGCAGGTGCTGAAAGACATCGAGCCGCTCACCAAGCGAGAGCGCGTCGCCTATCTCACCCGCAAGAGTGCCGACTACACCGCCCGGATGATGCAGCGCTGGGACAAACTCTTCCGCCTCATCGCCGTCAAGCACAACGACCAGATCATGAAGCCCTCAGAGAACGGCGCCGTCGTCCCGGGACGCTACACCACACCCGGCTATGACCAGCAGTTCCGCGAGCAGATCAGCAAGGACACCGGCACCCGCTACCTGATGCCCGACAGTTCCGGAGACATCAAGTCCCTCTAGCCACAGCATAATCATAGAAGTATGAATATGAAAACGGAGCATGCTGTTACACTTATTGCACCAAAATGACTTGATAATAGAAAAACTATAACCAGCAGCAATTGGTGTCTTTTTTCAAATCCCTCAGTTGATGATGTTTCTGCTTATATCGTAGTCATAAGCAAGAAATACCGTAAATTAGCCGTGCCGATAAAACGACACGGCTTTTATGCAATGACATAGATGGATGAAGCACGAAGTAGAGAGCGGCTCAAATCACATCGTTTTGATCATTCTGTTCTGCAACCCCGTTTTCGTTATCACTCGTCAAGACCCAATCATATTTCTTTACCCATCGCCAAATGGTGACGCGTGAGAGGTTGGTCATGTTTTGTATCTGTGGCTTGGATAAACCGATACGCATTAGGTAACAAACCTGCATCTGCTGCTCGGTGAAATTACCTAATTTGGCCAACAGCCTCTCCCTGAATGATGGGTAAAGCTCATCAACTGCATGATAGAACTGTTTCCAGTCAGCGGATGTCATGCTCTTCTTGCCCGTTGATGATTGTCTTATCGCATAAATCACATCTTCGGCTTCGACCTCTAGTTCGGATTGATGGAGCAGTTTAATAACGGTCTTGTTCTGCTCCATCTTCTCAGACAACTGTTGCTCTCTTTCTTTCAAGGTTTCTTCATATTCCGATAATTCGGCATTGACCCGTTGCAGTTCGCTGTTCACGTTGCTGAGTTCATCAGTAGTTTTCTCCAATGATGTCCTTAATTCTTTCAATTCCTTTTCCTTCTGTTCAACATCCCTGCGCAGTTGCTTCTCATCACTTGATACTTGTTGCAGTTCTGTCGAAAGATTAAGCACTTCCTTCAGATGCTTGCTGCGTCTTCTGACATAAAGCATATAACCGATACTTGCCAGCAGTATTGCCGCCAACGCTACAATAATGAGCGTGTTCTTGTACCTTTCTTTCTCGTCTTTCAGGCTTTGCTCTTTCTTTTGGTCTAAGTGATACTGAAACTGATTGTTCACCGTTGCCGCCAGTTCCTGGCGTTTCCCGAAGTCCAATGAATCGCTCAGGGCCATATAAATCGCAGCATATCGGTTTGCGTTTTGCACGTCACCACGCCTGTTATAAATCCGATGCAACAACCTTGACGCGTCATATTGATTATAGATGTCAGTGCCTTTATCCAACACCAGATTACAGTAAACGATGGCCGAATCAGTTTTGCCGCATAAATTGTAATACTGGGCAAATGCCATGCACGGGAAATCGGAAAACTCTTCTAATGGGTCAGTTTCTATCATCGAAAAGCACTTCCGGGCTTTGGGCAACAGTTCCATGCAGGAATAGTCATTTAACAGATACAGCAGTTCATACTGATGCTTAGACGTGTCCTTTGAACGTATGATTTCATCAAAGACGGCATCGAAGGCTTTTTCGGCCTCCTTATGTTTCTCTTGTGCAAGATATGCTGTACCGAGATGCAAATAAGGAAGAGACAAGTCTTTGTGCATCTGCTTGGAAATCTCAAGTTCGCCCTGTGCCATCTTGACCGCAGCATCATAATTATTTACCTTGTAGTAGAGGTCATTCAGATTGGAGTAGGCGTTACGCATCATCAGCGAATCGCAATCACTTCCTTCATTTTGTGCATATTCTAATGATTTGAGAAAGTATTCCATCGAACGCGGTGCGTCTTGCAAATCACGGTAAACGCTACCGGCGTAGTAGGTTACTTCTTGTTTCTCAGGCAAGGAACCTTTCTCCTCAAAATAGTTGAGCAGCTTCTTTATCATCAAGTCTGAGTTCGCTGTGTTGAATGCTTTGTCATTCAGCCTGATGCGTAATAAATCATACTTGTTCCTGACATAATCGTTCTGCTCTCGGATTTCGATCTCCAGAGAATCAAGCATAGCAAGAGCATGGCTGGGATCTTCATCGCCAATCATTTTAATCTTCTCATAGTCTCCCAAAGCACGTTTGTCAGAGCATGAGAATAACAGGCACAAGCAGGTTGCACACAGAATTTGGATAAAAAATAGCTTGGTACTCATATTGAAGTTCGTTTCTAGGGCACAAAATTAGGTAGAATAATGCGAACAACCAAGCAACAATTGTTTCTCTGTGTTTCTCAACCACATAATCGATGTTTTATTGCAGTACATTAATATCTGATATTATAAACTACTGGAACTGTGCTTATTAATCACTGTTTTATGAGTGGGCAAATTTAAAAAATCATATAGAGAAACACAATGAAACAACAGATATTTCTCATTGCCGAAATCCCAATATACCTTTGCGTTGAGTAAATAGATTGTCTAACAGCTAAACGAGGTAAAAATATGAGACGCTTGCGTTCCATATTGGTGATACTGGTTGCATTTTGCCTTGGCTCCATCGATGGGGATAGCCATCAAGCTGAGAACAACCAAAGAGGTTCGCCAACAGCGATGGCGATCCGCTTAGAGTCAGCACCGATTGATTTGCCGGGATCAACTGTAGTGCCCGAAGAAGCCCTATCAGCATGTCAATGCTCTTCGGTAATAAAAGTGCTATTGGATTCACCCGTTTCGCATTTCACTCGATAGCAATAAAACCGTTCTCATGGCACAATTCTGCTATTATCTGCCTTTGCAAATGCTATACGGCTCCAGTTCTGCCAGCAAAAATTCCTTTTTTTTAGCGTGCGAACGGGAAGATGATATGACAATATTTGACCAGCATAATAATTACAAATTAATATCGAAATGAAAAGATTTATCATCATATCAATCGCCGTGGTTTATGTTCTCATCATTTCTGCGACGAACATCAAAGGAAAGATAGAGACAATTGATGGTGATCCAATTTCATTTGCCACCATCACAGCACTTTCGTCAGCTGACAGTTCTTATGTCTATGGAGCGATGAGTGACGAAAATGGTTGTTTTATAATAGAAAATGAAGACCTTGATATCATCATCAGAATCTCTTATATCGGTTATCAAACAAGATATATTGAAGCAACAAAAGCGGACTTGGGGACGATAACCTTACAACCCGATTCAACGCGGCTTAATGAAGTTGTTGTTACAGCGAAAAAGGCAAAAGTGACGAGAGACGGATTGAATTATTCGATCTCAAACCTTTCGGGCACTCATATTGGCGACGCCGGCACACTTTACGATATGCTTGGATGGACACCAGGTATTATTACTTATGACATCAACAACATCAAGGCCGGTGGATCGACAAGTGTTGGAGCCATTTACGTCAACGAGCAGAAAGTGACAGATAGAAACATCCTTCTTTCCATACCATCCAATCAGGTGTCCAAGATAGAAGTGATCCGTGACCTTGGCGTAAGGTATTCAGCGGAGTCTGGCGCCGTGATAAAGATAACGCTGAAAAAACAACTCAAAGACTATATGGGCGTATCGGTAACCAACAACCTTGAAATCCGGCGCCGTGTATCTGATGATGGGTGGGTCAATCTCAGTGGGAAGTACGGTAAATTCTCGTTCTCAGGTTCGCTTGTGGGGCAATATGTGAACCGCAAAGCGGATTATAACGGCGGCACAGTTGTTTTTGGCTCTGATGAGACGACCGCATATAGAGATGTCTTTGACTCTAAATATACCTCAGTAAGAACAGGGCCATTGTGGAGTGTCGGGTTGAACTATTTGGCAAAACCAACACTCAATTTCATTATACAATACTCTGGCAGCTCTACAAATGTGGATTTCAATGAAATGAAGATTCACCAATTATTGATGAATGGCGCGGAATCAACCCTGGAAGAGAATAAATCTATTCCGCATCGCAAGTCCTCGGGGCACAATCTGACATCGGGATTCACATATTCCTCCCCGACCGGCCACTTCTTTAATGCCACCCTCAGTTATTCACGTCAAAACAATGGTGAAACCCAATTTGTTGACATCTTCAATACTGTAGATAATATCCCTAAGCAAAAGAATATTGCCAGCAACTCCATTTATGATTTGTTGGACGCTGAAGCTAACTGGCGCTTCTCTCATAAAGGAAGCGACTGGGGATTGGGCTACAATCTAAGCATGATCCATAACTCGTATGATTTCATCAATGATGGGGTTGGGCAATCAACCATCAGAAATGACTATACCAACACCCTTTACGGCTCTTGGGGTCGAAAAATTAAAAAGTTGAAACTTGATGTAGGTGCCAGGATGCTTTTCAACAAAACGGAATTGAAGCAAGAAGGTCAAAGCAGCAATAAAAACACTAGCATTTTCCGCCCTTATGTCGGCTTGAGATATACCATCAGCGACAATTACTCAATTGGAACTTATTATACAATGTTTGTAGGTTATCCAACAATTTCACAACTTAACCCTGCCATCGTTTATAGTGACACTCTGCATTATAAAAAGGGGAATGCCGATCTTAAAAACATCAAAACCCATAAGATAGCATTGTTTGCCAACATTAAGGACATTACGATAGGGATTGATTACATGAGAATAAACAACATGATCGTAACAGGTTCATTCCCGTTCGGTGAAAACGGAGCCATCATAGACCAGCCTATTAACAGCCTGTACAGCAATAATGTGACAGTCAAAGCCTCCTATTCAACGAATTTCGGCAAATTAAGGCTTGACCCTGAGGTTGAATACAGTTACCAATTCACAAAACTCCCGAGCATAAACGGAATGTTCAATCGGGAGTTTGGGCAGCATAACATCTTCGTGTCGTGCGATGTGAGCTATCAATTCTGGAAAACCGCTGAGGCGTTCGGCAGGTTCTCATATCAAAGTCCATGGTATGACAGCAACATGAGAATTGGCCGCACCTTAAGATTTGACATAGGAATGAGCAAGAATTTCTTTGACGGCAAACTGCGAACAGCCATCGAGTTAACCGATCTTTTCGCCGAGGGAGTTACCCCTCGTTGGAGCATTGACTTCTTCAACGTGAAACAATGGAACCGAAACAGATACGATACGCGGGGTGTTAAGTTAAGCCTGCGTTACACATTTAATAGCATTAGTACATCCTTCCGTAATGCTCAGATCAATAAGAGCAGTGATGAACGAGTGGATTAAATAGGACTTGTAATGCTACAATCCTCCCAAATGGGTTGAATATCCAGATCCAAAAACACCCATTTGGGTATTGCAGGCGAGAATTATGATATAATAATTTTGCGACTAGTTAAATAACTAAGTATATGCATATGAAATCGAGTAATAAATTATCAGTATTTGTCACGTTGTTCATCATGATGCTGCTTTGCTCATGTGATTTTGTTTCATCTTACGATTTCAGAATCCATAATCAAACTGAAGATTCAATATCAATAGAGATGACAATAAAATGTCCTCCATATTCTTATTTCGAGAAGAATGGACAACGCTTTAATTGCTATGAGAATTACTATCGACCTGAAATAGACACTCTTGTGATATTATTATCTGGGGATGTTTTTATGGCTAAAAGCGAATTGATGAATCAAAGTTTGAGCGGTTTTGAGAAAGATGGAGTAACGCCTTTTTGGTACTACATCAAATCCATCACTATAGGAGAGAAAAGCCTTGACCCCAAGGTGTGGAACCATGAATCGGCATGGCAGAAGAAACATGACGGACACGGCATATTCTTTGGCGAAACATGGAAATATGACTTGTGGATAGATGAATCCTTGAAATAAACTAATTATGGGACAAAAAATGAAGTATCCAGTAAAAAATAGCTCTCTCAAGTGTCTATATCTATATAAAGCCGATTACTAACAATTAAAATATAACAGCTATGAACACGACTAAAACTAAATCTTATTTTTCGTCTTGCCTAGCGAGAATCGCCGTGCTGCTGGCCCTGCTCATGAGCAGTCTGTCATCAATGGCCTATGATCCCTGCGATTTCATGGTTGACGGCATTGCCTATAGAATTAATGCTGATGGCACATCTGTTTCGGTCACCTATACTGCCGTTCCAGATGAAAACGATCCTTATGCTAATTACAGAGATGTCACATCAATTATTGTTCCTTCTAGTGTCAATTATGAAGGTAAAGATTATGCTGTGACAGCTATTGGAGAAATTGCATTTTACGGCTGTAGAACCTTAAAACAAGTGGTTTTTCCTGAAGGTTTAAAAACGATAGGTACTGATGCGTTTCAAGCTTGTTTCTACCTCGAATCCGTCAACATACCAAATACGGTAACAAGCATTGAGGATGGTGCATTTGCATCGACTAGTATTCGTGAGATTGTAATACCCAATTCGGTGGTCAACTTGGGTTGGAATGTATTTGGCGGTTGTTGGGAATTAACACAGGTGACTTTGCCCGAAAACATTACAGAGATACCTCCTTGTATGTTTGAGGCTTGTTTCAAACTTAAAAGCATTACATTGCCTCCCCATGTCACTACTATTGGGGAACAAGCCTTTACAGGAAGCGGTATTCAAAACATTGATTGGCCTTCTTCTCTCAAGAGCATTCAACGAAATGCGTTCTGGACATGCGATGAATTAAAATCAGTTGAGTTACCCGATAGTGTATCATGGATTGGTGGTGCCGCATTTTTTCAATGCAGCAATCTGGAACGCGTCACATTGGGTCGTGATTTGATTTCGGTGGGGGCTAGCTCGTTTAAAGAGTGCAAAAAATTGAAAGAAGTCATTTGGGGCCCCAATGTGCGCCGCATTGAGAGTCGGGCGTTTATGATGACTGGACTTCAGCATGTAACATTACCCGATTCGGTTGAGTTTATTGGTCGAGAAGCTTTCGAGGGATGCCAGCAACTTGAAGATGTTCACATGAGCAACAACATTACAACTATCGAAAGTGATGCTTTTGCAGCTTGTTATAATTTACACTGCGCTAATTTACCTGAGTCGCTATCGATAATCAGCTCTGGTCTTTTTAGTAGTTGTCCTCTGGAAGACATTGATATTCCTTCTTCCATCACCAGCATAGGAGCCGCAGCATTCTTAGGAGGCAAATTCAAGGAATTAGAGATACCCAACTCTGTCACCAGCATAGGAGGCTCAGCGTTCCAAGAATGTAAAGAGCTCACACGAGTAGAAATACCTAATTCGGTAACAGATTTATCTACATTTGTATTTGATAATTGTTGGGCACTAAAGGAAATCATTCTGGGTGACGGTGTCAAAGAAGTGGGGGCTGGATTACTATGGCACTGCAATTCACTAAAAACTATAACGCTAGGCGCAGGTATCAGGATTATCAGAAACAATGATACAAACTGGCCTTTGGGCTCGTGCAAAAATCTGACACGACTCTATAATCGAAATCCTAATCCTATTAGCATCGATGAAGCCGTGCTGCAAGAAGTAAATTACAGCTATTGTGTGCTATATGTTCCTCAAGGGTCTGCCGATTTGTACCGCAATGCCCCCGTGTGGCAACGGTTCGTTCACATCAAGGAATTTGACCCCAATGTGCCAACGAATGTCATTGAAGGTGACGTCAACCTTGACGGAGAGATCAACATTGCCGATGTGAACACTCTTGTGGATTTGATTCTAAGCTCAGATCAATGTATAGCTGACGCTGACACAGATGTGAATCAAGATGGCGAAATCAACATTGCCGACATCAACGCCATCAGCAATATTATCTTATCAGGCGAATAGCTATTGAGGACGGTAAGAAGATCTTCATTGAATAGCGACACCAATCCTAAACCATAATTTTTATTACAAACTTGTTAGCTCATCGAGCCCCTCGGTGGGCTTTTTATCAACCAATAGTTTGTGCTATCAAAAATAGTAAATATCTTTGCTCCATTAAATCAAATGATACTATGATGCTTCATTTCAAAATAAGATTAACAGCATTGGCGATAGGTATATTATCCCTTGCGGCCAACGCCCAAACATCCATAGGGCCTCTGCGTCATTGGCAAGCCAGTATTGAAGCTTCCACTTACAATACGCTTGATTGGGGAGTTGAACTGGGTATCAATTACCGTCCAATCAAATATGTGGGTGTGAAAGCATCATTAGGCTTAGCCTCAAATTTCACCAGCGGAGAACGCTCTTTTAGTGTGGGAAATATGCTGGTGAAAACCGATAATGTGGATAATGCCTTGTGGCTGAACACAGGCATCCAACTGCAAAGTCCAGCCTTGTGGCGTAACACTGACGGCGACCTGCAACTATCGCTCAAAGCCGATGCCGGCATATCTCTACCGTTCCCGACAAATGGCAAGGTAGGCTATATCACTATTCCCAACCAACCGGGTACTTATGTAGAGCAGCCAAAGGAATACGAGAAAAACCATGGTGGAACAGGCTGCTTCTTCCATCTCAAACCAGCCGTGGCGTTGGACATCGACCGATGTCAAGTGTGGGCAGGCTACACGTGGAGCAACATGGATGTATATAGCAATGTGCGTAACGTAGTCATCATGGGTCATCCGTTGAATCTGCCCCACAAACGGACAATGCACGGCCTCACAGTTGGTTTTGGCTACCGTTTCTAAAATATAAGAACACTAACCCATTCTGCGACGGAATGAATTTTTAATTTTGTCATTCAAATCTGAGCCTCGGCGTTGCCGGGGCTTTTCACGCATGGAAACTGCCGTGAGGCAGTTCCTTGCTTTCATGGTATAGTGGGCGTGGCCGTCCACTATTGCTGTCTTTTTGCACGGCCTTCTGCTTGACGGGAGGGGGATGATACCGTGAAGCCGCATTGAAGATCACCCGTTGCATCGATGGAATTGAGCACCTTGTTTTCCTTTTATGAAGGTTGTTTGAGTTATCTCAGTTGTCGTTTAAATACAACATTGACGCAGATCAAAGCCGCATTGATGACCTGGGGTGGGGTAGCGACTGTTGTATGACTCGCACTTTGAGGCATAGGGTCGCTGCGCTGCCAGTGCTCGTCGCAGGTGAGGCTTATAAATTGTTGGACAAGGATAGGCCTACGCTGAAGATCAGGTTCAGGTTGGACAATGTGCCACTGAGGTCCCAATCGTCGTGGTACTCGTCACACGGTTTGTGATACCACACGGGCATGGGATATTTGTTGGGCTTGCTCGCATCCACGGGCTGACGGCCGTTCTCCAGCACCACCGCACGCACGCCCTTCTTCACGAAGTTGTAGTGGTCGGAACGGAAAAACCAGCCGTCGGAGTTGTCGTCGTCGAAATAGATATACCTGCCCTGGGCAGCAGCGGCAGCCTCATAATAATGGTCTAAGTCACTTTCCCCGCCACCCAGAATCACGACATCGCGCGTCAACTCGGCTGGGCCTATGCTCTCAAAATTAAGGCAGGCCACAGTCTTCGCCATGGGCACGGCTGGGTAATCGCAGTAATAGGCAGAGCCGAACAGTCCGCTCTCCTCAGATGAGGGGAAGATGAACAGCAGGTCTCGACGCGGCTGGGGCATCTCCTTGAACTTCTTGGCCACGAGCAGGGCTCCAGCCACGCCCGATGCATTGTCGGCAGCGCCGTTATAGATCGTGTCGCCGCGCTCATCGGCCTTGCCGATGCCCAGGTGGTCCCAGTGGGCACAGAACACGACGGCCTCACCGTCCTGACCACTGCCTCGCAGGATGCCGCCCACATTGCGCGTTTGCTGGATGTCGTAGGTCACATTCATCTTCACATCGCCTCTCACATTCAGGGAGAAACTCTTGAAGCCTGGCTTCTTGGCAGCGGCCAGTGCCTTGTCCATATCCATGCCTGCCGCAACAAACAGTTTCTTGCAACCGTCCTCGTGCAGCCATCCCCTGACGGCCAATTCGTCGGCATTGCGCGTGTCTGGATGATAGATGCCGAGATTATCACTCAGGTGGCCGTTGACGCAGACGTGCCACCCGTAACTGGCGGCTTCGGTGTGGTGGAGCACCAGACAACCGGCGGCGCCCTGGCGCTGTGCCTCTTCAAACTTATAGATCCAACGACCGTAGTAGGTCATATTCCGTCCTCTGAAGAGCCTGCTGTCATAAAAGCCGGGGTCGTTGACCATGACCACCACGATCTTGCCTCTGACATCGATGCCCTCGTAGTCGTTCCAGCCGTATTCGGGCGCGTTAATGCCAAAACCGCAGAACACATACTCGGCCTTCTTCAGGTCAATCTTTTTGGTGGCGCGAGTCGTCCAGATGATCATGTCGTCGGGATAGTGGAGCACCGATTTCCTCTTTCCGCTCACCGTGAGCCGGTTACCGTCGGGCTTGGCTGTGACAGCAATCATCTCAAAGGGCTGGTACCAACTGCCGTTGAAGGCCGGCTCCAGCCCCATTACCTCCAACTGCTTGGCAAGATAGTTCACCGTCTTGTCCTCATAGGGCGTCATGGGCTTTCTTCCGCCAAACTCATCATGGGCAAGCACTCTTGTCCATTCCCTCAATAGTTGTTCGTCACTTCCCGTCTGCAACTGCTCCTGTGTCATAATCTGTGCACTGGCGGTTGCCAACCCTATGGCGACAAAAGCGATTACCGTCACCCACTTTTTAGCATTCATTCTCATCAGTCTTTATTATTCTGCAAAGGTAGTGCAAGCCGAGCACAATGCCAAATTTATTTGAGCATTGTTGAGGCGCAGCCTACCTTCGCCGCAAGGCAACGATAGTGCAAGCCGAGCACAATGCCAAATTTATTTGAGCATTGTTGAGACGCAGCCTACCTTCGCCGCAAGGCAACGATACAAAACCTTTTTCTTTTGCCGAAAACAAACTTCGACAAAAGTGGCTCCCATCAATGGTAACGCCCGGCTATAAGTATTCATTGTCAGTAAATAAAGAGCAGGGTATTTTTATTGACAAGAAATAACATTTGAACTTGGTTTAAGTTTGATTTTCATCGGTTTCTTGATGGAAACTTTTTTCGTTTTTGTTTTAAAACCGAGATAGGATATTTCCAGGACATCTCTCTTTTGAGTATTTATCCTAAATTCACCATTTATTCCCGTTGCGACCACTGTATTACAACCTTTGATTTTGACTGTCGCACCGATGATGGGTTTTCCTTTTTCATCAAGCACCACACCTGATACTGGATACACCACACCTGAAGGACAAACAAACACAATTGAGTCTTTTGCCTCCATTCTAACAAGAATGGAGTCGCCCGTCGGCAAGAATCTCTGAGTCTTGCAGCCGAGATATGACACCATGAGAGAATCTTTGGGGACAAAGCCCAATTCAAAACGTCCATCAAGATCCGTTACTGCCTTAGGCAGATATTTCCCGTTGGAATTATCTCTGTAGTATACCGTAGCCCCAGGAAGCGGACAACCATCGACGCCATCAACGACTAGTCCAGTTACTCTTTGCTGATAGTCACCCACGACCGATTGGGCCATTGTGAATTGAACTCCTAACAGCAACAAGAAGAATGAGACGGTTATTCTGATGAATCGTGTCATAGCAATCGTGATTTAGTTTTTGATTTGGCAAATTTACTTTAAATAATAGTCTCGCACAATACCCATTTGGGTATTTTTTATATATATGTCAAAAAAACGCTGTCTTTTACTGAATTTAGCCTTTAATCTACCTTTGCCACGAACTTAAATCGAAAGAAGATATGTCAGTCATATTGAATAACCAGTTGGAGGAGCTGATGTTTTCCTCGCAGATTATATAAACTTGGCGGCGCCTTAGCCATTAGAGCAAGCTCTATGGCGTTCGACTTGCTCAAGTTTTCCAGACCTCGACCTCACGACGAGCGACGACAACGAGGCCGTCATCATGATTGTCTCGGGTGGAACCTCGGTGTTCTCGGCCACCCACATCCCGTTTGCCAAGAGCATCACCGTCCATGACATCCGGTCAGTCATCGAGTATTACATGCGCCAGGGCACCCAGCAGTTCAAGCTGCTCGACAGCAGGCAAATCAGGACCGCGCGCCTGGTCTGCGTGTTCAGCGTCCGTGTGTTCAGCGTTAATGATATGGAAGTGTTTTTATAGATAAGTCGCCTCTATTTCAGATTATTATCGTAAATTTGCAACATGAATAAAATAGTTTCTTTCATATTAATGGTGATATTCACTTCACTGTTGTTTGGTGCAAATGCTCAAACATAATCAGACTTGCTTGAAGTCTTTGCCGATAAGACAGCCAAACTCGATGGGAAAAAAATAAGGTATCGCGAAGTGCTGACCGTTCCCCAAGAAACCGCTCAACCGATCTTGGTCATTTACCTACATGGCGGTAGCGGGGGTGGAAGTGACAATAAAAAACAGATGAAAACGCCTGCTGTTGGCAAGATTTATGATTACCTGAACGGGAACAGCGTCAAAGCATATTTTCTTGTGCCGCAATGTCCGGGCAACGCATCTTGGAACGGAGATGCTCCACGGCAGCGCAATCGTGGCGGTCGCCTCTCGTCAGGTGAGCGTCGCTCTCGTGCGCCGCAGAAGTGCGAAGCCTACAATAAGTATGTCAAGGCTTTAGCCGATTACTATGTGAGTGAGTTCGGTGTGGACTCTACGCGCATCTACGTTTTCGGCTCGTCGATGGGCGGTCAAGGCGTTTGGTATCTGCTTGCCGACAATCCGGACTATTTTGCCGCAGCCATGGTGGCATCGGGAGGATATCGGGGATATAATACCACACCATTGGCCCGTACTCCCATAATTTGTACACGAGGTACGTTAGAGACGAGGACCGAACAAGTGAAGCAATTGATAGATGATATCAACCTTTTTGGAGGCAATGCCGTCTTCCAGCTACTGGAAGGGTTGAACCATCACGAAGCGACATCTGCGGCATTCACTCCCGAAAGGATTGGCTGGGTGTTGTCACACCGAAGAAAACCATAAAATTCTCTGTCTTTTAGACAACCGAACAGACTCCATAATTTTGCGGTTGCGAAAGTGGGCTGCGTCTCGGCAAACCAAACTTGTTTGAGTATTGCCAAGGCACAGCAAGATTTATCAAAACCGCGAGATTATGGAGTTAAATTTTAACTCAGTTGAAACCATCCCGGTGCTCAACGCATCGGCAGCGTTCAAGACCGACAGCGGCAAGCTTCACATGTCTGACTATGACATGGGCGATGGCGGTCACGTGTTCCGCACCTGCTGAGCCGCAGCGCACCCAGCGAGAAGGAGCCACCGCAGGTGGCTTTTTCTTTGCCCATTGGTGCCGAAGAAACCACACCGAACAAGTTCGATGAGCCATCTTCCAGGGTAGCAGTCTTTTGGGACCTCAACATAACATTAAATAGAGAAAAAGCGGTATTTTTGCGCCACAAACATAAATTCCGCTATATGAAGAAGAACAAGAATCAATACATACAGGCCAATAAGGATTGGCTTGTGGCGAAGTCCAAGGAAGACGGCGTGAAGACGCTGCCTAAGGGCATTTATTACAAGGTGCTGGCCGAGGGAGACGCGACAAGCGCGACTCCCACGCCCAGCAGCGTGATCACCGCCCATTACACGGGCAAGACCATCGACGGGGCGACTTTCGACAGCAGCCGTGGCGATGTGCCCCTGGCTTGCCGACTGCGCGACCTCATTGAGGGCTGGATTATCGCAATGCAGCAGATGCACATCGGCGACCGATGGGAGGTCTATATCCCCACCGAGATGGGCTACGGCAAATATGCCCAGCCTGGCATCCCCGGCGGCTCCACCCTCATCTTCGACATCGAACTCCTCGCCATCAACTAATGGCAGGAGATAGAGTTGTAAAACAAGATTTGTCGCGAGAAATCGCTATCTTTGCATCCAAAATCGGAAGAAAACTAAAACGTTGAATATTAATATGAACAATCGCATTACTGAGGGCTATATGCCCTTTATGGGTTACCAGACCTACTATCGTATCGTAGGCGAACCTTCAGAGAAGGCTCCCTTGTTGCTGCTTCACGGCGGTCCGGGTAGTACACACAACTATTTCGAGGTGCTCGACTGCATCGCCGATACAGGTCGGCAAGTCATCTCATACGACCAGATCGGCTGCGGCAATTCTTATCTCGACGGGCATCCAGAACTGTGGACATTGAAGACATGGATTGACGAACTCATCGCCATCCGCGAACATCTTCATCTGGACGCCGTTCACATCCTCGGACAGTCGTGGGGCGCCATGCAGGCTATTGCGTATGCGATAGATCAGAAGCCTGCTGGCATCAAGTCGCTGATTCTCTCCTCTGGTCATGCTTCCAGTTCGCTGTGGGCCAGTGAACAGCATCGGCTCATCAAGTATATGCCGGCAGAAGATCAGGAGGCCATCAGACGGGCAGAAGCTACAGGGAAATGGGATGATCCAGACTACTTGCGTGCCAACGAGCACTATTTCGAGCTTTACGTGACCAGCGTCGATGAACACTCGCCAGAGTGTCTCAGACGTCCGAAGCGTGCTGGTTCAGAGGCTTACCTCTATGGTTGGGGCCCAAATGAGTATCAGCCGCTTGGCAGCCTGAAAGATTTTGAATATACCGACCAGCTGAGCCAGATATCCCAGCCGACACTGATTTGTAGTGGTACGCAGGATATCTGTACGCCCGTTGTCGCCGCCTCGCTCTACGAGCACATTCCTCACAGCCGTTGGCATCTGTTCCGCCATTCCCGCCATATGTGTTTCGTGGATGCTCATGAGGAGTATTGCGATGTGCTTACCGATTGGCTGCAAGAGATGGATTGAGGTCTCGTAAGGCTTATGCCCGTCGGACTAATTAACCACATTTCCGGATTTTACTTTTCATACAATTCTATCGGCAAGCCGTCAGGATCTTGGAAGAAGATTTGCCATGAAGTCATGATGTTCCTCTTCACAATGTCAACTGCAGATTCAGCGTATATCGCGAGAAATCACTACCTTTGCAGCAATTACTGAAAGACAAATCGGAATTTATGGAAATCAATAATAGACCCAACCCCAATGAGGCTTTTCCGAATCCGAAGATTCCAAGCCTCTGCTTCATCAAGAACGTGGTGAAGAACCCGCGTATCATCATTGGTGACTACACCTACTACGATGATGTGGATGGGGCAGACCAGTTCGAGAAGCATGTCACTCATTTCTACGACTTCATTGGTGACCGGCTGATTATTGGCAAATTCTGCGCTATTGCCAAGGGTGTGGAGTTTGTCATGAATGGTGCCAATCATAGGATGGACTGCGTGACAACCTATCCGTTTTACGTTATTGGCGGTGACTGGGGAAGTGCCATTGCTCCTGTGAAAGATGAATTGCCTCTGAAGGGTGATACCGTTGTGGGCAATGATGTCTGGATTGGTCAGCATGTAACCATCATGCCAGGCGTTCATATAGGCGACGGAGCCATTATCGGAGCCAATTCGGTGGTGGCCTCAGATATTCCACCTTATGCTGTCGCGGTAGGGAATCCCTGCCGAGTAACCAGGATGCGTTTTGACGACGAATTCATCGCCTATCTGCTGCAACTGAAATGGTGGGATTGGGACATAGAGAAAATTGAGGCAAATTTTGAAGCCTTGTCAAGTGGTGATTTGTCGTTGATAAAGAAAATTGACAAATAAATTCCAATTTAGCAAACAGAAACAAATATGAAATACCGATACATTGCCAGTTGCGTCTTTACGAGGGACTACCCGGAACTTAGTTTGCGCATACAGGACTATCTGAAGGAGCGTTTTGGAATGGAGATTATCCGCTGCTGTGCCGAGAAATACAAAGTGCGGCAGTTTGAGGAGGTGATGGCACCATCCGTCTGTGAACAGTGGAAGGCAACGCCACACTATATCCCCTTCGAGCCTAACACCACGATGATTTCCATCTGTCACAACTGCACTGCTGTTTTTCAAGAGAGCCACCCTGACATCAACGTTCTTTCTCTTTGGGAGTTCATCTTGCAACACGATGCTGATTTCCACTATCCCGACTATGGTTGTGAGCGGATGACGATACAAGACTGCTGGCGACAATACGACAACCAGGCAGAACAAGCTGCCGTGCGTGAACTGTTGCGACGGATGAATATAGAAGTTGTTGAGATGGCCGAGAACCGTGAGCATACTCGTTTCTGTGGTACTTCACTCTATCGTCCTGCACCTCCCCGCAATCTGAAGATGGCTCCCAAGCGCTTCGTAGAGGATGCAGAGGGTATGTTTGTCACACATACGGAAGAGGAGCAAAAGCAACTGATGGAAGAACATTGCCAACAATATCAGACAAAAAAGGTTGTTGCCTACTGCCATTACTGCACAGAAGGGTTACGACTTGCTGGTCAGCCCCACTATCATATAGCCGAACTGCTGTTCCCATATAGTGTTTAGGAAATGAAACAATTATTTTTTATCATCGCTCTCATGCTGAGCAGCATCAGCATGGGGGCACAAACTAAGAACAACGACATGAACTACCATCAAATACTTGAGAATATTTACATGGACATCCGTCCATATGCACAAGTGGGCAAGCAAGCCGACTACATTCCCGCTCTTGCCTCGGTAGACCCCGACCAATTCGGCATCTGC
>Ga0256404_1005992_pt1 | contig 20670 bp, 23 predicted proteins | sample RumenRJG_01DNA_FD_185990 | JGI IMG/M metagenome (GOLD analysis project Ga0256404, IMG submission 185990) | Bovine rumen microbial communities from Lethbridge, Alberta, Canada - RJG_01 | ecosystem: Host-associated > Mammals > Digestive system > Stomach > Rumen | place: Canada: Alberta | collected...
TTCATTTTCCATAATAGCAACGTTTTTCCACCCTTGTAATTTACCGCTTACTCGTCTTTGTAGTTGTATAGTATCGCTAAAGAAGTGAAGCCGTAACATTTGATGATAATAAGTTGTTCCATCACCGTGGTTACAGATAATATAACTTGCCCAGTCTGCAGGTGAATTATTGAAAGACTCACTTGTCTGGTATGCCGATATACAGCCACTGTTTTCACCCGTATAGGTAATTCCTGTTGCACTATCCGCCGTTCCTGCCTTGTTAGCTGTATTTACACTGAAGTTAGAAGGATTGTATACATACATATTGCTGCCATCATTTCCTCCCCAAAGCCAAGAAGGCTGCCCACCTAGTCCTGACCAATTGAAAGTCATAGGTGCACCAGTATCACCATTTTTTCCTAACTTCGCAGCGGTTGTTGCAGTGCCAGCAGTTGTTGCATTTTTCGCAGTTCCACCATAATTATCTTTTGTAAGTCTTAAGACACTAGATATTTTAAGTTGGATATAATTCCAGACTGCGCTAAACTTTCGCCTATAAGGCTTGTTTAAAGCCCCACTAACAGTTTCAGCAAAGCCGTTATCTGAAGCGTATGATGATACAAACTCTGTTCCATCTGTAACATCAGCTTCACCTGTATTTAAATTGCCTATAAATGCTTTATTTATATCAGCTTGAGTAGTAACACCTGTACCGCCATTTGCTACTGTCTGTACTCCTGCATCTACCGCACTCGAACCATCATAAGTTTTTCCATTTACAGTCAAAGCATTAGCTACTTTTTTAGCAGTTATTTCACCTTCAAAAGCTACAGCTTTCCATTCTGTCCAGCTACCACTATTGATATTTTGTCTAAAATATATTTTGTTATTTGTACCATAAGCTATCTGGTTTATCCAAATGCTTCTATTTTCTCCGCCATCATATTTATTAACCAACAAAACGCCGTAGTTACAAGGCCTGTTAGCTGCATCATCTAGCCAATAATAAATGCCAGAGTTTGTTGTAGTATTAAAGTCGGTTACTTTGTTTTCAGCTGAAAATATGTCTGATAACTTTTGTTCTATACCATTTATTTGGGTATCAATATCTTCAATGTTTTGTTCAATGTTTCTTATCTTAGTTGAGTTGATATTTAACTTAGAGTTTATATCTTCTATTTCATCAGATGAGTTGTTACTACCACCAGCATTTATTTTATCAATGCGGCTGTTTATTTCAGCAAGCTGTTTATCTATTTCACTTGTGTCAAAAATAGCTATTTTATTTTTAATATCTGCTTCAAGAGATAAGAGAGCAACGTTTATGTCTTTATAGTTATTATCTTTTAAAAGTGTCATACAATATTATCCTTCTATAATATTATTAGTATTTTTTTTTTACTGTTACATTTGTAATATTATATAAAGGAGAAAGAAGAAGAGTTATTATATTTATTAGTACAATAAAAAAGCCATAACTACCATATCTAGACCAACTGTAACTGATAGTAACTGTATATCCATAGACAGTCGGAAACATTCTGCTTTAATGAAACGAAGTAAGGCATTTTGTTTGTTACAGTTATCGTGGACTTCTTTTCTTTATAGTGAAATGGACCAAAGTAGATAAAAACACTATTATATGTTGTTCTTTGAAATAAGAGGAGTTCCTTCAGATGTATACCCAACAGCTATTCTTTTAATAGCAAAGTCACTCTTTATGTTCAACTTAAAGGCAGCGCAGTTTTGGAATGCCGGCTGGAACCTAAGGTAAACAGTTTTAGTAACTCTATCATAGTCACTAGACTTTACATTGAATACCTGCTTTTTAGTAGATGCTGTGTTATTTACTAAACCATCAAAGCTTATTTCAAACTTGCCTGGCATATAGTTATCATCATACAACTCAATATAAATACAGTCTACATTCATAAGGCGTCTGGTAGCTGTATCTCCAAACCATAGCGTTTCCAACTCTATCGGAACCCTTTCCTGCTCTGTATCTGTTTTATAATAGCTCCAAGTTTTATTGCCATCTGACCAGCTATTATCACCAAATGTAATGTACTCAGCTCTGGTTAGCATCTCATACATACTTCCGCCATTTGTAAATACTACAACTTTGTCATTCAATAGTAGGAAAATATCATTTGTTTGTTTAGCAAAAACGGTTGTTGTATTGTTATCTATTTCAGTTGCATCCATTAAAAACTCTAGAGTATTATCGGCTGCAAAGTACTGTATTGTTTTATTCATTTGGCTAAAGAAGAATGCTTGTTTATCAGTATTACCTAAAAACTTCAAACCTTCTACAGATGTTATTGGAATTTGAGATACAACTTGGCCATTAACCATATCAATTTTGTTTATGTAGTTGTTTATAATTCCATACTGTTGGCCCTGCAGTACAAAGTATTCTGAAACATTATTTACATTTGACAAAATGTTATAAACTAACAGCAATTCACTTTCTTTAACTAAAAGCTGTAATGTATTATTTCCAACTTTGAGTAATGATATTGTATTAAAGCCATCTATATATGTCATAATATCAACATTTGGGCTCAAGTTGTAATATGTAGGCTCAGTCATAGACTTTTCTACATCAGCTAGTTTGTTATTATATTTTGGTGAGCCTGCATACCAGCTTTTGAAATAGTTTAATACAGAACCTGTATCACTGGTGTAAGCAACTATAGTTGCTTTATTTTTCAACTCCATATTATTAAAGTAATAACTATAGTCAATAGTTTTAGTATCAAAAGATGGAGATAATGTATATTGCCAACCTTCTTTTCTAAAGTTTGTAGCAACCTTAGGACAATTTCTTAATTGTGAAGCTGACCAAATAGGCCCATCATTTTCACCAGCAATACTTATATAATATTTTTCTGTATTTTTAGTAACTTCCAATATATATGATAGCCAATTATTACCCCTGCTAACATTTTTTGCAGTACTATCATCTAGTTTAATATACACTTGGACATACGTATAATAAACATTTATAAAGCCTAAACGAGGTTTTGATATTGTAAAGTCGGCCAAAGTAGTATCTACACTATATGTAAATGCTTTGTCACTTCTATAGCAGTTATCAACTACGCTGTTTAATAACAAGTTTTTGCCTACTTTGATAGCTTTCAATTTGTTTTCTGTGCTGACGTTGACGTGCACCCAAGCATTGCTATTAAGACTGTAATAATAAATATCATTTTCTGTCATAGTTAGGGTATTTTCATCAACATCATTCCAAGGTACAATTATACTACCATCTTTGGATATTCCAACTAAAGCATCTTTATTATAGATAAGTTTGAAGTTAAATACCTTTGTAGATAACCATTCTGGTGAATAGTTATCATTAAACAAGCCTAATAGCTTAGGAACGTTTTCTTCTCCAATACTTTTTACGCTAAGGCTACCAGGGTCAAGAGATGCAACTTTTTTAGCTGGACCAGCTGTACTACCAGTCAAAGTAATAAACTCATCATTAGATGATGTGCTTTCTAACAAATATTCTGCTGCTCCATCAACACTACTTTGGCTAACAGGGTAGCCGGAGTAGGTATTCTTGCCTGGTTGGTCAGGTTCATCTTTAGTAAAAGCCACTGTACTATATGGCACAATAATGAATGAGTTATAAGATAAAAACCTTGTTTCAGTACTTGCTAGTTTATTCCAAGCATTATAAGGTTGAACATACAACTTAGCGTCACTAGGTACAACTGACATATCTATAGCATCGCCATTATTACTATAATGTGGCCTAGCGGTTACATCTTCAATAAAGTAGCCTTTTAAGTACTTAAATGTTTTTATATTTTTATTTAGGGTTACAGAAGGTACATCTACTGCAGTCAAGTCATAAATGCTAGCAAATACAGTTCTACTATCTACTTGAAATGCTTTAAACTTTGGTGTCCAACCTGAAAGTGTAACAGCGCCATCTAGGATACTTGCTGTCAAGTCTAATGATACAACCTCAGCATCAGTAACACTTACCAAAGCTATATCATCATTTACATAATACCATTTGCCTTTTGTAGCTGAATATAAAGCTGCTGTTGGTGATACACTCAACTGTTTAGCTTCAGTCATTCCTTTACAGACAATATAGTTTTCATAAATAACACACCAAGTATCAGCTGCTTTATCTATAATAATGTATGGAATTGTATTTGGGTTATATGAACCGGCAGGTATTATAGCATCACCAGACTTTACATAAACACTGTCGCCTTCATAATAAATATGTACAACTGGAGTGTATTCCAAAACATTGTCATCAATGTTTCCTAATATCTCTGTTCTTACTTTATTGATGTTTGTGTAGTCTTTAACTAAAACATCGTTTTTATATAAAGCATTATCTATAATTTTATAAACATCATTGTCTATAGTAATTATATCATCAGCGGCTTTATCACTATTACAATACAAGTTTGATAAAACTCCATTAAACCAAACTCCATTATTTTTATTAAAGCCATTAAAGTCAGATATGATAGACTTGTTTTTATTCAAATTGATAGTGACATTTTGTAAGTCAATATCTCTAATAACACTTTTAGAATTAGCCATCTTTAGTCTCCAATATAAGGGTCAAATTGTTTTTTTGTAATAGTTTGTAGATGTACAACTGTGCCATCTCTCAACTCAACATCTACTCTAAGTCCTGGGTTCTCATTTACTTTTTGAATAAACTGTTCCAAAGCTGCCCAGTTGGTTTTAGCATTAAGCAGTTGCTCTCTTTCTTTTCTATCTTTTAATAGTTGAAGTTTATATTCTTTTATTTGTTGTTTAATAGTTCTATCCATCATATTATTATTAGTAAATATTATTACTGTTACATTTGTAATATTATATAAAGGAGAAGAAGAAGAGTTATTAATATTGTAGTTATTTGTTTTTTATTTTTTGTTATGTTATATCATATTCAACTAACTAACTACGAACATTCAAATATAACAATGGAGGCGCAACGGCAAGCGTTAAATGCTAATAACATAAACACACCGATAATATGCATAAGGACTGTTTTTAACTGGGAAACAGTCCTTTTTTATTTATACTAAATATTATAGAGGTAAAAATGAAAAGTACTAAGCAATATATAATAAATATTGATGTTAAGCTGAAACTATTTGACTGGACGTGGGCTACAAAAGATACTGAAAAATACCGTATCTATAACGCTCTTCTTGACAACTTTTTATCTGATAAAGATGCAGTAAAATTTAGACCAAAGATATTATTTATGTGGCATCTATATTGTGGTGCATTACAAACATATGTTCTAAATGGTAAAAATGAAAAGTTGAATGACATTATTAAAAGATGTCCTCTGTCTAAAAGAGAACTTGAAACACTTTTTGGAGCTTAAAATGAAAAATAAAGTTTTGTTGTATAAAGACTTTAAAGGTAAGTGGTGTGTTGTATTTGTTGAGAAACTTCCTTTTTGGAAACGTATTATTTATAGAAAAAAGTTTGATATAAAGCTATTTAATATTTATAATTACACTGAATAAACTAAAAACAAAAAAGCCCTAGCAAAAATGCTAGGGAGTTATTTTTGGCGAGTTGTAAAATGTAGCTATTTTATTTATAATATATAGGAACAACTTATGCCATTCTTTTTAATACCAACTTTTAGGAGCTTGGTTCTTTACTCTTAATACATTTTGAGTATGTCTACCTTTACTACCTGCGTTCATAAATTGTAACCAGTCATTTCTGTCGCCTTGGAAAACATATTCTTTATCACCATCGCCTACATAACGAATATAGATAGCACCTTTATCCTCATCAAACCTAGCATTAGCTATTGCTGTAGATGGTAACTCTACCATAACAGGTTCTTTGTTTTTTATTTGTTCAGCTCGTTTTCTTTCATACTTTTTGTTTTTTCTTTCGTCTTCAGTAAAAGGCCTGTCATCTATAGAAACTTTACCGCCTACATAACTACCTGTGTTGTTATTAATGTCAAAAAGACGCTTAGATATTAAGGTACCAATACTTACCTCATGCTTTTTGTTCAATATTTTATTCTGTTTTTTCAAGTCAAGACTACTAAGAAGTTTATTTTTCCATCCAAACATATTTTATCTTCCCCATTCTCTCACAGGAGCTGGTTGGGCAACAGGCTGAGCAGGTTGTGTAGGCTGCTTTTCAGATAACAGCGCATTTACTAGAGACTGCTGCGACATAGCAGTTCTTTCTTTATTGTTAACTTTTGCATTATTAGATATTTTTAGTTCCATTATATTACTCTCCTGGCTTTTTCCATCCAGCTGCTCCTGCCAACCAGTTAGTTACTTTTTCACCAATAGTTCCAGCAACACTAGTTAGTTTATCTACGTTGTCAATTCCTGCAGCTGTCAAAGCAGTAGCTGCTACATTATTAAGTGATACATCTTTACCTTTCATAATTCTGTCGATAAAGTCACCTAAAACTGCATCAGTTATTTCACCTTTGGTATCACTATATAACAAACCTTGAATGTAAACTTGCTGTTCATTTGTAAGTCGGTTGTATTTATTCCAATACTTACTATTTCTAAGTTTATTTTGAATAGCTCTAGCTTCATTTTCAGATGCACCAATAGCAACAAGAGCATCTATTTGCTGTTGAAGTAAGTTATTCTGTCTGGTTTTTCTATTAGCCATAGCCTGCTCTAACTTGCTCTTTCTGTATTGGTCAATATATGAACCTCCGTGTTCTTTAAGAGAAGCACCTCCAGAACCACCAGCATTCTGTATAATAGCACCGATATTTCCAGCAGCAGTTCCAAGTCTATTCAGAATATAGTTTGAAATAATAAACCCACGTTTTGCTTTATCAGATGGAGACATTTCCTGAGCTTCTCTCCAAAACCAAGTAGGTATGTTTTCTTCTACATTGGCATCTACCTGAGCTGCTCTATCTTTAGCTGTTTCAGCTGCTGACTTAGCATCTTCTATTTTATTGTTCTTAGCTTCTTCGCTATTCATTTCATCAGCAGTTTCAGTAGCTTTATCTTCAACATTTTCCAAACGTTTTTCTTTTGAACCTGTAGATGGCTTATTTACTACTGGCGCAGCTGGTGTAACAGTTTTAGGAGCAGTAGCTGCTGGGGTGTTATCTACTTTTTTAGGTATAACTGTTGAAGAACCACCATTCAAAATTTTTTCTTTTTTAGCTTCAAGTTCATTTAACATTTTCTGATAAGAATTTCTAGTTCCAGCATCTGCATAAGATAGGCTACCATCCTTCTCTTCTTTTTTATTTATTTTTTCTATTGTTTTTTGAACTTTGGAAATTTCTTTTTCTAGTTCTTTTAATGTCTTTGCCATAGTTATTATTCTCCCATATAGTATTTGTTTAAGTTTTTCTTATGTTCAGAATTGGCCCACTTTTCTTTAACGTATTCGTTTATAATTTTATCACTTAGTATTTCTCTCATAACTGATACTTTTTGTCTAGGAGTCCATTTATCTTTAATGCCTGGTTCAATATATCCTGCATCTTCCAAGAACTCAAAGAACGTATCAATATCTTTTTTATTAAAACGAGCTGGGTCATTAAAGTCAACATTAAACACACTAGCAATAAAGTCAGATACTGGTGTAGGCTCTGAACCTAATGTCCAATAGTCTGGCTTCATTTCTAATTCTTTATTTGTTTGAAAATTTATTTTACCCATTTTGTTAATACCAGCATCAGCTGCTTTAAGTGTTGCATCTGCTCCAATTAAACTTGAGTGTATAGGACCGGGTGCTAATTCACGAATGTTTTCTAATGGAGTAGACATCTTTTTCTCTTTTTCAATAATTCTATCTACAGGTAAATGAGCGTTGCTTATTTTTGCATCAGGCAAAACATCAATATTTTTTATCAAGTTTTTGTATTCAGTATCTGTTAGTCCTAAAGACTTTTTATTTGTACTTAAGTACTTTACTAAGTCGTCTTTTGTATCAAACTTTCCTTTGATGTTAAGTCTTTTCAAAATATCTTTAAGTTTATCTACATCTGCATTATATGTATCAATTTTATTTGGCACAAGCTTATTGATATTTTTTCTAATACCTTCAACTTCTTTGTCAGATAGTTTTTTACCAGCAACTCTTTCCATTGCATCTTTATTTTCAAGTAAGTATCTTACCCATTTTTTACCTGCCATAACCTTTTCATCTCTAGGTAAAAACTTACTCTTTGAAAGTGCTTTAGCTGCATCTGATGTGCCTTCATTTACAAGTTTTTTAGCTACATCTTTAGTTGCCCCTTTAGTTACGGCTTTGCCAAAAGCTTTACCAATAGCTTTAGAACCACCTTTAATAAGTGCAGGAGCTGCTAATAAAATAATGTCTGGCAAAACTCTAGCAGCATCTACTAATGTATGACTAATAGGCCTACGTCTATCTTCAGTAAGCTTTTCAAAGTTTGAACTAGCTCTGCGCTCTTCATCAATTTCAGGCTTGTTACTAGACAATAAAACTTGAAAGTCATTTCCCAAGTCTAACAAACGAGCTGGGTCATATTTCCAAATATCCTTGAGTGTGTTAAGCGCGTAGTCTCCGTCTTTTTTATCTTCTTGTTCCATTATTATTTTTCTCCATTTATATTTATTTTACCATTAACCAAAAGAGTAACTTTTGTTGATATTTCAGATAGTATTGTTTTAATACTACCTATTTCATTTGATAAAACATCATATCTAGCTTCTAGACTTTCATAGCTTTTCTTTATCAACTCAATTTCTCTAACGTCAACGTTTTCTTTCAAAAACGTAACATCGTGTTTAACATCTCTAATAGCAATGTGGTCTTTCACCAAAACTATTATCCATCCTGCTATAGTTACTAGCATTGTCCAATAAGCACTTATAAATTCCAACATTTTAGTTACCCCTTGCTCCAGTTACTTTTGCTAGTACTCAAGTCCATATCTGCATTATTGTAGTTGTATTCAGTTGGTACATTATCAATGTTATATGTTCCAGCCTCTTGCTCTAGAATATTAGTATTTTTTCCTTGTTCAGCATTAGCCTGTTCCATAGCCGTTTCTTCTGAACTTTTTTGGAATTCCAACTCTTTGTCTTCTACAATAGAATAGAGTTTCTGGAGCTTTTCAATATCTTCAGCATTAGCTTTTTTATTAGCAGCTTTTAGACTCAACTGAACATTTATAATTTCTTCTTTTAACAATGTAAATGGTACATAAGTAGGAAGTTCAAAGTTGTTATTTTCAATACAGTCGTTGATAACAGCATATACTGCATTAACCGCATTATTAGCCAAACTAAAACCAGACTGAATGTCAGGCAATTCCATCAATGAAGCAATTCTGCTTTGAGGAATAATACCTGACTGAGCTAATGCTTGCAGCTGCTGTAGTTTTACTGATGGGTCTTTTGATAAAGCGTCAGCCGCACTAAACTGTATTTTAAGGCTATCATTAGCTTTTCTAATATCATTCCAGTTGATAGATAAACGTCTGTTGCTGTTCGGTAAAATATCACCGTCAAACAACTCTACACAAACACGAGCAATATCTACATAAGCATTGATAACCTGTTTAAGCTGTGTTTCAAAACGGTCTGACTCAATTGACTCCATAGTGCTCAATGCTACACCGCTATCAAGTCCAGTTGGTTTTTGGCTCATTGCTGATAACTGAGAAATACCAACAAGTTCATACGCTCTTTGAATAAGTTCATTTAACAACATCTGATACTGTCCATCAATAAAAGCAGGTGTTGCTACTGTAACTGGAGAACCAGTCATATTTGGTGTAGGCCTGTATGTCAAAACATTTCCTACTCCATTATTCAACTGCGTTGCTTTTACACTACCCCCTTCTGGCAAGAAAATAGTATTTCCAGGTGTAAGTTCTGCTGCTGCAGAAATTTTAGACATCAACATATCAACTTCATTTTGGATAGTGTACAAAATATCTACTACTGAAAGAGATGTTGTTCCAATATTTGGTTTGTTGTAGTATAAAAATATAAATGGTAAAACATCATAATTCCAAGGTTCAACTTTTACAACGTGGCCAGCTATGATATGAGCTTTAACTTTATTAAATGTGTCATAGTAGATACCGTAGTATACATATTCAACTTTCTTTTTGAACTTTTTAGTAATATCCTCTGGCAATAAAGTTACTGGATAGTCAGTTTGTTTATAATAGGCTCTTGTCAATTTATTATAAACCAACTCTGCAGGTAGAACGTAAACCTGCCAAGGAAGGCATTTCTTGATGCTACAGGTATCTTTGTCAATATAAATTGCTCCTGTATCGAAAATGCAGGCGTCTTCAAAAGCCTTAGACACAGTCATATGAACGTTTTGTTCTTCATAGAAAATGTCAAAAAACTGCTGCGCTTGGAGCGCAGTTTGCATTTCTTTATATGAACCATTTAATGTATTGATAAATGGTCGTACTTTAGATGTAGCAATTTTAGAAACAAGAGTGTCGACTACAGACTTAATAACATTGATAGATGGCGGTGACAGAGTGTTTCCATCTGAGAAACTATTGATGGAATAGTCATATCCAACACTAGCTGAGTTTGATGTTAATGTATCAATGTTAATTCCAGGAGTTGCCAAATATTTTCTCAAGTTTCTACGATATTTCTGTAAACGAATTGAGTTTGCCGTCTCCAATTCTGCTATGTTCTTTAGTATTTCATTATTACTTATCATATCATTTTCCTTTATATTTATTAGTAAATGTTAATACTAAATAGTTAATATCATATAAAAGGACATAAAATGATACATAACTGGGAAAACTATTTTGATACTAGCTCTGAATATTGGTTGAAGGTCGAAAAAATATATGAAGAAAATGAAAGTTTTCCAAAGAAAGTTGTAAAAGAAAGAAACTTGCATCATAAATTTCCAAGGTCTTTCTCTAAAAAAGATGGTGCGGGGGTTGATAATGATGATGACAATTTAGTGTCTCTTTCTATAGCAGACCATTTTAGGGTGCATTTCTATTTGTGGAAGAGTGCTCTGAAAGGTTATCGAGGAATGATGGCTAAAGCTTTCGTTTTTATGAGAAAAAAGATGGTTAAGTATGCTACCGACGAAACTATAGAACAGTTGGCAAAAGACTATGAAACTGCTATGAAAGAAGCTTATGAAGCATCATCTAAAGCTCAGAAAGGAAAACATCTATCAGAAGAGATGAAAAAGAAAATGAGTGAAGCAAAGAAAGGGCACCTTGTATCTGAAGCAACTAGAAATAAGATGAGCGAAGCAGCTAGAAATAGGCCCGAAGAAACTAGAAAGAAACTTAGCGCTGTAAGTAAAGGAAAACGCTGGTATAACAACGGTGAAATAAATATTAGAGCTAAAGAATGCCCTCCAGGTTTTATCCCTGGAAGAATAAAATAAGAAAATGGCTGCCCAACTTAATGAGCAGCCATTTCTACTTTTTAGCGGTAAGGCTCTTCGCGGTACTTTAGTGTTGGAGTCCTAAACTTAGTGTCCGCATCTCTTGCAGCATTATACTCTAAATTATACCCAGGCCCACACTGCTCCGAAACTTGAGAAAAAAGGCTGTAAATATTAGCTTCACATCTGTCGCTGAAGCTAAATAGCATTTTTGAATAGCTATAATACACCTTAGATGCGCTATTATTATCATTAAAGACAATGTTATAACAGTTTGTTAATGTCAAGTCTACCTTTTTGTTTTCAGCATCTGAAAATAAACTTCCTGGAATACTAACAGCATCATAAGTTACATTGCTACTATCGCTGATGCCCAAATAATACTTAGTGTTACTACTAGTATTTTGTGCATTAAATGACAGTTGACAGTCATTGATATGCAAATAGCTAACACTTTCATCATTTACAGCTTGTATTTTGTTCAATGCCTCATTACAGAATAACAGGCTAACACTTGTATGAAAGCCGTGCCAATGACAAGCATCAATTAGCTTAGAAATTTTTGTAGCGTTTCCTGGCGCACCAGTTAACTTTAATGAGAAGGTTCGGCTATCGTCTCTAATATGATAAATATCAAATGTACCATATATGTCATTTGATGTAAAGACTTTTGGGAACTGAGAAGTGTCAGATGCGTCAAACTCTACACTATATCCCGTGAATAACACTTTATATCTCTTTTTATCTTTCGGCTTAGTAATGAAGGCTATCAAGTCATTAACTGAATTAACTACCTTATCATACCAAACACCGTCTACGAATGTGGAACCGTTAACTTCTACTTTAGTATCATCAATTACTATAGTTTCAATGTATGAAGTTGTTATAGTGAAATAGTCTCTTGGATAATAACCACCCATTAAGAACAAATTACTAGTGGTTAACATTAAATTAGAAGCAATAATAAACCGTGGTCCAAAGAATACTGGGTTACCATCTTTATCTACTGTACCAAACTCATCTTCATAAGTAGAATACCCAGGAATATCAGAGAATGCTACTTCTTTAATTGTACCGCCATCTGAATAAACTAAGCTATTATTATGCATACCAAATAATGGCGCATCAACATAAAATAGCTGTTTTGATATTTTGTTGGTCTCTGGGTCTAATACGTATTCACAAGCAGGCACTCCAAGAGCAGCATCTTCAACTGATGAATATCTACCATTTGTGCAATATTTATCATCATCAAAAACTGAGCCAGAAAGTTCTATCCATCTATCATTCTTTGTTAATACATACCCGTTATATCCAAACGCAGTATCTCTAGTATTAACTTCCATAGTGGATAAGTTAATGTAAGTGTTAGTACCCATAAAGCAAATTGTTGGAACATCTTCTGGTAAAACCATACCGAATACTGCTGGTTGGAATGTTGCTTTAGTCATTACAGCTTCAAATGCATTATCATATCTGCTTGATACTTGTCCAAAGTACTGAGTAATATCAAAACTAGGAGAAACTTCCATAGTATTTGTATTTATTGGAATAATAACACACTTAAAAGTGGTTTCGTTTTCCATTGTTGGGTGAATAATATATATAAAGTTTCTATGAACTACTGAATATACAGCTTGGTCCAGAGCAATATCAAGCTCAGAAAGTGATAGTTGGTTACCATTTTCATTAGTTAAATGTATTTCTCCATTTGTTTCGTTTATAGCAAACTGAGCTGTAGAAGATACTGGTACTTTGTGTACTTTATCTGCGTTAAGTTTCCATTCATCAAGGAAAGTGGCATTTCTAATTTCTTTCTTACAAACTAATGAAGAAGCGACTGACCCTTCAACTTCACTAGATATTTTCTTTGATACTAGTTTACCTTCGCTATCAATAACCAATGCTGAAGTAGTTAATTCATTAGTGCCTTTAATGCCTTTGAATGTTGGGTTGGTTAATACTGTACTTTCATCAAGTTTAAGCCCATTCATCAAAGTTTCACCAACAACTGCCAAGTTTTTAGCAACCAAAGTGTCCTGAACTGTTACAGAACCACCAAATACAGCTTGTCCGTTTATACCAGGAACATATAATGCAATAGCCTCTTTGTTCTTGTTGTTAATTACAACATTAGCTGCATCAACTTCAAGATAGTCTCCCTGTAACTTAGATAAACCATTATCTTTTGTAAATGTTAAGTTACCATCAATGTTTACTTGGCCTGTGAGGTTTGCTTCTGTAGAAACATTCAACGTATCAGTATTTGTAGTTGTATTATTTGCTGTAGTTGTGTGTGTTTCTGTAAACTGACCAATAGTAGCAATAGTTTTATCTACATCAACTGTTTTTCCGTGTAGAACATTTACATTTTCTAAGTTGTCAACGTTAATTGTTCCAGCATCTATTGTAGTAGCTGTTATTCCATTTGCATTTAAGCTACCAACTTCTGCATTTGTAATATTTGCAGTATTAGCCGTTGCTGAAGTAGCAGACAATTCTTTTGTCTCTAACTTTTCTACTACTTGAGCAATGTGCTCATTAAAAGCATTGGTATTTGCTGATACTTGCTGTTCAACATCAGCAAGCTCTTTCTCTACTTGAGAAACTCTATTATCTAAGTATCTCAACTTCGCAAAGGCTGCGTTCTCAGCAGTCAAATGGCAATTCATTCTCCCGTCCATTTGTCTTCTCCTATAAGTTATTTTTAATAATATTAGTAATAAAATAAAATGGCCACAGATGTATTAACTGTGGCCATAAACAAAAAATAAGGAGGAGTTCTATAACAAACAAATATTTAGTTGTGTGGTATAATATTTAAGTCATTTAGCTCTAGTTTTTTTCTACTAACAATAACACCAGACTCTTCTAAAACATCCCAAGGAATATCAACAACTATTGTGCCATTAGATGAGTAGCCTTGTGTTTGTCTAGCGTAGCAAGGTAGTATTTGTTTAACAACTGGCTCATTGTACCATTGTTTTAGTTTCTTGTAGTCTATTATAGTAAGTCTACAATATAGAATTTCCCACCAATATAGATAGTCGGTTAGTTTGCCATCATCTAATACTCCACCAGAGTGCTTAAACTGTGGGTTTTTTATTTCTAAGAAAAACTTTGGGTAGTTACCAAAGATGTATTTATCATCAACATATTTTCCATCTACAACTCTATCAACGCCTTTTATTTGTAAGTTTCTATCATTTGTAATTCTTCCTTGGTGTTTACTGTAATAAACAGATGTTATTCTGTTTCCAATATTTTCTTTTAAGGTCGTGAACTCTCTTTTCTCTTCATATGTATATGGCAGTTTACCAAAGTCAGTAAAAACAGGTATCTCTGACTTAGGAAATATAGATAAGTTCCAATGTATGCTTTCTTTAAACTCTTTTGATGTATATTTTTCATAAGCTCTAAGAACAGCAGCTTTGTTATCATATTGTATGTAATGCAAGTTTTTCAACTCACCTTTTTTATAACCTTTTCCATTAGTTGTATGATATGTTAGATATTTCTTTACTTCATCTGGTGTATTATTAAAGATAGGTGTAACCCAATATTCAAAGCCAGTGTTTGAGTCTATAATATCAAAGTCGTGGTTTGTAGCTAAAAGGTTGGGTCTAAAAACTAAAATATTTGTTTGAGTGCCATCATATATAGGCATTTCATCCAATGTTTTATATTTATCATATTCAGTAAAAATACCCAACTTTTTCTTTGTTATAGCTTTGTAGTCTTTATAACCAAACTCAAAACTTTTATTAAAGTTGAGATGAACTGCTGCGATAGTTGTCTTAATACCGAATAAACGTTTCCAAGAATAATGGCTTTTTGCATCAACTATGTATCTTGCATAATGGTTTAAGATAGGTTCTTTCCATTGGCCAATAATATAAATGTCATTAGAGAACTTTCTAGCGTGTTCAATAAACTCTGTAGTTAGGGAAAATGGAGGGTTCATTATTACAGCATCAACTTTATAAGGTTCTACATCTAAGAAAGACTTTAATGTAACATCTTTCATTCCATAGTCAATAATATCATATTTAGCGATATAGTTAACGCCTTCTATTTCAGTACCGCCTGTGCCATAGCAAGGGTCGATAGCTGTAATGTTTTTATTTTTGATAAGCTCAGCTAAAGCTTCTTTTACTACTTTTGGTGTAGCCCAAAAGTCTCCGTCGTGTGGTTTTGTGTTTGTTACAGACATATTTTACATCTCCTATGTTATCAACCTATTTATTAGTTAGTATCATTCTTTTTAATGTAAGCTCTTCTTTCTCTACAATATTTGTTCCAAAGTTCTCTCCCCATAGCATTAAGCGTTAAAGGGCCTTTATAGTCTTCTTTCTTACGGAATATTGTACCAAAGTCAGAGCAGGGAGCACCAACTCTAAGCTCAGCTCTTTTTATCATTTCTTCAAAAACTTCTTTTTCTGTTATCATATATTTACCTCTTTATAATAAAATATTAACGTCTAAAACTTTCTATTTATTTTTTTTTCATAAAGTTTTGTCTATTCCAAAACTCTCTATTATTAACTACTTCTGCAAGAAGAAGGCCTAAAGCAAAACATAAACTAGAAGCAACTATACAAACAATGATAAGTGTTGTCATTTTATTTATTCTCCTTATTAGTTAGTATGTTCCAAAATGTATTGCTGTAAGCTTTCTGCTTTCTCTTTGTTAAAGAAATAAGTATCTTGCCATTCTGTTAGTATCCCACATTTTAAACACTTTTCAAAGTTGGACCTGTTAACATCATTTATATTTGAGCGTACAGTGTTCTTTAAGTTAACACTTCCGTATCTCATACTCAAACTATAAGTATATCTTAGTCCGTCAATATAGTCAAATAAGCTACTTGCGTTAAGCTTATCACGGGCTTTTGCAGCTTGTGCAAAGAACCTTTGTTTTCTTTCTTCTTTGTTGTTCTCAAATTATGCAACCTCTCTTATAGTTAGTTTGTTATGTTTATAGTCTATGTAGTCTTTTAGTCTAGGTCGACGACCTAATGTATTCCAAACATCTTTTGAGTTGCTAAACTCATCCCAAGTTATGTAGTGTTTTTCTTTTGTAGCGCAGTGTTCGGTTAGTAGTTCAGTTTGTTCAGCTAGTTGTTCAGTTTGTTCTGTTATTTTGTTAGTTTGTTCTATTGTTTTATTTTCATTATCGACTGTTACATTTGTAATATTATATAAAGGAGAAGAAGAAGAGTTATTAATATACAACAATACATCTTTTTTTGCTACTATTAAACTGTTTACTAGTTCTGCATACTGTTTGGCATACTTTGGATACTTGCTAACATATTGCATAAACTGTTTAACTTCATTTAGTTTAACATTAGCATCTTCGTTGAGCATTCTTGAAACTTGAGCGTTTGACAAACCAACAACATTTCCTATCTCTCTAGTAGAAGCTGTAGGATGCTCTGCTTTGTACTTTAAGACTTCTGCATAAATAACAAATGCCTGCATTTTATGAACTAAACGACCCCAAGCTGCTCCAGCTTTATCACCTGTTTTTATATCTGTTCTTTTGAAATGAGTTTTAGCCCAAGTATATGTACATTTGGTTGTTGCAGTAAGTTCAGCAGCTGAATGAACTGGTTTATTTGTCAACTTTGCAGCTTCTACTGCAAATATATCCATCATCTTTCTAGCTTCGAAGTAAGTTGGTGTTGTTCCTCTTCTCATTTCAGACCAAACCCATTCTCTAAGTTTACGACATTCAATAGCATCTCTAGATGTTTCTTCAGAACCAAAAACAGACTTTGTTAGTTTAACTCTACCAGCTTTTGACATTGTTGTTACTCTATCTTTTACTGTTACATTTGTAATATTATATAAAGGAGAAGAAGAAGAGTTATTAATATTGTAGTTTGACTTACTTGATAGATAAACCAACCAACTGTTTGACTTCTCTAACAACAACTGTTTGCTAGCTACATTAAAACTAACAAAACTTTCAAAACCTTCATAGAAAGGGTTCTTGCACGCTGGACCATTGTAACAGATATCACCGTTGTTTCCTGTTGCTTCTTGGTACATTGATGCAAACATTTTATTTGCTTCATTATACTTATTAAACTCATACTTCTCAAATGGCTTATCAAGGAACCATCCACATTGGATATGTCCGCTTGATGGGTTGCGAAGAATGTATGATATTTCAGGAAGTTGAGCTTTTTCTGTAAAGTTGAATATTGTTTCTTTAGCTTTTTCCAAACTTTCATAGTAAGCATCACTATCAATAATAAGAACATCTCTTCGGAAAAATGCTAAACCATTTGATACAGTTGGGTAGTCAAACACTGTCTGCCAAGCAGCTTGTATATTTGGGGTTGCTGGTGCAGGAACTTTTTTAAGAACTTTTACTATCTTTGGGTCGCCTTTCTTATGGTTTTTATAGTTTCTTTGGTAGAAGCCTCTTTGGATAGTTATTGTATCATTAAGGTTGGAAGTTGGAACCATTGTAACAAGAATGTTATGGTTTTCTTTACAAGATGTGTCATTTTGTTCACCAATGTACATACCAACAACTTTGTTATATGTACCATTAGTTATTTCTCTAACGTTTTTGTAATATTGTTTTGTTGTTTCGTTTATTATCATTTGTTAAACTCCTCTACTCATTTGCTAAAAGCCACGTGGCAAACTTTCAAGGCGTTTAACAAATGTTTTATTTTATATTTAGTTAGTATAACTCTTAAAAGTGTAAGAGTTAGCTACTTTTATTTTCGCCAACTCTTACGGATATACCTTAGTTCTTCTACTTTTTATATTAACATTTTTTTACTAATATTTATATGAAAAACAGAAAACTTTTAACATTCTTTATTGCACTTGCTGCTATTATTGTTTTATCTATCTTCGGAAAAGAAACAGCAGCTATCATTACATTATACGGAGTCTATTGTACAGGTAATGTTGCATCAAAGTTCAGTGTAACTACTACTAGAAAAGAAGTATAGATATGAAGAAAATACAGGACATTTATAAAACATTAGGCGACTATGGTTGTTTACTTTTTTGCTATTTGCACGAAGCAAACATTGATGTCGACATAACAAAATATTTTGAAGAACTGGTTGAGTTAGATATTATCGACAACGACTGCTATGTTTTAGATGGAGACAGACTTCTAAAGTTTTTTGGTTCTGATAAAAGAATTGTTAGAGGAATTAACCCTAATGGAAATACAATAGTTCCATTTAAGTATTGTAATGCTGAACATTTTGTAGTTGTAAATGAAAGAGTTGACTTTAACAAAGAAATTGTTTTTAATAGTTTGGAGAATAGTACTTGCGTTCGTTTAGGAGAACCAAACTGGGATAAAGCAAGGTACTTAGTGTAGCCTTCCAGGAACAAAACCGTCAGGGCATTCATAGCAGAATTTATTTATTTTACCATTATTGTACCAATGCTTTCCTTTACGTGCTTCGCCTATTTTATTTTTATGTTCTTCTGATAGGTGTTTTCCCTTTAATGGACTCGGTCTTCCTTTTTGTGCTTTAGACATCTTATTTCTAGTTGCTTCAGATATAAGGTGTCCTTTCTTTGCTTCGCTCATTTTCTTTTTATGTTCTTCTGAAAACTGCTTTCCTTTTTGATGCAACGATGTATGTTCACTTATTTTCAAAAATATCAACTCAGATGCAGGTCTGTTATGATACATCCCTAATGCTTTCAGTTCATCTCTTGTAATATCAACAAGTCTTCTTTCTCCGTCTGAATTATGGGTTTCAAGTCTATGATGACAGCACCAGCCTTTAAAGTTGTCTGCTTTAGCTTTTTGATAGTTTTCAATATTTTCAGGGTTTTTACAAAAGTGTTTATTATACATTTATTTCCTCCTTATAAAGATATTAACTTAGAATAGCTAGCGTTAACAAACTAGTAGCCTTCGCTATCAAGTTTATCTATGAGTTTTTCCTCAAAGTTATCATAAACCATTTCAGCTGTCTCATAAACAAATGGAGTTTCCAATTTATTTTGTTTTTGTCTTTTTACAGCATAAAAAACACCGTAGCTGTAGAGAAAAACAAAGTTGGATAAGTTTTCAACTTTAGTTTTATTTTTCTTGATACTCTTCATTACTCTTTCAGCACTTTCAACAGCAAACTCTTCTATATCTTCATTACTATAAAGTCCTGGTACTTTTTTACAAAACTTTTTAATAGTTGAGGTACAAGCTCCTACTACTTCAAGCCACATAATATCCCAAGCTTTTTTGTTATCATTATCAGCTAACCATTCTACATTAGCATTATAAAAAACTGTATTATCATATTTTTCCTTTAATACACTTTGCATCTTATAACATCTCCATCATAAACGAAAGTGGCCATATCCAAAAACCACTTTTCTGTATTGTTTGCTTTTTTATAAATATGTAATAATATGTCGCGATATCTGTCTCTTTTCTTGCAGTCATAGATAGTTACATACTGTATTTGTTTTTTGTGTAAAAATATTATAAACTGTTTGATAGCATTAATAACATTTCCATCTATTTCGCCAACTTTCTCGAGAATAATGTTGTTAGCATTATTTTCTTCAACTGTAAACCTATATCCGCCTATTATAATACTCATAATATATTTAGTAACATAAAAATACTAACTATAGAAAAATGAATAAAAATTTGAACTTTTTGTTGATATCTTTTATATTATATTTGTAAAACAAAATAAATAAGGAGTTGAATATGAAAAACTTTTTACTTGGACTTTTAATAAGCGCTTTGTATATGTATGTAGTACTTCCAATATTTATTATTGGTGGTATGGCTTGGCTGTGGCTTCCTATTGTATTCGACATAAGTAACTGTTTTGGTGGTGTAGGCTTAGGCATTGTTCTTGGTATTATAATTTCAGTTGTTACAGGTATAATTGAACATAAACTTGAAAGTTACTAATATAAAAGATAGGAGGATATAATTGAGATGGAAATATTTTTTAGCATTATTGCTGGCATTTTCGCTATTATTGCCAGTGTATTCGGAGTCAAAAACAGAATTAAAAATTCCAGACCTGGAACCAGAAGCGATATACGAGATGAAAGGGGAAGATATACTGACCTTGTATCAGACAGTAAACGACTTGATGCCAATATCGCAGAATGCTCTAGAATTAGCGAAAGAATACGAAAGAGAGAACCAGAAACTACAACTTCAGAATAACTTTTTAATAGGCGGCATAACCGTATCTGTAGGAGTGGTCGTAGTTGGCGCTGTATTATTTACATTCACGAATATAAAGTAGTTTGTTATATAACACCTCCTTATTTTTT
>Ga0256404_1005993_pt1 | contig 20668 bp, 16 predicted proteins | sample RumenRJG_01DNA_FD_185990 | JGI IMG/M metagenome (GOLD analysis project Ga0256404, IMG submission 185990) | Bovine rumen microbial communities from Lethbridge, Alberta, Canada - RJG_01 | ecosystem: Host-associated > Mammals > Digestive system > Stomach > Rumen | place: Canada: Alberta | collected...
AATAAAATCCGCTCTAAACCGATTTTTGATGTTAATAATATCTAAATAGACAGAAGAACACTTGGAATGTTCGTAAAAAACGAGTAATTTTGTACGCCACTAATAAGGTTTAAAATTCAAAAGGGTAGATATTTACATTTGTTTAACGTCTTATTTATATTTTATTATCAATGATTTATTCTAAAGAAGTTGAGAACATGTGTAGCGTTTGTAAGGGCGCTTATCATGGACCTGCACCTATCCCCGAGGAGGGCAAGTGGGTTGCAGTGAAGGAAATCAAGGAGATCTCTGGTTATACCCACGGTATCGGCTGGTGCGCACCTCAGCAGGGCGCTTGTAAGCTGAGCCTGAACGTGAAGGACGGTATCATCCAGGAGGCTCTCGTCGAGACCATCGGTTGCACCGGTATGACTCACTCTGCCGCTATGGCATCTGAGATCCTGCCTGGTAAGACCATTCTTGAGGCTCTGAACACCGACCTCGTATGCGATGCTATCAACACCGCTATGCGCGAGCTGTTCCTGCAGATTGTCTATGGTCGTACACAGAGTGCTTTCTCTGAGGGCGGTCTGGCTATCGGCGCTGGTCTTGAGGATCTGGGTAAGGGTCTTCGTTCACAGACTGGTACTCTCTATGGTACCGTTGCCAAGGGCACACGTTATCTGGAACTGACAGAAGGTTACATCACGAAGATGTATCTTGATGCCAACAACGAGGTTTGCGGTTACGAATATGTACACCTCGGCAAGATGATGGAGGCTATCAAGAACGGTATGGATGCCAACGAGGCTCTGAAGAAATTCACCGGCTCTTATGGTCGCACAAGCGAGGAGCAGGGTGCAGTTAAGGCTATTGACCCACGTAAAGAATAAAAGGAGGATACGACTATGATTAGAAAAGTACAGTTTGAGAGTCAGGAGCGCCGTATCAACCAGGTTCTTGCTGCTCTGAAGGAGAATGGCATCAACTCTATCGAGGAGGCCAATGAGATTTGTGAAAAGGCAGGTATCGATCCATATCAGATGTGTGAAGACACACAGCTCATCTGCTTCGAGAATGCCAAGTGGGCATACGTTTGTGGTGCTGCTATCGCCATCAAGAAGGGTGTAAAGACAGCTGCCGAGGCTGCTGAGGCCATCGGTATCGGTCTGCAGAGCTTCTGTATCCCCGGATCAGTAGCTGACGATCGTAAGGTAGGTATCGGTCACGGTAACCTCGCCGCCCGTCTGCTCCGCGAGGAGACAGAGTGCTTCGCCTTCCTGGCTGGTCACGAGAGCTTCGCTGCTGCAGAGGGTGCCATCAAGATTGCCGAGATGGCCAACAAGGTTCGCCAGAAGCCCCTCCGCGTGATCCTGAACGGTCTTGGTAAGGACGCTGCTCAGATCATCAGCCGTATCAACGGTTTCACCTATGTACAGACCAAGTTCGACTACTTCACTGGTGAGTTGAACATTGTGAAGGAGGTTCCTTATGGCAACAACCCCAGCCGTCTGAAGGTGAAGTGCTATGGTGCCGACGATGTTCGTGAGGGTGTAGCAATCCTGTGGAAGGAGAACGTAGACGTGTCCATCACTGGTAACTCTACCAACCCAACCCGTTTCCAGCACCCCGTAGCAGGTACTTATAAGAAGGAGCGCGTGCTCGCTGGCAAGCCTTACTTCTCAGTAGCATCTGGTGGTGGTACAGGTCGTACCCTGCACCCGGATAACATGGCTGCCGGTCCCGCTTCTTACGGTATGACCGACACCCTGGGCCGTATGCACTCTGACGCTCAGTTCGCAGGTTCTTCTTCTGTTCCTGCTCACGTTGAGATGATGGGCTTCCTGGGTATGGGTAACAACCCGATGGTAGGTGCTACGGTTTCTGTAGCCGTTGCTATCGATCTCGCTATCAATAAGAAGTAATCACTTTTTCTTGATATAACAAATAACCCTCGCCGTTTGGCGGGGGTTATTTCGTTTTTAGATCTCGAAATCGAGACAAGAGCGCTGCACGGTGTAGGGACGCACCTTACCATTGGCTACTGCCACATGTTCAGGATGTACGGCGTAGCCCTTCAGTGCCTCCGCGCTCTCCAGCGTGCAGTCGAGCATCACGTCAGCGTTCGATGAGTCCAGACGCCCATCGATATGTACCTTCACGTCGATGAGGCCGGGCACCTTGCCGACGAGACCTTCCAAACCTGCCTTGATACCTGCCTTAACAGCTTTCTTCTCTTCTTCAGAGAGTTCTGGATTCAGTGTCCAGAGAATAATGTGTTTAACCATAACTTTGTTGTTTTTGGGAGTTAATATTGATAGGGAATAATCTGTTCGAATGGATAGGGCAGTTCAAAGTGCATCCGTTTTCCAGTCGTTGGGTGGACAAACGTGATGCCTTGCGCCTGAAGATAAAGCCGGTCGGCTTTCTGACCATAGAGTTCATCGCCTACAATCGGACATCCGAGCCCATCAGCATGGGCACAATGCATCCGCAGCTGGTGCGTCCTACCCGTATGGGGCCACAATGCCAGCAGGCTACGCTGACCAGCCTGCAAGACGCGATACTCGGTAATGGCGCGCTTACCGTTTTCAGGATCAACCACCTGCAGCGGACGGTTCATCGGGTCGGATGCCAAAGGCAGGTCGATGATACCGTGTTCCTTCGCAGGTGAGCCCTCTACGACGGCGAGGTATTTCTTCTTGACCGTTCTGTCGGTGAACTGCTGCTGCAACTGTTGATAGACCTCCATAGTCTTGGCAGCCAACAGAATGCCCGACGTCAGCATGTCGAGTCGGTGGACAAGCATGGCACCAGGCCAACGCCGTTGTGCCCAGGCTGACACGGAGTCAGCACCGGTCTTACCCGGGACACTCAACATACCGGCAGGTTTGGAGAGCACGGCCATCGCCTCATCCTCATAGATGATGGCTGGTTCCTGAAGAACACTATCGGCAGTGTCCAGATGCGGATCGACATCAAGTCCCTGTAACATCCAGGTCAGCACCGGCTTGCACTTCCCACGACAGGCTGGATAGAACTGTCCGTGATGACGGATCAGACTCTTGGGCGACTCACCCCACCAGAACTCCGCCATACAGACGGGTGTCAGATGATGGAGATAGGCATACTGCAACAGTTTCGGCGCACAACAGTCACCCGTTCCACCGGGCGGCAAAGGGAATCTGCTTCGAATACGGGGGGCACTGTGATAATCCTGCCAGATCTCCACCAGATCCTTTGTCTCGCCTCGACCATTTAATAACCGATACTGTTGAAAGAGCCACAACTGAAGCGACAGCGACAGTTCCTTATGATCCGCCGACTGCATGATCTCACGTTCTTTCGTTTTGAAATAGCCGTCAGGCTGTTGGGCATCGAAAACGGGCGGCACGAAATACGGCCAATCGTTACGGCCCTCCAGCAGACCGGAATACGCCGCCAGAAATCCCAAAGATCGTTCCGACTCCACAATCATCACACCAAACATCTTCCCTTCAGTCAGTGACATGTGCGCCAGTTCCTGTTTTACCTCCTCCGCCGCCAACAGGCACAACGGGTGAGGCTCGTAGCAGAAAGGATCCGTGAAAAACGCGGGCTTCGGCAAGTCTGTTTTCAAAGGATGAATACATGTCATGATTGGGCAAAGATACAAACTTTTCCTTAAATTTGCAAATTTCTACCTCAAAATGTACGTTGATTCAGAATTAATGCTTACCTTTGCAGAGTACTAACCATCAAACAGAATGAGACAGGACGAGAATTTTGTGATAACGATCAACCGTGAACTGGGTTCCGGCGGTAGAACGGTCGGTGAGAAACTGGCCAAGCGACTTGAGGTGCCTTTCTATGATAAGGCGCTCATCCAGGAGTTGAAAAAGAAATATGGTCTCACCACAGAGGAGATCGAACGACTGAAAGGACAGGAGCACAACTGGTGGGCTGAATTCAAACGCAGCATCATGATGATGCCTAATTACGTGGCACCCCGCATCATCCCCGACTATGCCTCCATGCCCGACTTCCTGATTACCGACGACATCTTCAAGGCAGAGACGGAGATCCTGAAAGGTATTGCCGCCGACGGCTCATGTGTGATCGCAGGTCGTAGCGGTTTCTATATCTTCCGTGATCACCCCAACCACCTGAGTGTGCTGATCCAGGCTTCCATGAAGCACCGTATAGAAAGAGTGATGAAGAAAAATAACATCACTGCAGAAGAGGCTGAAGCCATCATCAAAGAGGTGGATGAGGGTCGTGAGAACTATGTGAAGAAATATACGGGCTCTTCCCGTTATGACACCCGTAACTACGACCTCGTGATCAATGCCGATGACCACTCAGAGGACGAGATCGTGGAGATGATTATCCACTATCTGAAGTTACCGCTCTCCAAGATCATCTTCTAACGACAATAGGTCGAGGCATTTCTCCACAGGGATGCCTCGATTCTTGTCATCGGTACCACTATAACGATCAATCATACGGAAGACGGTATCCATCGCCTGACGGGTACTGCCTTTCAACGGTTCCCCGTTCAACAGATGACCGATGAGGACGGCAGAGAAAATGTCGCCCGTGCCATGGAAAAGGCCGGGGATCTCATGATAGTCTAAATGGAAATAGTTGTCGTTAAAATGGTTATAGCCCGCCACTGAGTTATGGCCGTCGATCTTACAACTGGTAATCAGTGCCGACTTACTACCCATATCCCTCAGTTTATCGAGCAGGTCGCCTGCCTCTTCCCAACTGATGCTACCCGACTTGATACGGGTGCCGGTCAGGTAACAGGCCTCGGTATAGTTCGGGAAGGTCAGATCAGCCACAGACACCATCTCACGCATCAGTTCCACCTGACGCTCGGTCACACCATTATACAACTGTCCGCCGTCACCGAGGATCGGATCAACGAAGACAATCGTACCATTCTTGCCCTGTTCCTCACAGTAACTTGCCACGAGTTTGGCCTGTTCTTCACTGAACATCAGACCGGTGCAAATGGCATCAAACGAGAAACCCAGTTCCTTCCAAACGGGTAATGTGCCTTTGATATATTCGGTGGTATCCTGGATATTAAACTTACCGTAATTCAGGGTATTCGACACAAGCGCAGTGGGCAGACTATAAGTCGGAATGCCCAGATAAGAGAGGATCGGAAGCATGGCACCCATGCCAACCTTTCCATAACCTACAACGTCGTTTATTAACAGTATCTGTTTCATTTCAATGAATTTGGCTGCAAAGTTACGAATATTTTTTGTAACTTTGCAGCCAATTATGGAAAATCAGCATGTTTCGCCCATTTTGGCACTTCAACAGCAAAGGTTGCTGCTCCAAATGGAGTATCAGGCCGAGAAGGAAGCCTTCCGTAAGCAGACCGAAGAGATGGGACTGCAGCGGAAGGTGAAGCGCGGTGACGCCTGGTATCCCCTGAAGATGGGCAGAAGTTATTATAACTCCCTGAACCAGTTGGTGGTGGAGCTATTCCGCCAGGGCGATGAGGAGATCGAACATAACTTCGAGTTCGGAAAGCCTGTGGTATTCTTCCGTATCGACGGAGAGAATCAGATTCATTACTTCAATTTTACCGCCACGGTCAGTTATGTCGATGGCGACCGGATGGTGATTGCCGTTCCCGACAACGGTCAACTCATCGACGTGCAAAGCGCCGAGAACGTCGGAGTACAGTTGTTCTTCGACGAGACCAGCTATAAGACGATGTTCGACGCCCTCGACCGCGTGATAAAGGCCAAAGGACGGTTAGGTTATCTGCGTGACCTGTTCTATTCGCATCAGCAGGCAGAGACCTTCAGTTTCGCCCCCATCCATTTCCCCTATCTGAATGCAACCCAGGAGAACGCAGTGAACAAAGTGCTGCGGGCCAAGGATGTGGCGATCGTCCATGGGCCCCCGGGAACGGGTAAGACCACGACACTCGTTGAAGCCATCTACGAGACACTGCGACGCGAGAACCAGGTATTGGTCTGCGCACAGAGCAACATGGCGGTGGACTGGATCTCGGAGAAACTGGTGGATCGCGGCATCAACGTGTTGCGTATCGGCAATCCCACGCGTGTCAACGATAAAATGCTCTCCTTCACCTATGAACGTCGCTTTGAGGCCCATCCTGATTACGAGATGTTGTGGGCGATCCGGAAGGCAATCCGTGAACTCCGTGCCCAACGGAAACATCGGAACGACAAATACCACCAGAAACTGGAGCGCCTAAAGGAACGGGCAACGGAACTGGAGGTGCGCATCAACGCCCAACTCTTCAGCGAGGCCCGTGTCATCGCCTGTACACTGGTGGGCTCAGCCAACCGTCTGCTCGAAGGACAGAAGTTCGGTACCCTGTTTATCGACGAGGCCGCGCAGGCCCTGGAGGCTGCCTGCTGGATTCCCATCCGACGGGTGTCACGCGTCATCCTGGCGGGTGACCATTGTCAGTTGCCGCCGACCGTGAAGAGTTTTGCCGCCCTGAAGGCGGGACTCGGCAAAACACTGATGGAGCGGATCGTAGAGAACAAGCCCGAGGTGGTGACCCTGTTGAAGATGCAATACCGTATGAACGAGGAGATCATGCGTTTCTCCTCCGACTGGTTCTATGGCAATCAGGTGGAGAGTGCGCCGGAAGTGAAATACCGCAGCATCCTCGACCTCGACATTCCCATGACCTGGATCGACACCTCTCAGTTTGAACTTCCCGAGGACAGTGATATCTCTTTCAAGGAGACCTTTGTCGGTGAGAGTTTCGGTCGCATCAACAAGGCAGAGGCAGAGTTGACCCTGTTGGCCCTGGAGCAATACTTCGAGAAGATCGGCAAGGCCCGTATCCTCGACGAGCGGTTGGACGTCGGCGTCATCTCCCCTTATCGGGCACAGGTACAGTACCTGCGCCGGTTGGTGAAAAGCAAGGAGTTCTTCAAGCCCTATCGCCATCTGATCAGCGTGAACACCGTGGACGGTTTCCAGGGACAGGAGCGCGACATCATCCTGATCTCACTGGTCAGGGCCAACGACGAAGGACAGATCGGTTTCCTGCGAGACCTGCGCCGTATGAACGTCGCCATCACCCGCGCCCGTATGAAACTCATCATCCTTGGTGATGCCTCTACGATGACCCGTCATCCCTTCTATCGGAAGCTCTATGAATACATCGAGGCACTTGATTAACATTATTTAAAGTGGCTATTGAACCACTAATGCAGATTAATTTGTACCTTTGCAGCAAATTGGAACAGGATCGTTTGTGATTAACTTCTAACAATCATGATTGAGATACGCCCGGTAAAGAATCAGAAACAACTACAACAGTTCGTACAGTTCTATTATGACCTGTACCGTGGGAACGACTGTGCAGTGCCCTTCCTCTATTTCGACGAGATGGAAACCCTGCGTTCCGACAAGAACCCGTCATTCGAGTGTTGTGAGTCGGCTTACTTCCTGGCGTATCGGGATGAGAAGATCGTAGGTCGTGTGGCAGCCATCATCAACTACCGTGCCAACGAGCGCTGGAACTGTCATCAGGTGCGCTTCGGCTGGTTCGACTTCATCGACGACTTCGAGGTCTCCACCGCCTTGTTGAAGGCCGTAGAGGACTGGGGCCGTGAACGGGGCATGTCGGAGATGGCAGGTCCGTTGGGCTTTATCGACACCGACCGTGAGGGTATGCTCGTCGAGGGTTTCGACCAACTTGCCACGATGTATATCAACTATAACTATCCGTACTACCCACAGCACATGGAACGTATGGAAGGGTTTAAGAAGGATAACGACTACGTGGAGTTGAAAGTCAAGGTGCCCGAGAAGGTGCCCGAGAAGTTCTCCAAGATCACCGAACTGGTCAAGAGCCGTTACGGACTGCAGGTGCATAAGTTCACCCGCCATGAACTGATCGAAGAGGGCTACGGTAAGAAACTGTTCGACCTCTTGAATGCCACGTATAAGGATCTGTACGGCTTCAGTCAACTGTCCGACCGCCAGATCGACAAACTCGTCAACGACTATATCAAGATTGCCGACCTGAACCTGGTGACTGCCGTCATGGATGGCGACAAGATCGTGGGCTTCGGCATCACATTCCCCTCCTTCTCCCGTGCCCTGCAGCAGACACGTGACGGACGTCTTTTCCCCTTCGGCTGGTGGCATCTGCTGAAGATCCTGAAGCAGCATAAGACCCCCATTGTGGATCTGCTGCTGATTGGCGTGTCGCCCGAATACCGTGGCAAGGGAGCCAATGCTCTGATCTTCGACGACCTGATCCGCTGGTTCCAGCGTTATAACTTCGAATGGGCAGAGACGGGTCCACAGATGGAAACCAACGAGGGTGTGCTCTCCCAGTGGCAGTATCTGGAAGCCACGCAGCACCGTCGTCATCGTTGTTACAGAAAGATTTTTGATTGATGGATATGACTTGGGAATTTGTGCTGCGCATCTTCGTTGCAGCCTTACTCGGTGGTGTGATCGGTCTGGAGCGCGAATACCGCGCCAAGGAGGCTGGCTTCCGCACCCATTTCTTGGTGGCCTTAGGCTCAGCCCTGTTTATGATCGTGTCGGCCTACGGCTTTGAGGAGGTGGTTAGCCTGCCTGGCCATCGTCTCGACGTGTCACGTATAGCCGCTCAGGTCGTGTCGGGCATCGGTTTCATCGGTGCCGGTACCATCATCTTCCAGAAGAGCGAGAATGTGGTGCGCGGTCTGACCACCGCTGCCGGTGTCTGGGTGGTAGCAGCCATCGGTCTGGCATGTGGTGGTGGCATGTATGTGCTGGCGACAGCAGCCACCATACTCGTACTGGCAGGTCTGGAGGCCTTTAATTTCATCCTTCACAAATTCGACAAGCACAGGAATAACTGACATGATAAAAAAACAACTATTCGTATCTCTTCTGGCTTTGCCTTTGTTGGCACAGGCCCAGAACCCGGTGATCCGCGACCAGTTCGCTGCTGATCCGACTGCCCGCGTGTTTAATGACAAGGTGTACCTCTATCCGTCGCACGACATCTTCCCGCCCGAAGGGCAGCGGCAGGACTGGTTCTGCATGGAGGACTACCATGTGTTCTCATCCGAAAACCTGACCGACTGGACCGATCATGGTGTGATTGTCACCCAGAACAAAGTTCCCTGGGTGAAGCCCGATTCCTATTCGATGTGGGCACCTGACTGTATCGAGCGGAACGGGAAGTACTATTTCTACTTCCCGTCGGCGCCCAAGGACGGCAGGGGCTTCGGCATCGGTGTCGCCATCGCCGACAGTCCGGAAGGACCGTTCATCCCCGAGCCGGAGAATATCAAGGGCATCAGCGGCATCGATCCCTGCGTGCTTCAGGCTTCCGACGGCAATGCCTACATTTTCTGGGGGGCAGGCCGTTGTGCCAAACTCAAGCCCAACATGAAGGAACTGGCCGACGACACACCGACGGAGACCGTCAAGTGGGGCGACCACGAGTTCGAACTGTCTGGTGTGAACTGCCTCAAGGACCTGCCCAACCGTCAGGCGGAGGGGCCGTTCGCCTTCGAGTATAATGGCAACTACTATCTCACCTATCCATACGTAAGGGAGAACACCGAGGTCCTCGGCTATGCCATGAGTAAGAACCCGATGGGACCGTATGAGTATAAGGGTCTGATTATGGCGGAGCATGATAACGGCTGCTGGACCAACCACCATAGCATCATCAACTATAAGGGTCAGTGGTATCTGTTCTATCATCGTAACCACTTCTCACCCCGTGACGACAAGCGTCGTTCGGTCTGTATCGAGAAACTGTTCTTCAACCCCGACGGCACGATCCAGGAAGTGAAGCAGACCATGCGTGGTGTGGGTATCAACCAGGCAACGGAGAAGATCGAGATCGACCGTTACAGCAGTGCCAGCGATGATGTGACCACACAACTCATCGACACCGTCAACACCTTCCGTAGTTTCCAGGCCAATCTGCCCAAGAAAGGCAGTTGGATCTGCTACAAAGATATCGACTTCAACTGTCTGACCGACGGTTACCTGGTGGTTTCTGCCAAGGCAGCCGACAATACCGCCTTCTACATCCGTGAGAAGAGCACCGACGGCAAGATCATTGCGAAGATCGACATGACCGTGAAGCCCGAGACGCCTGCAGGCATGCCCGCCATGTTCCGTCGTGACTACAGTAACCAGTGGCTCACGTTGACGGCACCGTTGGCATACCCCTTGAAGGGCATCAGCGACCTGGTGATCACCTGTGAGGGCGATGCCGGCGTCAGCATCGACTGGATCCAGTTCAAGAACCGCCCCAAGTATTTCTCACCGGCAACGGCAACTCCCGCTCAGCCTGACGACAACGGCTTCATCCGTCGCTGGCTGCTCCTGGAGCCCATCGACAAGCCCAATCCCGGCAATACCGTCTTCACCGACACCTACCTGCGTGAGCACTTCAACAGGGATTATTTCAAGGGGCAGCAGACCATCGTGCCCAAGGACGGTCAGAAGGTGAAGGCCACCTTCAAACAGGAACAGGCACCTGCCGGTTTCGGTCGTGGTGCCCAGGCACCGGAGAAGCCCGAGGTGAAGACGGTCACCCAGACCCTCACCTGGCACGCCCTCGACAGTGAGAACTATAACGTCAAACTCTTCCGCTTCGCCGAGAAGTGGGGGCAGCAGGTCTATGGTGTGCTCTTCTGGGCCGTTACCGTCATTGACTGTCCTGAGGACATTGAGAACGTGCGTCTCGCCGTCGGTTCAAACTCTGCCTCCATGTGGTGGCTGAACGGTCAGGAGGCCCTGTTGCTCTCCGGTGACCGCCGTATGGTGGAGGACGATGCCATGTCACCGCGCCTCACCCTGAAGAAAGGCCGTAACATCCTGCGTGGCGCCATCATCAACGGCCCTGGCATGAGCGATTTCTGTGTCCGCTTCCTCGACGAGAAAGGCAACCCTGTCATTAACTATTCAATCAAAGCACAATAAGATGAAAAGACTACATACAATCCTGGCGGCTCTCAGCCTTGCAGTAGCTGCTCAAGCCCAGATAGGCGAACCCTATATCCACGACCCATCGACCCTCGCCGAGTGTGATGGCAAGTATTATACCTTCGGCACAGGTGGCGGCGGTCTCATCTCTGAGGATGGCTGGTCATGGCATAGTGGTGCCGACCGCCCCGGTGGCGGTGCTGCCCCCGACGTCCTGAAGATCGGCGACCGTTATCTCTGCATCTACGGTGCTACGGGCGGTGGTCTCGGTGGCGGTCATGCAGGCCGCATCCTCACCATGTGGAACAAAACCCTCGATCCGCAGTCACCCGACTTCAAATGGAGTGAGGCTGTGGAGGTGTGCTACTCCGACGGTATGGAAGATCAGGATGCCATCGACCCGGGTCTGTTGCTCGATCCCACGACCGGTCGTCTGTGGGTGAGTTACGGCACCTATTTCGGCACCATCCGTCTCATCGAACTCGATCCTAAGACGGGCTTCCGTGTGAAGGGTAACCAGGAGAAGGACATCGCCATCGACTGCGAGGCATCTGACCTAATGTATCGCGACGGCTGGTATTACCTGCTCGGCACCCACGGCACCTGCTGCGACGGTGTCAACTCCACCTATAACATCGTGGTGGGCCGTTCCAAGAGCGTGGAAGGACCTTACCTCGACAATGTAGGCCGTGATATGTTCCACGGTGGCGGCAAGATGGTGATTGCCGCTGAGGACCGTGCCTGTGGTGCAGGCCACTTCGGACGCTACATCATCGATGAGGGCGTCGAGGTGATGTCGTTCCACTGGGAGGCCGACTTCGAACTGAGTGGCCGTAGTGTCCTCGCCGTCCGTCCGTTGGTATGGAAGAACGGCTGGCCTGTGGCTGGCGAGCATTTCAAGGGTGGCACCTTCGAGATTGAGTCTGAGCGTCGCGGCTATGCCTTAGAACTCGCCGTCGATTTCGTCCGCATACCGCAGGAGCGTCAGGGCTGGTTCAACCGCGAGCAGATGCAACAGCCGCCCAAGCCCATTGCCAACCAGACATTAAAGGATGTCATCGACACATGGCCCGAGGGCAATATCCCTGCCCGTATCGGTGACTATATGCACCGTCCCCACCAGCGTTGGACCGTCACGCCCGTCAACGAGGCAGGCGGCTATCTCAGCAACCCTTATTTCAGGATTACCATCGAAGGTACTGACCGCGCCCTGGCTGCTACCGCCGACTGTGAGGTGACGACCGTTCCTGCCTATACAGGCGCTGACGAACAACTCTGGCGCATCGAACAACTCACCGACGGTACCTTCCGCATCATGCCGAAGGCGATCCCCGGACAGGCGGGTGTCAACACCAGCATCTGTCTCTACAGTGCAGGTGACTCCACGCCTACCCTCGCTCAATACGACTTCAACAGCGATAATTCCAAGTGGAATTTCCGCAATCACTGATCCAGGCAGAAGGCCTGGACTCTTGAGATGTATTCGGCCTTATGCTCTTGATATGACAAAGCATGCTCGGCACCATCGGCTATCCAAAGCGCCTTGGTGCCGGGTTTTGCTTCGTAGAGGGAATAGACCATCGCCGTAGGTACAAACGTGTCGGTGCTGCCATGAATAAAGAGCATCGGATATCGGCACTTTTTAACCTGTTCCAAGGCCGACGCCTCGCTAAAGTTCCAGCCATAGCGCAATTGACAGAGCAGACTTGTGGCATACATCAGCGGGAAGGGAGGCAAGCCGAACTGTTCCTTCAGTTGTCCGGCAAACTCATCCCACACGCTGGTATAGCCACAATCCTCCACAAACTTCAGATCCTTGATACCATCAGGCATCTTCTCGCCAGACAGCATCATGGTAGTGGCGGCCCCCATTGAGACACCATGCACCACCATCGTGTCGGCCTGGAAGGTCTTCAGCCAGTGCAATGCATCGAGCCGGTCCTTCCATCCCATCTGGATGGCGTCACCCTCGCTCTCACCACAGGCGTGCAACTCAGGCATCACCACATTATACCCTAACTCGTGCTCATAGATACGCGCCAGCCAGAAGAATTTGATGGCACAGTCGCGCCAGCCGTGGATCACAAGCGCGGTACGGGTGCTGCCCCTATCCATATAGAAAGCATGATGACGCTCCCCTGTCGGCATCGTCAGGAACGTGTCGCGCAGAGCACCGATACTTCGCAGGCTGTCAACCCACGCCTTACTCTCAGGATACTTTTCGAACTGCTGCCGATAACACGAATCGGTGTCCATCCGGTTCGGATCAGGAGCCAGTGAATAGTCCAGCATATAGAAACTGCCGCCAATGAGTGCGATCACAAAGACGATCGCCACGACAGCCAAAGTCCACCCTATTTTCTTCATATTCCAGTGAGAGTTTATTCGTCGAAGAGTTTCAGGGAACTAGTGACGTCGAAGCCAGCATGACCCTGATCGTCTCCAGCATGATCAGTCAGATAGTGCTGGTGAGCCTCGTCGATCTCGCCGAGTTTTTTCTGATAGAGTTCGTCACAGGTCTGAAGAGTCTCCTCCCGAGTGCGCTTAAGCACCCTGGTAACCTCGGTGAAATCCTCGACCGACAGCCTGCCCTCCAGTTCAGGCAGTTCCGTCATGTAAACGGCACAAGCCGCATCGATCTCGGCCTTACACTCCTCATAGAACACCTTGGCGGTGTCGTTCAACAGTTTACGACGGTCCTTATCAACCTCAGGCATCGTATAGACGATGTGCTGGTTGTGATTGCCGTAGTCCTCCCGCACCAGTTCCATCTTAAACTCGGGGTGTACTTCGAGGATAGCAGCGATGATGGCCTGCAGATGGTCGGGCACGTTGGGGTAGATCTCAAAACGGAAGTCATCGGGGGTGGCCACCTTCGCCACATCCTCCAGATTGTAATCGCGCTCTGCCATTACGGTAACGGGCAGCAGCGCTCCCAACTCTGCTTTCACACAGAGGTTGGCATAGCGGTAACTCAACAGCGAGAGATAGGCATTCAACTTTTCTTTCAGTTCCTTAACGGCTGCTGTGATATACAGATTCATATTCTTTCTACTTATTATTCATTTGTTACTTAGTTCCTATGATTCCTTCGGGGCATCCTGGGCTTTCAGTTTGGCACTGATGCTGTCACCGCCGCCGGGTGCGCCGGCAGCCATGCCGTCTTCGATGTTCGGTGTCTTGAAATGTGAGCCCACCTGAACGTCGTCGCCCGAGATCTTCGGTGCTTTCAGTTCACCCTTCACCTCGGTCTTGGCATTGACGGTGGTGTCGCCAAAGACATCGGTCTTGCTACCGCCCACAGCCACATTGCCGCCGTCGAGTTGGAGTACGGCCTTGGCCTCGCCCTGCTGGGCTTCGAAGGTGGTGTCGGCAAAGAGACCGACGGTGTCGGAAGCGGCTTGCAGGAGTTTGCTCTTGACCTCCTTCGACGTGGCACCGACGAACATCTGTTCTGCCATGAGGATCATCGAACTGCCCTCCATCAGCTTGCCTTCGGCATCGACGGGTGAGAGGTCGGTCTTCTCGGCACGGACAGCGATGCTGCCGCCCTTCGTCAGCGCCTTCTCCTTCGTCTCGCCGTTCTCAATGTCATAGTCGGCACTTGCCACGGTCAGTGTCTTCGATTTCACGATGATGTCGCCCTCAGCTGTCATGTTGGCCTTGGTCAACTTACCCTCGTCATCCACCTCGATGTTGGCAGAGCCTTCGGTGCTGACCTCGATGGTCTTGGCACGGAGCTTGAGGGTGCTGTCGGCAGTGAGCTGCTTCTCTTTCAGTTTCTTGTCAGCCACCTCGTAGTCCGCTCCCTCGATGGTGATGTTCTTCGAACGCAGTGTGAAGTCGCCTTCGGCCGTGTGGGTGGCAGTGGTCAGACAGCCCTTCTCGTCGTAGGCGGCATCGACCATGCCTGCTGTGGTCATGTTGATGTTCATCGCCTGGATGCTCACCTGACCCTTCTCCTTCAGTTTTCCGTCAGCCTCCAGAGCGGCAATGCCCACCTTGTTGGCTTTGATAGAGATGCCCGAGCCATCGTTGTCGCGCAGGTTGCCATCGCCATCGACAGATGCCATACTGATGCGCTCACCCATAATACTGACGTTGCTGCCCGTAGGCTGCTTCAGGAACTCATCGCCCTTCTTGATCTTCGACTTCACATCCTTCAGGCACTTCAACAAACGGTTAGTCTCTGAGAGCATGGCCAGCACTTCGGAATAGCCGCGGGTCTCCTCGACCAATGCCTCAGTAACGGTCTCCACCTCTGCATTGACAGTTCCCACCTCATCGTATTTAGCACGGATGTCGTGTTCGTTCTTGACGAGCTTCTCCTTCTTTTCCATCAGCTCTTCCAATTCCTTGATCAGTGAGGAGAATGACTCCTTATGGTCGTCAGCCTGCTCCTGAAGGGCACTCTTCTGGTCTTCCAGTCCGTTGATCTGGAAGTCGAGCAGTTTCTCCTTGCGTTCAGATGCCTGGGAGGCACTGATCTCCAACTGCTTGTCGGCATGGATGCGCAGACCACCATTAGAGGTTGGCGGTGCAGAGAAAGCCCCCTGGGCATCATCGCTTTGGATGACGATGCTACGCGCCTGACTGATGACCTCCGATAAAGAACCGACCACATGTTCGAGACCGTCGGTGCCGGGGTCTTCAGCGATCTGACGGATGCTCGCCGCACGGGTCTCCACCCGTCCGCCATTGCCTGTGGCCTGCAGATCGACTTCCGTACCGCGCACGATGATCTTCGAGGCCGAACCCTCATAGAGCACGCCGTCGGCATCCACATTGCCTAAGATGATCTCCGGTGCCGACAGGATGATACGGTTCCTGTCGCGCACATAATAACTGCCTGTCATCTCCTCGTGCATCTGCCTGCGCATGTCCTGCATGTCGGCCTTGCACTTCCTGATCTCTGCCAGGTCTTTCTCGACGCAGCTCTCAAAGGCAGACATCTTCTTTTCCCAATCTTTAAATATATAGTCCATACTACGTAAACCTTATTAATTAATTAAAGAGAGAGCAATACCTTCAGCAGTTGCTCACGGTTACCGAGATTCGACTGTGTCTCCGACTCCAATTTCGCGCCATTGAAGTGGAGCGTGGAACCGTCGTTGTCGGAGAAGAGGATCTGACCACCATGTTTCGCCCAGATCTTATTCTCCAATGCAGACTGCACAGGATTCTGGAATCTCTTTTTGATGGGTTCCCAGAGACCATCCATGAGGTAGATCATGAACTTATTGCCGAACGTGCCCTTATGGTCGAAGTGGGTCATCATATTCTTCCAATTGTAGGTGGTCATCATCTTGCTATCGACGATGTCGTTCTCGCCGAAACCAAGGTTGAGGAACTTGCCTTCCTTGTTCAGTTCGCTTTCCGACACCTTCACCAGATACATGGCTGCCAACTTTCGTCTGAACAGACGATGCCCGTTCTTATTGGAGAACAGATCCTCAACCCACTCCGCGAAGTCGCCCTTCGGTGCGTCGTCGCCATATTTATTCTGCCATTTGGTCAATGCCTCATCCGCATAGTCCTTGAAAGCATCCTTCGCGGCCTTCTTGAACGTATTGTCGTCGGAATAGTCTTCAAGCAGATCGGGGAGGCCGAGCACATGCTGGTGCAGGGCATAGACCTTACTGGCATAATCCAGAATCTCTGCGCAGAAGAAGTCGTCCTTCTCGTCGCCACTATAGGTTGAGCCACAGTACTCCACATCCTCATCCTTCATCTTATCAGGATAGCCACCGCCGATGAACTTTACCTCATCCCATCCATCCATCTTGATGGTGAAGGCTTTCTCACGGATGTCAGGATCCTTGGGATCCTTCAGGAAGGTCTCTGCCACCTCATGGTAGTGGGAGCTGGCATTAACGGCCTTCGTCCACATCTCCTGGTAGGAGGTGAAGAAGTTGTTGACCCGCTCGTTGAGGTCGTTCAGCACCTCAATGAGTTCGACGTAGAATTTCTCCAGTGAGTCGATCTTATCCTGAGCGGGGAAGTTCTCTGCCTTGATCATTGCCGTACCAGGGCCAGCCTCCAGTTTCAGGTAACGCTTCGACTTGATGAGCGTGGTACCCTCCACAGGCTTGACGGCAATCTCAAACATGTGGCGGAACAACGACAGGTCGGCAAAGGCTGCGGGGCCCAATATTTCATTAGCTGCGCCAGGTCCAGCAGCCATAGCCTGCTGCCCCAGCCATAAGAGACCTGCACCGATGCCTTGGACGCCTGTGAGGAAAAAATTGGCTACCTTCTCGAGTTTCGTCTTCGAAGTCTTCCACAGCCAACTGCCACATTTGTAGTCCGGGTCGCCGATACCTTCAGGCGTGATGTTGGTGCCAGAGGTCATCGTCAGGTTGTTGCCAGCCTGGATGTTAACGTTCTTACCCCTGATATTGATGTCGCCGTTGGGGGCATCGATGTTGATGCCGGTGAAGGCACTGACATTGACGGTGCCGAACGGTGACTTCACGTTGATATAACGATCGTGAGTTGACATCTCTATCTCATAGACACCATAACGGTCGCCGATATGGATACCGCCCGCCAGATCCCTGTCCTTAGGCAGCATGGAGAAGCCTGCGCCCACGATTGGTCCCCAGAACTGAGTACCAGGATTCAGACCATAGATAAACTTATCGCCCTTGGAAGGATCGCTGAACGTGATATGATGGCCGTTGGGTGACATGATGGACATCGACACCTGTCTGTCGGTTCCGAACTGTATGCCAGGGGCTGCTTTGCGCTCAATGCCTTCGGCAGGTTCAAGGGTGTTCTTCGAGAACAGGCTTCCCACGACATAAGGACGCTCCACATTGTCGTTGTCGAAGTTGATCAGCACCTCGTCGCCTTTCTGCGGTCGGAAGAACGTACCACCGCCAGGCGTCGCCATCGGGGTGGCCACGCGAATCCAAGGCGAAGCCATGTCGATGACATCCTTGTCGATCTTCTCCTTGATCTTCTCGACCTGTGACTGACCGTCCTTGATCTTCCGATTCTCATCTTCCAGGTCTTTGCTGGTGGTCGCCATGTCCTTGACGGCCTTATCGTAGGCTTCCTGTTTTCTGGCAATCACCTTGTCACCTTGCTCCTCGGCGGCAGCCTTCATCTCGGTTTCTTCTTTCTCGGATTGCTTGATCTGCTGTTCTTTCTTGGTGATCTTCTTATCAATCCTGCTGATGTCGTCATCCATCGCAGAGATCATGTGGTCCTCCACTCCTATCTCTGACTTTTTCTTCTCAATCTCCGATTTGAAAGACTTCGGGTCTTTCTTTAAGGTAGTTATCTCTGCCTCTTTCTCAATGATTTTCAGCTTGGAGTCGGTCTGTTTCTTTTCTAATTCTGCCCGCTCCTTCTTCAGATCCTCGATGTCTTTCTCAAGTTCAGCACGTTTGTCTGCCTTTTCCTCCAGCATCTGCAGACGCTTCTCCTTTGAGGCCTTGCTATAGCACTTTAGTTCACTCAATTCATTAGAAAGGTGCATCTTGTAAATCGACAGTTGCTGCAGTTCGTCTTTCAGGCCTTTCTTTTTCTCCCTGACCTGAGCCAGACTCGCCTCAGTCGAGGAGAGTTGTGCCTTCAGTGCACCTTTCAGTGACTGCCACGGATAGGCCACGCGGACGCGGCCTTGGTATTTCGGATCCTCGTTGTCGGCGATGAAGGCCGTCTGCGGACCAGACTTGCGGATAACGGGCACTGGCTCCACGGGCGGGATGAACTTCTCCTTCTTCTCCTTGTCATTCTCGTCATAAAACGAAGGAATAGCCTCTATCTTCAACGAATGCATCATTTCGTCCTGTTGTATCTGGATGATGACATAGGTACCCGCCATACCATTGACACTGATCTTCTGACCTAACTTCACATTGACAAAGCCGGCACCCATGTCGATGCAGATAATCTTACTCTGTTGTTCCGCCTCGTGCTTGTGGATGTCATGATAGTAATCAATCGTGGTCCAACCTTCTTCATTCAGTGAGGAGAACTGTACCACCTTGTTCTTGTCAGACTGTTCCTCCTTGTTATCATAGGGTTTCAGATGATGCTCACCCTTCTGCTGGTTGGTGTTGTTGGTCTGAGAGTTTCCCGACATCACCAGGAGACCTTCGGCTATGCCCAAACCTACGATAGAAGCAACCATATCAGTGCCAGTGGTCAGCGCCTTGATGCTATTCAGTGCCTTGAAGGCCGGTCTGTCATAATAGTTTTCCCGCTTGAGTTTTGAGAACTTATCCTTATAGAGCGGGAAGATATACTCATCGTTGGCTAACTCCGCATTGCTCGACGTGTTGGCGGGGAAGGCATCTTCAGGATAGCCCGTCGACAACTTATCAATGACGGTCTGGTTGAGGTCTTTCAACTGTCCATTCCCATCCTTCATACTGTCACGGGTATAGGCCTTGATGTCAAGCGGGGCCGGAGAGGTGCTGCGCTGGGTTACCGACAGGAAATTATCGATGACCACAGGATCGCCGCTGTCTGGCAGACCTAACGTCAGTTCACCATTCTCGAAGAAGAGGAACTCACCACAACGGTTGGACGTACGTACCAGGAAATCGTAGAACGATTCGTTGTACTGCACCAGGTATGGCTGTATGAATTCCGAGGGGATGTTCATCGTCGTCTGTTCATCATTGGTGCCAGGAACGACCACCTGCTCATCATATTTCAGGAATCTCAATCCCTTGATGTTGGTCTTCACCAGAGGTTCTCCGGTTTTTGCCAACTTTCCGAAAGTAAGACTCTCGGGCTTCAGGATACCCGAACCGAGTTTACGCGCCACATACGCCTTACTATACTGGTTGAGTGTCATCAGTTTGTCCATACTGAAGATATGCAGTTTGACACACATCTTCGTACCATTCACATCGCGCAGTAACTGGGGCTCCACCTCATGAATGTAACAGTTCTCCGCGATGGTATAGACACTGGCACGGTCGGAGTTGTTGGCAGTGCTCACTGGGGCGAATTCCAGTTTGACCCGCCTACGCAGGAGTGTCTCAGTCACATCCTCAAACGGCGGAACCGTCGTTGCCTTTTTGCCTGAGGTATCGGTGATACTTTGCGTGATATCGAAGACAGCCACAATCTCTGTGGGCTGATAGATCCTCTTGATCATCTTGAACCCAAGAAGCACAACGTAGTAGGCTACGTCTTTCTCCTCATCATCAAACAAGTTGCTGACACCTTGTTCCAGTGTCAGTTTCTCGGATTTCTCCTCCGATATAAGACTGCCCAAGGTCAGCCTATAGACAAAAGAAGCGCCATTGGGAGTTGTTGTTACATTATCCATCTACAGCAATATTTAAACAAACTGAAAACATTTATCAAATCCCGTTGCCTTAAAGATATCCATGAGTTCCGAAGCGGCACCCTTGATGAAGATCTTGCAGCCGTTGGCCTTCGTGTTCCTCAGAAGGAGTAAGAACAGACGCAGGCCACTCGAAGCGATGTACTCGAGTTTCGTGCAGTCGAGCGTGATCTCCGTATCTTCCAACTCGTACAGCTGTACAAGCTGTTCGCCCACCTCTTCAGCGATATAGGAGTCTAAAATACCTTCAAAAGTGACGAGGGCCTTACCCTCTGTAGTTTCAATTGTAGTCTTCATATAGCCTCAGTAATTTATGTATTTTTAATGTTTAATCTTTATTGTCAATATCGATTCCGTTGTTTCGTCTTACGTAGTAGCATTATGTCGGCAAAGATACAACTTATTTTCGGAAACTCAGCAAAAAAAACA
>Ga0256404_1005997_pt1 | contig 20658 bp, 13 predicted proteins | sample RumenRJG_01DNA_FD_185990 | JGI IMG/M metagenome (GOLD analysis project Ga0256404, IMG submission 185990) | Bovine rumen microbial communities from Lethbridge, Alberta, Canada - RJG_01 | ecosystem: Host-associated > Mammals > Digestive system > Stomach > Rumen | place: Canada: Alberta | collected...
CGTCCGCCACTCAGTCACAAAATAATCAATCCCGAAGGAAATCAAATAAAGTGCTTCGTTCGACTTGCATGTGTTAAGCACGCCGCCAGCGTTCATCCTGAGCCAGGATCAAACTCTCATGTTAAAAGTTGATCTCAGTCAAGTTAAACTTGGCTAATTCGTTCATTCAGGTTGCAAACAAATCTGCAACTGTCCGTAGCTCCTCAAACAATTCTGCAAGCAGATTGTTTTCATCGTTTTCGCACAAATTCTGAATTTACTGTTTTAAAGGTCTTCAATTTTCATTGAAGCGTTCTGATTGATTCTCAAAATCTTTCAAGGTTTCTCACTGTTCAGTTATCAATGTTCTTTATTTTTGCTGTAATCAGCAAGATTATTATATCACAGTAAGTTCTTTTTGTCAAGAACTTTTTTGTTTTATTTTTTTAAAGCATTTAAACTTTTATTTCTTAATCTCGCGACAGCTTATTTATTCTATCAAAGTTCTTTGTGTTTGTCAAGAACTTTTTTTATTTACGAACTTATTTTTTAAGTTCTCTGTCTTGCAACAGCTTGTTTATTCTATCAAAATGTTTTTCATTTGTCAAGAACTTTTTCCATAACTTTTATCAACTGATTTCCAAAGCAGTATTTATAAAGTCATGTTTATAAAACGTAACTCCCAAGCTCTACAACTCAATGTGTCCTGCGAGTCAGCTTTGATATAATATCATCCCGGCACACATATGTCAACTGATTTACTCCAATTAATTAAAGTAGTAAAATAGCCTTAAAAAACATAAATTCTCTAAATTGTCTGTTTATTATATACAATTCTTACAATTATTATCGTTGGTAAAATATTACCCAGCACTCTCCATGTATAACCAGCAGCAATTTTACAACTGTTGTTATATACTATCTTTATACACTATTTTATGTACTATCTTTGTATGCTATCTTTATCTGATAGCCTCTATCGCTTCTTTGATATTTGCCACACCGACAATCTCAATTCCACTGATATGCGACACTCCTGCAAGACATACTTTTGGAACAATACACTTTTTAAAGCCAAGCTTCTTTGCCTCAGCCACACGCTGCTCAGACATGGTAACTCCGCGTACCTCACCGCTTAAGCCCACCTCTCCAAAGCATATGGTATACTCACGCACTATAATATCCTTTTTGCTTGATGCGATTGCAAGCACTATCCCAAGGTCTATCGCCGGCTCATTCATCCTGATGCCACCTGCTATATTCACATAAGCATCACAATCTGACAATGACAGGTTTGCTCTTTTTTCAAGGACCGCCATGAGAAGATTTACTTTATTATAATCTGTACCATTTGCTGTACGCCTCGGATTATTAAAAAAGCTGTGGCAAACAAGTGCCTGTATCTCGAGAAGTATCGGTCGGCTTCCCTCTATGGAGCATGTCACAATTGACCCTGATGCCCCCTCGGGCTTACCGCTTAGCATATACTCAGACGGATTTTCTACCTCAACTAATCCCTCCGCCTTCATTTCAAATACACCTATCTCATTGGTTGAACCAAATCTGTTTTTTACTCCTCTGAGTATCCTGTACGACTCATACCTGTCACCTTCAAAATAAAGCACAGTGTCAACCATATGCTCTAACGTCCTTGGTCCCGCAACCGCACCATCCTTGGTCACATGTCCTACTATAAAAATTGAAATGCCGAGAGTCTTTGCAAGCTGCATGAGTACCCCGGTTGTCTCCCTGACCTGCGAGACGCTGCCCGGTGCCGATGATATCTCTTCGTTATACATGGTCTGGATGGAATCTATCACAACAACCTCCGGTTTTTTGCGTTGAATCACATCCTTTGCTATATCAAGACTTGTCTCACATAAAAGCTCCAGTGAATCTGTGAAATCGCCAAGTCTGTCTGCACGCATCTTTATCTGATGCAGTGATTCCTCACCTGATACATAAAGTAATGGCACCTTTTTTCGTGAGAGCTCCCTGCATACTTGGAGCAAAAGCGTGGATTTTCCTATACCAGGATCTCCTCCCACAAGCACAAGTGACCCCCTCACTATTCCTCCACCGAGCACTCTGTCAAACTCGGCTATACCTGTCACTATACGCTCCTCTTTCTCGCTTTTTACTGCCGAAAGAGGCAGAACCTGTGCCGACTTTGATTCTTTTTTTACTTTTCCCGACGAGCTTATCGACTTTTTATCTACGGTTTCCTCTACAAATGTATTCCATTCCTTACAGGCAGGGCACTGTCCCATCCATTTTGCCGATTCATAACCGCATTCCTGGCAGAAAAATACAGTGGTCTTTCCTTTCGCCATATTGTTCTCCTTTATAAAATACAAAAAGCCCGGCTTTCACCGGGCTAAAACTATGCTCTATTTTCTAGATACTTTGATATCAACCGAATCAACACCCTCAAGCTCTACGCTTAAGCTGAGCTTACCGCCAAGATTTGTCTTCATAGTACCTGCAACAGCTCCAGCTATACCAATTTCGTACTCCGTCTCCTCTTCAAGACCAAGAGTAATCTGAGCATCCTCTGGTCCCTCTACAGTAAATGTCACTGTATCAGCAGTCTCCTCGAAATCCATAACTGCAGTTCCCGGAACAGACTCGTATACAAAGAGTCCGTTTCTTTCAAGCTTTGTAATCTCTTTGAAGGTCTTTACCTTGTAGATATCTCCATCCTTTTCAAAATTGTCAAGCTTTGCCTTTGCAGCCAATGTATAATCTCCGAAGCTGAGCTTTCCGTTTTCCTCAGTACGGATTAATTCACTTATTACAGCCATTTTTATCCTCCCGTAGCTATATTTGATATATTAATTATAAATCCAATGCTACTCAACAGTCAATGAAATTTGTTTGTTTTTCGTAGAAATTATTACCTTGTCACCGCGCTTGATTTTACCGGTAATAATATCTTCCGACATGCGGTCTTCAATCTCCTCCTGAAGTTTTCGTTTAAGAGGTCTTGCGCCATATTTTCTGTCATAGGCCTTATCCACGATAAAGGCTTTTGCGCTGTCGCGCACAGTGAGTTCTATATCAAGCTGCTCTTTGCACCTCTTCTGCAGCTCCTTAACAAGAAGAGTCACTATATGCTTCATATCATCCTTGTTGAGTGCTCTGAATACGATAGTCTCGTCTATTCGATTCAAAAACTCAGGCTTGAATATACGGCGGACCTCCTCCATGACGCTGTTCTTCATACGCTCATGATCCTGCTTTTCGTCATCACCTGCACCAAATCCAAGGCGCTTTGGCTCAATAATAGAAGCCGCTCCTGCATTTGATGTCATGATGATTATCGTATTCTTGAAATCAACTGTACGTCCCTGCGAGTCAGTGATTCTGCCATCATCAAGTACCTGTAAAAGTATATTGAACACATCAGGATGTGCCTTTTCAATCTCATCAAACAAAATTACAGAAAATGGATTGCGTCTGACCTTCTCCGAAAGCTGTCCGCCCTCCTCGTGGCCCACGTATCCCGGTGGTGAACCAATCATCTTGGAAACACTGTGCTTTTCCATGTATTCAGACATATCAACGCGGATCATGGCATCCTCCTTGCCAAATACAGCCTCAGCAAGTGCCTTTGACACCTCTGTCTTACCAACACCTGTCGGTCCCAAAAACAAAAATGAGCCAATCGGCTTCTTAGGATCCTTTAATCCAACACGGCCTCGTCTGACTGCCTTTGCAACAGCAGAAACAGCCTCCTCCTGTCCTATTACACGCTTGTGAAGTATCTGTTCAAGCTTTGCAAGTCGTCCTGCCTCTGACTCCGTAAGCTTATTTACAGGTATTTGGGTCCATCCCGATACTACATCAGCTATCTCGTTTTCACCGACTACAGGCTGATTTTTGCTTCCTGTGCGGTGGTTCTTTCTGATAAGCTTCTGCTGCTTATTTTCGAGTACTTCCTTTTCTGACATAAGTATGCCGGCACCTGCGATATCTCCCTTCGACAAAGCATCTTCCACCTGATTCTGCTTATCTGTTATCTCTTTTTTCAGAGTAAGAAGCTCGTCAGAGGATGTCAGGTTCTTAAGCCTTATCCTTGCTGCAGCTTCGTCCATCAGGTCTATCGCCTTATCAGGTAAAAATCTGTCATTTATATATCGTACAGATAGATTTACCGCTGCTTTCACACCATCCTCAGTGATGCTGACACCATGATGCTTCTCATAGAGACCTTTTAACCCAGTGAGTATCTCTATCGTCTCATCAATTCCCGGCTCTTCAACCATCACAGGCTGGAAGCGGCGCTCAAGTGCAGCATCCTTTTCCACGTATTTGCGGTACTCTTCTATAGTAGTGGCGCCGATTACCTGTACCTCGCCTCTGGCAAGTGCCGGCTTCAAAATGTTAGATGCATCTAACGAACCCTCTGCTCCTCCGGCACCTATTATAGTGTGAAGCTCATCAATGAAAAGCAGTACATTTTTGGCATTTGAAACCTCACTTATTACCTTCTTAATGCGCTCCTCAAACTCACCACGATACTTTGATTTGGCGACAAGCCCTGACATATCAAGGGAAACAAGTCTCTTTCCCAAAAGAATATCAGGTACATTGCCACTGACTATATCCTGCGCAAGTCCTTCAACTATAGCAGTCTTGCCCACTCCCGGCTCTCCAATCAGGCACGGATTATTTTTACCACGGCGGCAAAGTATCTGGATAACTCGCTCCATCTCCTTTTTTCTGCCTATAACCGGGTCGAGAAGCCCTGCATCGGCCATGTCTGTCAAATCTCTGGAATATTGATCCAATGTGGGAGTTGATGAACTGTATGAATTATTGTTTCTTCGTATAAACTCTCTGTATCTGGCCGGATCCTCTCCCATTGCAGTCAGAATCTCTATAAACATCTTCTGCGAATTGACACCCATCGTAGTCAATAAGCGTGCTGCTGCGCAATCACCCTGTGACAAAATAGCAATAAGCAGATGCTCTGTTCCTATCTCTTCACACTCGAATTTTTCCGCCTCATCTGATGCAGACTCCAATGCTCTTTGTGCCCTTGGTGAATAGCCATCCCTGTCACACACTTCTACATCCTGCGCAGACGAAATCAGTTCTTCTATCATATTAATAAGCTTATCATACTCTACGTTAAACGCTGTCAGAATCTCCGCAGCAACTCCGGTTCCCTCTTTAAGAAGGCCTGCGAGTACATGCTCTGTTCCAACATAATTACAGCCCAATTTTTTAGATATACGTACAGCCAAATCTATTGCTTTTTTAGCCTTATCTGTATATTTTTTCAAGTTATGTCCTCCAGTCATAATTTTAAAGTTACTTTAAATCAATAAATTTCAAATCATCGCTATCATCTTTAATCTCTACTGTTCTTCTGACAATCTCTTTTTCCTTACTGTCTTTGACACTTTCCGTGCATGAGTTATGTTTTTCTTCTGTCATTTTTGAATCATCCGGCATATTTATTTCAATGTCATTGTTTTCAACCGTCTCTGTGCTATCTGATTCTGCTTTTTCTGTTTCCATGCCGGTTGTATCTGTTTCAGCTGCATCAGTACAGTCTACACCACTTGATTCTGTACTATCCGTATCATTTTCTTCTGATACTGTACCATATGTATCTTCTGCTTCTGATTCTGTGCCGTCAATATTCACTTCATCTGCTTCTGAACTATCTGAAATCGTATTTTCTGTGGCCTGATCATCTGTATCTGAAGCATCTGATTCGCTGTAAATCTCTGCCACATCATCTTCTGATAATAATGGTGCAAAGTCCTCATCGTCATCATCCTGATTGTCGTCATCTTCTTCTGCTAATGCCTTGTACTTTCTATTTTTTGCAGCACATAACACCAGAAGCAGTATCAATATTATTATAACAACAACCAGTATCGCCGCTAATACAAGATACTTATTGGCAATCCCTGAAACAACCTCATGCTCTGAATCATTATTTATCTTCTGTGAAACAGTTGGTGTAGTCACATTTGTCCTGATATATGTTCCCTCAGCACTGTCATAGGTATAAAATCCACTCTCTCCTCTGTCATTCATGGCATATACAAGATAAAAATCCTTTGTCATTTCATCGGATTGGTCATCCTTTTTCTGATAGGCTGTCGCTACTCCCTTTCCTTCTATAGAAAGTGATACCTCATTATATCCATCCGGCACATCATCCACCTTAGGAAGCAGCAGAACTATAAAATGAGACTCAGAATTGATGCGGACATACTGATATGCTGCGTTTTGAGCTGCATCATAGACAAAAAGACCGTTTCCGTTATCCGATTGCAGCATAACAAGTGTCAAATCACCGAATGTGCCATGAAGAGTATTATATTCAAGCCCATCAATTGCAGTTTTTGAATGTTCAAAGCCTTCCGGAACCATATCCTCCGGAATATCATTTACCATTGTCCATTCAGTACCGTTTACATCAAATTTCTTTAAATCCTGCTGTTTGTCAGAATTGTCAGGGTCATCCTCTGCACGCCTTGTAACAACAATATTATATGTGCCGGTGCTTCCGTCTTCTGCCGTAACCACAACACTTACCGTATTATCTCCCACTTCAAGGGAATCATTGCCAGTAACTGATGTCACACTGGCCTTGGAATCTGACGGATTGGCTGTAACCGCAAGACTTGAACAACTGTAGTCTACTGTAGCTGTATAATCCTTTGTATCAGACGAAAATTCTGGTGAAAGGGTTCCGGCCGAGATAACAAGTGAACTAAGTGATGCATTTGAGGATTTCTTTTCCTCTTTGTTTTCATTATCCTTATTGGTATTATCTTCTCCGGTATTATCACCATTGCCTGTGTTATTTCCTGCTGTATCCCCATTGCCCTTATTATTGTTATTGCCACCATTGGAGCTTGAAGAACCGCCTGTTACCGTAACCTTTGTGCTGGCTGCAGTAATGGTGCCTCCGGCATCATTGCCCTCCGCATCTCCTACAACTGTACAATATGCCTTAATCGAGCATGTTCCGGCAGCTTTTGCCGTAAACGAAAATGATTGTGATGTAGGGTATCCCGCCGCATCACCAATATTTGCCACACCATCACCACCGTTACTCAGCACTCCCTCATCAGAGCTTGAAATAACTACCGTACCAAAATATCCTGATGGCATGGAAACTGTTACCTTAACTGTTTTTCCAACCGCTACAGAGCTTGAGCTCACACTGAGTCCAAGTCCCTGGGCATATACATGCTCGGCAGGTGCGAAAACCAGCATTACTGCCATAACAAGTGATAATATACATCCAAATAATTTCTTCATATTTTTCCTCACGTTTCTAATTCTGCGATATCTTTGACTTACCAAGTATATGTCTATTCATGATTATCATATCAAGAGCATTTCCGCCATCGTCCTTCCGGTTCGCATCAGCCGCCTCCAGATGAGCCCCGGTAAGTGTTCCCTTACCAAGAATATGTCTGTTGAGCTTAATCATATCAAGAGCATTCACTGCACCATCACCATTGATATCTCCATATATCACAATATCGTAAGTCTTTTTCAGATTACCTGAGGCATCATAAACAGCCACTTTATTACCTGTTGCAACTTTTCCGCTGTTTTCTGAGCCTGAGCTTGTCAGAAGCTTTACGCTGCCAGATGCTGATACGGCTATGTTTTTCACAAAATCAGCTGCGCCCGTTCCCGGCTCAATGCCTGTAATGTACGAACCTATCCTGTATTTACCGGAGGTTATATTTACTTCCGTATTATTCTGACTGTTATTACCCTGATTATTGCCGCCGGAATTGTTATTACCTGCCGGTGCCACCTGTCTGTTTATATTTATGGTATATGTTCTTGTATCACCGCTTTGTGATTTACAGCTAATCTTGACTGTATTGTTTCCAACAGCCAGCGAATAGCTTCCTGTACCTGAAATACTGCTGTTCCCTGATACAGCCTTTGCTGTAATACTCACAGAGCTTATAGCATTAGATACCACTGCCGAGTAGCTTGTCGTAGTTCCGTTAAATGCTGGCGTGAGTGATACACCGCTTATTGAAAGTGACTGTAAATAATTGTTTGTATCACCTGCTTTATTGAAGCCGACTGCTGATGAAGGCATATTGTTGTATACAGGTATTTTGAATACAAACGCCTGATTCTTATCAGAATATCCCTTCGCAAGATTCCTGCCCTCAGTCATTGCTGCAGTAACATTGCCCATATACTGATGGAAATAAAGCGAGCTTGTGTTTACAACATTGAATTTTTCAAAATACAAGGTATTCTGCCCCTTATTTATGTAGTTGCTTCCTACCTTAACCGAGCCACCGCTTATAGATTTTACTCTGGTGTTCCAGCCCTGCTTCTTGGCAAAGGAAAGACCGTTTTTATAAATCAGCGCTTTAGTGCTGCCGGTTGCACTAAAGTTAAAGAAATTGTAATATCCTTCATATCCACTGTATGTGCCTGAAATAAGAGGACTTGTGCCATTTATTCCCTGCTCCTGCTTTATACGTGACGCAATATGATATGCACTCACTCCACTGCTTTTTGCAACATCCATGAAAGTATTTGCATAGTTGATTTTCTCGCCATTGTTGGAATAGCTCTTTGTTCCCTCCATAAATGTACCTTTGATTATAGACTGTACTCCGCCAAGTGTCTCATTCGGGCTGTAAGCCAGACTTTGAAACTGGAAGATATTAGTCTCATCCAGAAAATTTCTCGGATCCATAAGGTATGCGATATATGAACTACTTGCCGATACCCAGCCCGGCTCATACTCAACCCACGTATTGGTCGACCAGTTGTATGCGCCTGCTGCTGTTGATTTCTTGGAATTGTCTGCTGATTTAGACACCAGATTAAGTCCGTTGATACTCTCATTTTCAATCACAGTATTCCAGTCCAATCCTATCTTCACTGCCTCAAATGTCCAGCTTGGATACTTATTGTGAAGTGCTGTCAGATTTGGAATATAGCTGTCAGGAAAACCTGCATTTTTCATGGCTGTAACAAAATCAGTATTATCTCCGGTATTATTGTAATTGACCTTTATATATGTACTGATAGTCCAGCCTGTAAAATCCTTGCCGTTTAATGTGCCCTTGACATTGTACCAGACCACTCCATTAACCTTTGTCTCCCCGATTATATCAACCTGATGGTTCCAGTTGAGAGAAACAACCTTTGTGGTGCCGGATGTACCTGCCGCATTGCGGACATATACATTACCGCCTGTAATAGTTCCTGTGGCATATGCCCCTGCAGCCGTTGCAAGTGCAATCTGATCCTCATTATTCTGCTGGACGTCTGCCTGCTCTGCAGTACCTGCTGCAGCGTCTGCCGTGGTCTCTGTTTCCGGTTTTGAAGCTGCTTCTCCTGCTGCTACAAAATCAGACCTGATATAGCTGACACACTCCTTGTTATTTGCAGCCAGATTGTACTTTGCCTTGTACCACACCTTGCCATCTGAACCTGTGGTCTGCTCAAGAATAGTGATATCCTTACCGTTTGAGAGCTTATGCTCAAGCTCATATTCTGTTCCCGGTCCGCTTCGCGCCGCTACCCAGTATCTCTCATCACACACAACCTTCGCTGTCTGGTCTGCATAGACTGCCATGCTGCTGTATGGCACCATGTCACCTGCGACTAATGACAATGTAACGGCAGAGACTGCCAGAAATTTATTTATCTTAATCATCAAATCCCATCTTTCTTATGTGCATTGTTTATAGCTATCTTTTATACATTATCCATTTAATTATAATAGAATATTAACTTCGTATCAATGTATTCGGCAGAAATTTATTATTTTTTTATCAAAAATATCAAAAACTCCCTTCAACGCAGCCTTTATGCTTACGTTTCAGGGAGTTGTCTGATTCATATTCTGCTTATTTTTGCTGTCTTCTGTCACTTCTCTAACTGAATAGGGATTTTATCTTATCCCATAAGTCCATAAAGAAGTTGCCCAGCTTTTCCCAGAAGCCCGGATCATTTATCTTGTCACCAAGCTTTGAAGCCCAGTCCTGTGCCTGATTGATGACTGAATCCCAGTCGATATTGGCATCCTTTAGCTTCATAAGAAGCGATGTCAGCTTTGCAATATCATCGTCAGAAAGCTTCAGGTCGTAATCCTTTGCAGCCTCCTTTATCGCATCCTTTATCTGGTTCTCATCCTTGAGCCTTCCATCGGCAAGCTGCTTCTTTAAATCTGCAATCATTGCCTCGATATCCTGCGAATCGCCGTCAATGCTCTTGTTGAGTTCTCCTGTTGTGACAAGCTCATCCATCGCTGCGTCTGTCACCTTGTCGTCAAGCTTCTTGCCTGTCATCTCCTCGTATGCCTTTAGTGTGCCTACAAGTGCTGCCGTTCCGGAAATAGGGAAAGGTCCTGCGACTATGATTTTAGCATCAGCTATGCCTGCTGTGGCAAGCGCATTCTTGTACATTCCTACCGTACAATAATTGATATTGTGCGTGGAAACACTAAGACCTGCACCCTTTTTATCCTCTGTAATGAGCACTGATGAGAGTGACCTCGTGCCAATCTCGCTCTTGCTGATGTATGAATCAAGGTACTTGTGCTCCTCATCGTTATTTACATATACCACATCGTATTTGTCCAGATCGGTAAGCTCGATTCCCATAAATCCGAGCACTGTCGCTCTCTGATCCGGTGTGAGGTCTGCTCCAAGACTTAAATATGGCTTATCGCTTTTGCTGATGGTCACCTTATCGTTCGCCTCACCGCCTGCCGTCGCGGCACTGTCTGTAGCACTGTCTGCAGTACTATTATCGGTTGCAGTGCTACTGTCCCCCGCCGCTGTTTCAGCACTTGCAGCCGGATCAGCCTGTGTGGCGTTCTCAGTGGCAAATACAGCCGGATTCATCGTAAACAGTGTAACCGCAGCAAGCACGCCACATACAATACTCTTTGCTTTTTTCTTTATCAATCTAATCATTTTTCCTCCAAATCCATATCATATGAAATTGTAAATCTGCTTCCGTCAAAGCTGACATCTGCCATGCTTCCGCATACCACAGGCATCATCGGCGACATATGACCTATATCCAGATCCATGATGATTGGCACATTAAACTCTCTAAGCAGTGATGAAAGCGCCTGTCTGTGGTCTATGCCAAACATTTCCTCTCCGAAGTGCGCCGGGCGTCCGATAAGAAAGCCCTTTACATTTGAAAACCATCCTGCATTTTTCATCTGCCACATAGCCCTTCTCATGCTCATCACATTAAGGTCACAGGCCTCAAGGAACCATATGATACCATCATCACTGTAGTGCTCATTAAATTCCCTTACATGGTCAAATGATGTGCCAAGCAGATTGATAAGGCAGTCCATGCAGCCTCCAAGCAGCCTGCCTCTCATGGTAAGCCTGCTTTCCTTTGCCACCGCAGGAATAGAACTGATACACGACTTTTCAGTCAGGTTGTAGCCCACAAACGGAGCATTCTCATCCTTTATCGATTCCTTCTCCCACATAGGGTAATTGGTAAATGAAATCTTCCTGCCACAAAGCAGATCAAATGCATCGGTAAGTGACTCATGCCACACCTCCATGCCAAAGCTGCCCGCACACGGCCCGTAAATACCTGCTGTATCTGCAATAGTAGCCTCCAAAAATGTGAAATTCGTGTTGTCGGAATAGCCCATGTACCATTTCGGCTTTGACTGCTTCACGCGCTCAAAATCAATATAAGGCACTACCTCGCACATCAGCTCGCCACCACCACAGGATATAAGCACATCACTGTCAGCAGAAGCATAGCTCTCGTTCAGCTCTTCTGCGCACTTCTCAGGTGTATTGCTGATACCTATGCCAATGTCGCACCTGCAGTTAGGTCCCTCTATCGTCTTATATCCCATGCTGTGAAACCTTTTAATGGCATTGTCAAAGGCACTCCTGTACGGCTCTGTTGTACAACCCATCGAAGGCGCCACAAAGCCTATTGTTCCTCTATCCTTTAGAAATTCAGGGTATCTCATGTTTCTATCATCCTATCACTATTATTTACATATCTAAGCTTCTGTCTGAAGTAAAACATGTAGGATTTTATCATTTCTGTCCAGGGCATTTTACTGTCATAATTAAATGTCGTCGTATACTGCACATGCTGTCTGTTGCACCAGTTGTATATATCATGCAGACTTATCGAATCAACATGCTTCATATTGTTCATAAACACCTTAACCTTTGAAAGCTCATCCTCACTGTCAATGTATAGATGAAAGATAGTATTCGGACATTCAATTATTATCTGCTGTTCTTCTATATTTTTCATCAATGTATCCTCTTATTGAATAATGTATCCTGTGTGATTAAAAACATTATCGTCTGTCACACCGGGATGTGAGTAATAACATAATATCGTTCAGTACCTTCACAGTTACAAAATATCACATAACCATAGTACTACACCGGCGCTACAAAATCCAGTCATTTTTGCCTGCCAATTCTTACTATTTTATTAAGAAAAACGGTAAATATTATACTCCCTCACAGTCAAATGCCGGGATAAAGCTATCCTTTGCCACGTCACCCTCCTGTATAAATGCATTCGTGATTCCTATTTTTATAGCATAGTCAACAAGCCTTTCATACTCTCTCCTTGTCACTGTGCGGTTTATCTCAGGATAATCCTTTAGTGCAATCGGCGTAAACTGGCTCATCATGCTTATATATACGTGATCATGATATGTATCATACAGGTACTTAAGTACAGCCTTTGCATCATTCACATGTCCCGGCAAAAGAAGCTGACGCACAATAACACCCTTTTGTATGAGTCCTGTCGCATCGTCAATCACGACATCCGGCTGCTGCCTGACCATCTCTGAAAGCGCCTGCTTTGCTACAGATGGATAATCCTTTGCCCTTGAATACCTCGCCGAAAGCATATTGTCCATATATTTAAAATCGGGAAGATACACATCCACTATGCCCTCAAGCAGCTTTAGCTCTGTCACATTTTCATATCCGCTCGTATTATATATAATAGGAAGCTTCATGCCACGGCTTTTTGCATCGTTTACCGCCCACACTATATCAGGGATATACTGCCCCGGTGTGACCAGATTGATATTATTTGCGCCTTTGTCAGCAAGTTCTATAAAGATATCACTCAGCCGCTCTTTACTGATTACCTTTCCCTCTTTTCCGTCAGAAATCGCCCTGTTCTGGCAGAACACGCAGTGCAGGCTGCAGCCTGAGAAAAAAACTGCCCCGCTTCCTCTTTTTCCTGATATGCATGGCTCCTCCCAGTAATGAAGCGCTGCTCGCGCCACCTTTATTTCAGATGAAACGCCACATACACCTGTTTGTCCTATGCCTCTGTTTATGCCACATTTTCTGGGACACAGTAAGCAATTTTCGTATTTATTCATATTTTTCATTTTAACCCTTGCTAAAAATAATGTTTGATACTACAATCTATATGATTATGAGGTGCATATGTCATGTACCTTCAGTAGTCATTTTAAAATTATACCATAACTATTCTCAAAGCAGAGAAATAGTTAAAATACACAATAAGGAGATTACAATGAATCAGTCAAACTGTATCGTCTCCCAGTCAGGTGGCCCAACTGTTGCAATCAACGCAAGCCTTGCAGGAGTCATCGCAGGAGTAAAAAGCTCTGAGAAATACGATATCTGCTATGGCGCCGTAAACGGAATACTCGGCGTTTTAAATGAGAATTATCTCAATCTGTCAGATATTTTTGCAGATGATGCTAATCTTGAAAAGCTCAAGACCACACCTGCCATGTATCTTGGCTCATGCCGCCACAAGCTCCCTGATTACAAAGATGATGATTCACCATATGTATACATCTTCCACCAGTTTGATAAGCTCTCCGTAAAGGCTTTCTTTTACATCGGTGGAAATGATTCGATGGATACCGTATTAAAGTTATCCGATTATGCAAAAAAAATCAACAGTGATGTGAAAATTATAGGGATTCCAAAGACCATCGACAATGATCTGTGCATGACAGACCACACTCCGGGCTTTGGCTCTGCCGCCAAATACATCGCATCGAGCATGCTTGAGATAGCCCATGACACCTTTATCTATGCTGTTAAGAGTGTGACAATCGTTGAAATCATGGGACGTGACGCAGGATGGCTCACTGCTGCTTCCGCTCTCGCACGTAATGAGTACAATACAGCGCCTCAGTTCATATATCTGCCTGAGGTGGATTTCGACAAGGACAAATTTGTTGCCGATATAAAAGAAGCCCTCGAGCACACTAACAATGTGATAGTTGCCGTATCTGAAGGAATACATGACGCAGACGGTTCATACATTACATCATCAAAGGCCGCATGTGACCAGTTCGGACACCAGCAGCTAAGTGGTGCCGGAAAAGCTCTTGAGTTCATCGTAAAGGAAAACATCGGTGTCAAGGTGCGCTCTGTAGAGGTAAATGTGCTCCAGCGCTGTGCCTCACATCTTGCATCATTAACCGATATCGAGGAATCTTTTGCTCAGGGTAAAAAGGGTGTCACTATTGCAGCAGAGGGTGTGACCGCATCAATGGTATGCTTAAAGCGCATCTCAAATAATCCTTATCAGGTGGAATACACATATTCTGCTATCAAGGATATCGCAAACGAGGCCAAGTCTGTGCCAAGAGAGTGGATCAATGATGCGGGCAATGATGTGAAGCCTGAGCTTATCGAATACTTAAAGCCACTTATTCAGGGAGAAACCGCTGTAGCCTACAAGAATGGTCTGCCTGACTATATGGATGTGTCACATCTTCACAAATGTAACTGATTTTTAGCTGCCGCCTACCCCCCGGTGTGGGCAGCAACAGTATATCTCCAAGGAGGTCGATTTACATGAAGAAAAAAGTGCTTATAACCTGTGCCGTTGTGCTTGGTGTGCTTTTGGCTGTTTATCTTGGCTTTGCCTTTTATTTTAGCAGCCACTACCTGTTCAACACAAAAATTAACTCTGTAAAATACGCAGGGAAAACTGCAAAAGAGGCATTAGAAAAAAATACAGCCCTAAGCCGCGACTATCTGCTCACAATCACTGATAGAAAAGGCAACAGCTTTTCACTTAAGGGACCTGATTTTTCCTATGAATATGTCTCAAACGGTGACGAGGAGCAAATCCTAAAAAGCCAGAATGCTTTTACATGGCCTGTCAGTCTTTTCAAAGCTCAAAACTATACTCTAAAGGGTTCGTCCAAATATGACGATGCCGCTTTGGCGGAAAAGCTCAAGGCTCTTGATATTTTCAGTGATGACTACATTGAAAATCCGGAGGATGCCCATATCGAGATAAAAGACGGCGAATACAATGTGATTGAAGAGAAAAATGGCTGCAAGCCGATATATGACAGCATCCTTGCCGAAGTAAAGGATGCCCTGGACAATGAGCTTCCAAAGCTTAGCTTAAACGATGACTGCTATGAATCTCCTAAAATCACAAAAAACAGTGATACTATCAAAAATGAAAAAGAAGCCCTCGACAAATACACTGCTTCAACCGTCACTTACAAAATTGAAGGTGCCGACGAGAAGCTTGACTCAGCCAAAATCCTTGATATGCTAAGCATCTCAGATGACGGCAGCGTGAGCATAGATGATGCCAAGGTCACTAAATATGTCCAGCAGCTTGCTTCCAAGTACAATACCTTCGGCCGTAAACGCTCATTCAAGACATCGTCCGGTGACACTATTGAAATAGGTGGTGGAGACTACGGATGGGTAGTCAGCAAGAAAAATGAGAAAGCCCAGCTCCTTTCAGATTTAGAGGGAGGCAAGCCAGTGGAAAGAGAGCCTGTTTACGAGCAGACAGCACTCTACCGAGGCGCTGACGACATAGGTAATACATACATAGAGATTGACTACACAAAGCAGCACATGTGGTATTACAAGGATGGTGCTCTCCAGATGGAGTCTGATTTCGTATCAGGTAACCTCGCCCGTCAGAATGGCTCTGTAGATGGTGTATACAAGATTGTTTACAAACAGAGAAATGCTACTCTTGTCGGCGAGGGATACTCTTCTCCTGTCAGCTATTTCATGCCGTTTGCCTACAATATAGGTATACATGATGCCAGCTGGCGTGATACTTTCGGAGGAACAATTTACAAAACCTCCGGCTCACACGGATGTATCAATGTGCCGCCTGCTTTTGCAGAGCAGCTGTTCAACGCTGTGGATAAAGGCACTCCTGTTGTTGCCTACTACAGAGAGGCTGTCACTCTGACAAACAATGCTGCAAAGATGTCCAATGCATACTCGTATGTGGCTCCTGATACTGCGCAGTAGATGTGGATTGCTTGGTATTTTTCAATAATAAGGGAAGACGACCGGCGCACGGGGAATTTGCCCCCGGCAGAGGTGCTCCCGATGAGCTAACGAGAGAACGCCTCTGCTGCAGGGCAGTCACTCCGGCGGCTTACGCCCCGTATTTCCATAACCCTATGCTATGCAAACTGGCTATTGTAGAGGTTCGCATAAAATCCGTCCGCTGCAAGCAGGCTCTCATGATTGCCCTGCTCTATAATCTTTCCATCTTTCATAACAAGGATAATATCCGCTTCCCTGATGGTGGACAGACGATGAGCCACTATAAAGCTTGTCCTGCCCTGCATCATAGTAAGGAACGCTTTTTGAATCTTAATCTCTGTACGTGTATCAATCGATGATGTAGCCTCATCCAATATCAGCATAGGCGGTAAGCAGAGCATGACTCTTGTGATGCATAATAGCTGCTTCTGTCCCTGTGACAGGCTGCCGCCGTCCTCACCGATTTCAGTGTCATATCCCTTCGGCAGACGTCTGATAAAGCTGTGGGCATGGGATGCCTTTGCTGCTGCAATGATTTCCTCATCTGTGGCATCAGGCTTTCCCATTATGATATTGTCACGGATTGTGCCCTTCTTGAGCCATGTCTCCTGAAGCACCATACCATAGTTGTCACGAAGACTCTCGCGTGTGATTTTTCGGATATCATGTCCGCTCACCTTAATTGTTCCACTGTTTACATCATAAAATCTCATAAGCAGATTGATAATAGTCGTCTTTCCACATCCTGTCGGACCTACGATAGCCACGCGCTGTCCAGGCTTTACATGGAGATTGAAATCCTCGATAAGCTTTTTATCCGGCACATATGAGAAATAAACATCCTCTATGTCCACACGGCCGTCTGCCTCATCGAGTGTTACCGCATCCGAAGCATCCGGTATCTCCTTTTTCTCCTCAATCAGCTCGAAGATACGAGCAGCACAGGCAAGTGCGTTCTGAAGCTCTGTGATGACACCCGATATCTCGTTGAACGGCTTGGTGTACTGATTTGCGTATGATAAGAAGCATGAAAGCTGTCCTACTGTAATTCCGCCGGTGAGTGCACTCATGGCACCAAAAATTCCGACTCCGGCATACACAAGACTGTTGACAAAACGTGTACACGGATTTGTAAGACTTGAGAAAAATGTTGCCCTCAGTGAGCATTTCTGTAATCTGTCATTTATCTCGTCAAACTGCTCAAGCGCCTCATCCTCATGGTTGAAGGCCTGTACGACCTTTTCATTTCCTACTATCTCGTCGATGAGTGATGTCTGCTCTCCCCTTGTTCTTGTCTGCAGCTGGAACATGGAATAAGTCTTTTTAGTGATAAAACTTGCCACAAAAAGTGACAGAGGTGTGATGAGCACTACAATGCATGATATCTTCACATCTATTGTAAGCATGAAAATAAGCGTGCCTGCTATTGTTGCAATTCCTGTAAAGAGCTGTGTGAAGCCCATCAAAAGTCCCTCTGAAAATGTATCTACATCGGCGATGATACGGCTGACCATATCACCGTGTGAGTGGCTGTCAATATAGGAAAGTGGCATTTTTTCAATGTTTAAAAATGCATCACGCCTTATATCCCTCACTATGTTGTAGGTCATCCTGTTGTTGCAGATATTTGTAAGCCACTGGGCTGCTGCCGCTATGACGACTATTATTGCTGCTCTCGTGAGGATGGCTGTCATAGCCGTGAAATCAACCTTTCCTTTTCCTACAATCAAATCAATTGCGCGTCCTGTGAGGATTGGAAAATAGAGCGTAAGCGCCACTGTAACAACAGACAGGGCAAGTGAAATTACAAGCAAAGGAATATATCTCTTCATGTAGCTTAATACCTTGCGCATTGTGCCTGCTTTATTCATCTTCGCATTATCCATAGCCATACTCTACACCTCCTTTTGTCTGGTCATATCCGACTCTTTTTTAAACTGTGAATCATATATCTCTTTGTAGGTCTCGCATGTCTCAAGCAGCTTTTCATGAGGTCCGAAGCCAACCATCTGCCCGTCGTCGAGCACTATGATATTGTCCGCAAACTGGATAGATGAGGTACGCTGTGACACGATAAATATTGTCTTGTCACCATGCATGCCCTTTAATGCCGCGCGAAGACTCGCATCTGTAGCAAAATCAAGTGCCGATGCACTGTCGTCAAGTATCAGTATGTCAGGATCCTTTACAACCGCTCTGGCAATTGTAAGACGCTGCTTCTGACCGCCTGATAAGTTCTTGCCGCCCTGCTCTATCATGTAGTCTAGGCCTCCCTCTTTGCCCTTTACAACCTCTGTCGCCTGTGCTATATCGAGCGCCTTCCACATTTCCTCCTCTGTGGCATCATTTTTGCCCCAGCGCAGGTTGTCGGCTATCGTTCCTGCAAAAAGCACTGCCTTTTGCATTACAACACCGATTTTATCTCGAAGCTGCACTGCATCGTAATCATTTATATCATTTCCCTGAATCCTTATAGTACCCTTTGTGGCATCATAAAACCTCGGGATAAGGTTTACAAGGCTTGATTTTCCTGAACCTGTACCACCGATGATTCCGATTGTCTGCCCCTTTTGCACTGTAAAGCTTATATCTGTGAGTGTCTCATCGGCCGCTCCCTCATAGGTCATGCAGACATGGTCAAACTCAACCTCAGGTGCGCCATCCTTTGCACCAATGAGCTTAGGATTTTTCTCCGGAAGCTTTGATGGAATAGAAAGCACATCCGCTATACGATTACCGCACGCCACTGCCTTTGTCACCTGTACGATGAGGTTTGCAAGCTTTATCAGCTCGACAAGTATCTGTGACATGTAGTTTACAAGTGCCACAACCTCACCCTGTGTGAGGATTCCTGCGTATACCTGCTTGCCGCCTGATACGATAACTGCAATTGTTGCGATATTTATAATGATAAAAGTCAGAGGATTGGTGAGTGCTGAGATTCGTCCTACAACCTGCTGCATATTGGCTAAAAGCTCGTTGTCCCTGTTGAAGCTGTCAATCTCATCATTTTGCTTATTGAAAGCTCTTATAACCCTTGTTCCCTCTAAATTCTCCCTGGTGTGTGAAAGCACTGTGTCAAGAGAGCTCTGCACCTTTTTGTAAAGCGGAAGGCTTGCAGCCATAACTGAGAATACCACTATTGAAAGCAGAGGTATAGTAATAACAAAAACCATTGCTGCTCTTACATTTACTGTAAAAGCCATCGCCATAGCTCCGAATACAATAAATGGCGAGCGAAGGAAGAGTCGAAGTACCAGATTGACTCCTGACTGCACCTGGTTTATATCGCTTGTCATCCTCGTGATAAGTGTCGATGTGCCCACTGTATCCATCTTTGAGAATGACAGTGACTCTATCTTTTCAAACAATATATGGCGAAGCTTTGTGGAAAAACCAACTGCCGCCTTTGCCGCAAAATACTGCGCTGTGACCGAGCTTACCAGGCCAACTGCCGCAAGCAGCACCAGCACACCTCCCATCTTCCATATATATGGCTTGTCCGAAGCCGTAATTCCGTTATCAATGATTGCCGCCATGACAAGCGGTACTATAAGCTCAAAGGATGCTTCCAGCAGCTTAAATAACGGAGCACAGATGCATTCCTTTTTGTACTCCTTCAAATATTTTAATATCTGTTTCATCTTTTCCCCTTTCAGATTTTATGTCGCCGATTACAGCTTAACTATTATAGATGATTTTTCTCATATATACAAGAAAAACGATACACTAAAAAACCAGTACCCTGCGGTACTGGTTTCATATATCAGCTCTTATGTATATGCTTCTTGATTGCTTCAAAGCTCTCAGAACTGATGACATGCTCTATACGGCATGCGTCCTCTGCTGCAATCTCCTTATCAACACCAAGCTTCTCAAGGCACTCTGACAAAAGCTCATGTCTTTCGTATATCATCTCTGCTATCTGTCTTCCTGACTCTGTAAGTGTGATAAAGCCTGCATCACTAACTGTGATATTGTTTTTCTCTCTAAGGTTTTTCATGGCTATACTCACGCTGGATTTCTTAAATCCAAGCTCATTTGCTATATCAACTGAGCGTACCACAGGAAGCTTCTTGCTGAGAATAAGTATGGTCTCTAAATAATTTTCTGATGATTCATTGTTTCGCATTTCGAATACCCCCGTGAGTTTATTTTCGTTCATTTTAATTCAGTTATATTATTATAACATACATTTTATTGTTTGCAAAACTTTTCTTTTTGATTTGTACGTGATTGAAATGTCAAGCATTAATTGCAAATTTTTTCCAAAAATTTTTAGTGCGTATTTTACCACAAATATGCACTTTCATATACACCATATTTGTTTTTGTCCCACGACTCCTAATCCGCCTGTAACAGC
>Ga0256404_1005999_pt1 | contig 20651 bp, 16 predicted proteins | sample RumenRJG_01DNA_FD_185990 | JGI IMG/M metagenome (GOLD analysis project Ga0256404, IMG submission 185990) | Bovine rumen microbial communities from Lethbridge, Alberta, Canada - RJG_01 | ecosystem: Host-associated > Mammals > Digestive system > Stomach > Rumen | place: Canada: Alberta | collected...
CCTCACATTGCGACCTCTACGATGGTGGATATACTGAACTCGTAGGTAAGGGCGAACCCAAGAATATGATTCCTTGGGATAAACTGGAGGAGTTTTTCAAAACGTATTTGAGATAGGCTTAGGTACAAGCCACACCAATAAGCATCTCCCAAATCGAAAAGATTTGGGAGATGTTTCGATATTTGTCCTTCAGAAATTTTGAGGCTGTTATTTCCAAATTGTTCTCGAATAGGGTTTTAGGCTTCTGTGAAGGTTAATCGTATCAATGTTTATATGTCAGTCACTTTAATATTCTCTGACATAATCGCGTTTGCTTCTTGTCAAGATTCGATATCTTTATCTGAACCTTGGTTGGGCGTGGCACGTCTTCATGTAAAGACGAAAGGAGTCTCGTTATAACCTGTTCGACGTTTGTAAATCCTGAGTCCTCGATTGTAGATACACATTTACCACTGATATATGCTTCTACCCTGATTAGGTTGTATTTCGACATTCTTTCAAAGTAATGATTGGAATCTTCACGATTGTCTATATCCTCATTACTAAAGAAAATATAGTCAATGACTTTCTCATTCAATTCCCATGTCGGCGAGTAATCTATCTTTGTCAAATTCTGAGCATAAACAAAGGGACCTGTCCGTTTGGGCAGATCCCTTTGTAATTTATATCAGAGTTGACTTACTCTTCAACAGCAGCCTGCGCGGCGGCAAGACGTGCGATAGGCACACGGAAGGGAGAGCAAGAAGCGTAGTTCATGCCAATCTTGGCGCAGAACTTCACGGAGCTGGGCTCACCACCATGCTCACCACAGATACCACAGCGGAGTTCAGGACGCACGGCACGACCTTCCTTCACCGCATACTTGATAAGCTTTCCTACACCCTTCTGGTCGAGCACCTGGAACGGGTCAACCTTGAGGATCTTCTTGTCAAGATATACGGGCAGGAAGCTGGCAATGTCATCGCGGCTGTAACCAAAGGTCATCTGCGTGAGGTCGTTCGTACCGAATGAGAAGTACTGAGCCTCAGTAGCAATGCGGTCGGCGGTCAGAGCGGCACGCGGAATCTCAATCATTGTTCCGATCTCGAACTCAACTTCAACACCGTACTCAGCGAAAGTCTCTTTTGCAGCATACTGGATCACCTCTTTCTGCTGTTTGAGTTCGTAGAGAGTACCAATGAGCGGAACCATAATCTCCGGCATCGGATTCTTTCCTTCTTTCTTCAACTCACAGGCTGCACCGAGGATGGCCTTAGTCTGCATAGCGGTGATTTCAGGGAAGGTGATACCCAAACGGCAACCACGGTGACCAAGCATTGGGTTGTTCTCTGCCAGAGAGTCAACACGGCGCTTGATGTCCTCAACGCTTACACCCATCTCCTTGGCCATTGTCTCCTGACCAGCGAGATCGTGGGGTACGAACTCATGGAGAGGCGGATCAAGCAGACGGATGTTCACGGGCAGACCGTCCATTGCCTCCAAGATACCCTTGAAATCTGCCTTTTGGTAAGGCAGCAGTTTAGCAAGAGCCTTCTCACGACCTGCTACGCTGTCGGCGAGAATCATCTCACGCATAGCGATGATCTTCTTGTCCTCGAAGAACATATGCTCTGTACGGGTCAGGCCGATACCCTTGGCTCCGAAGTTACGTGCCAGCTGAGCATCGCGAGGCGTATCTGCATTAGTGCGTACCTGCAGTTTGGTATATTTGTCGCAGAGATCCATCAGTTCCTTGAAGTCGCCAGAAAGCTCGGCAGCCTTAGTGGGAACCTCACCAGCATAGACCTGGCCAGTCGTACCGTTCAGAGAGATAAAATCACCCTCTTTATAAGTCACGCCATCGATCTCAACAGTCTTGTCCTTATAGCTCACATTCAGGGAACCAACACCCGAAACACAGCACTTACCCATACCACGAGCCACAACAGCAGCATGTGAGGTCATTCCACCACGTGCTGTTAGGATACCCTCAGCAGCCGACATACCTGCCAGATCCTCTGGGGATGTCTCGATACGAACGAGCACAACCTTATGACCATCGGCATGCCATGCCTGTGCATCATCAGCGTGGAACACAATCTGTCCGCAGGCCGCACCCGGAGAAGCAGGAAGCCCCTGAGCAATCACCTTAGCAGTGGTCAGTGCCTTCTTGTCGAATACAGGGTGTAGCAATTCATCGAGTTTCTGAGGTTCGCAGCGCATGATAGCAGTTTTCTCATCGATCATACCCTCATGAAGGAGGTCAATGGCAATTTTCACCATGGCGGCACCTGTACGTTTACCGTTACGAGTCTGAAGGAACCACAGTTTGCCTTCCTGAACGGTGAACTCCATATCCTGCATATCATGGTAGTGATGTTCCAGCTTATCCTGAATACCATTCAACTGAGCATAGATCTCTGGCATAGCCTCTTCCATGGAAGGATACTTAGCCACGCGCTCCTCTTCTGAAATACCAGCACGCTCTGCCCAACGTTGTGAACCGATCTTCGTGATCTGCTGTGGTGTACGAATACCAGCCACCACATCTTCACCCTGTGCATTTACCAGATACTCTCCGTTGAAAATATTCTCGCCATTAGCGGCATCACGACTGAAACAAACACCCGTTGCAGAGGTATCGCCCATGTTACCAAATACCATGGCCATCACGGATACCGCGGTACCCCACTCATCGGGAATGCCTTCCATCTTACGATAGAGAATAGCGCGCTCGTTCATCCATGAACGGAACACAGCACAAATAGCACCCCACAACTGCTCAATAGGATCATTGGGGAAGTCCTTACCTGTGCGTTCCTTGATAGCGGCCTTGAACAACTGAACCAGTTTTTTCAGCTCATCCACAGAGAGATCCTTGTCCAGTTTCACGCCACGCTCGGCCTTTACTTTCTCAATAATTTCCTCGAATGGATCGATGTCTTCTTTGTTCACAGGCTTCATCTCAAGCACCACATCACCGTACATCTGCACAAAACGACGGTAGGAGTCATAAACGAAATGGGGGTTATTGGTCTTCTTTACCATACCTTCAGCCACTTCGTCATTCAGACCTAAGTTCAGGATAGTGTCCATCATACCCGGCATAGAAGCACGGGCACCAGAACGTACGGAAACCAACAGCGGGTTCTCCTTGTCACCGAACTTGCTGTTCATTAACTCCTCGATGTGCTTAACAGCATTCATCACGTCGTCATTCAAGACCTTCATGATCTTCTCCTGGCCTACCTGATAATACTCGTTACAGCAATCAGTAGTAATTGTAAAACCTGGAGGTACGGGTACACCGATCAGATTCATTTCAGCAAGGTTTGCACCCTTGCCACCCAGTGCCTCACGCATTTGCGCATTTCCTTCGGCTTTTCCATTACCGAAAAGATAAACTCTTTTTTCGCTCATAGTTTTAATATGTATTACTATAAATAAGTTGGTCGTATTTAAAGTGCAAATATACAGATTTTCTTCGACACCTCCAAATATTTAGGCATGAATTTGCTATGTTGACTTTGCATTTTCAGAAATCTCTTGTGATTTTTAATTTTTAACCGCATATTCTGCAGATTACCGAAGATAATTCGTAACTTTGCACCAAATTGCAATCATCGAAATGAGCAGAAAGAAGAAACCATATCCCATTTTGGAAGGAATTGAGATCGAAGCATGTGCTGCCGCAGGCAACTCGTTGTTTCATTGGAATGAACTTGTTGTATTCGTCCCTTTTTGTGTGCCAGGTGACATTGTTGATGTACGGATTCGGAGGAAGAAACACAATTATGCCGAAGGTGAGGTTGCCAGATTTATAAAATATAGTAATGTACGCGCGATTCCACGATGCGAACATTTTGGGATCTGCGGGGGATGCCGGTGGCAGAACCTGCCTTACGAGGAACAACTAAAAATGAAAGAACAGCAGGTAAAGGACCAATTGATCCGTATCGGAAAGATCAAACTGCCTCCTTTCCGTCCAATCCTCGGTTCCGTGAATCAATGGGAATATCGCAATAAGCTCGACTTCGGTGCCTCCAACAGGCGGTATCTCACCAAAGAGGAGATACAAAGTGGCAGAGAGTTCCAAAGAAATGCTTTGGGATTCCATATTACAGGAGCCTTTGATAAAGTGCTCCCCATTACGAAGTGCTATCTGATGGATGACCTGCAGAACCAAATCCGTCAGACAGTTTTCGATTATGCACAAGAACATGAAATTAGTTTCTTCGACCTTAAGGCACAGACCGGTATGCTCCGTGACATTATCGTTCGCAATTCCAATACAGGCGAATGGATGGTGATTGCACAGATGCATATCGACCATACTCCCATTACCCCCGACCACACAGAGCAAGATGAGAAAAGAAGTATTGACGAACAATGGGAGAAGGTTTTCGGTATGCTTCAACATCTTGCTGATAAGTTCCCGCAAATCAGCTCATTATTATATCTCGACAATCAAAAGGAGAATGACACGATAGGTGATCAAGACATCAAAGTTTTTAAAGGTAACAACTATATCTTCGAACAAATGGAAGACCTGCGGTTCAAGGTCGGCCCCAAGAGTTTCTACCAAACAAACACTGACCAGGCATACCATCTCTACAAGGTTGTGAAGGAGTTTGCATACCAGGAACCACAACCAGCAACGATCAACAAGCCTGTTGTCTATGACCTCTACACAGGTACAGGTACAATAGCCAACTTCATAGCACGACAAGCCGAAAAGGTGATCGGCATAGAGTATGTCCCAGAAGCCATTGAAGACGCAAAGGTCAACTCTGAAATCAACCATATTGACAATACGCTATTTTATGCTGGTGACATGAAAGATGTCCTAAGCGAAGATTTCATCAAACAGCATGGCCGCCCCGACATCATCATTACCGATCCGCCGCGTGCCGGTATGCACCCCGATGTTGTCCAAACCATCCTGAGAGCCGCCCCCCAACGGATTGTTTATGTGAGTTGCAACCCTGCAACCCAGGCACGTGACATCCAACTGCTCAGTGAGCAATATCAGGTAACAGCCATTCAACCTGTTGACATGTTCCCACACACTCCTCATGTGGAAAATGTGGCACTTCTACAAAAAAAATAACCTTATTCAGTTAAATATATTTGGAACTTTCTGGATATTTAATTATATTTGCAGAAAATTACCAAACCACCTATTCTATTAACTAAAATAATACACCATGATTAAGAAGACAATGCTCATGTTCCTGTTGGCATTCCTAACCGTGTCAGCAAGAGCTGAAAAGAATCCAGAAGTCGAGGAGGTGCAAAACACCACAGAAAAGAAAACTGTAGAATTACCCCAGTGGATTCAGAACATTAAATTTAGCGGTTATGGCATGCTTCAGTACCAGGCCCAAGACAAAGAAGGTGCCAACTCGAACAGTTTCAACTTGCGACTGGCTCGTTTCATCCTCGATGGTAAGATTGGTGACTTTGACTGGCGTGCTCAGATTCAGGGTACCAATGCAAAAGGTCCCGGTGAACCCACTGTGCAACTGGTTGACCTTTATGCAGAGTGGAGAAAAATCCCAGAGTTCAAAGTCCGCGTAGGACAGTTCAAACGTGCCTTTACCTTTGAAAACCCCACCCACCCCATCACACAGGGTTGGAGAAGCTATGCTGACGTCATTAACCGTCTCTCTGGTTTCGGTGACCGTGCTGGTGAGAAATCCAGTGGTGGTCGTGACATCGGTATTCAGTTGTCGGGCGACATCCTGCCCAATGCCAACGGACGTAAATTGCTCCACTACCAAGTAGGTGTCTATAATGGTGAAGGTATCAACCGAAGCGACAAGAACAACCAGAAAGATATTATCGGTGGTCTGTGGGTAATGCCAGTCAAGGGTGTCCGCATCGGTGCATTCGGCTGGAAGGGAAGTCACGGTGGCATGACAACCTTAGATGGAACCAACGAGAACGTACCTCTGAATCGCTACTGTATCTCTGCCGAATACGACAAGGATGAATTTACTTTCCGTGCCGAGTATTTGCACTCTCAAGGATGGGGATCAGGAGTAATTGGCAGCAACGTCATCAACTATAATTTAGGCGACAAGGCTGATGGATGGTATGCCTTCGGTATCGTGCCGCTGATTAAGTCTAAGCTCCATGCCAAAGCCCGTTATCAGACCTATCGCGTATCGAAGGAATGGAGCAGTTCTGTCAATCAGGTAGAGTGTGGTCTGAACTACTTCTTCTCAAAGAATCTGGAAGTCCATTTGGAGTATTCGCATGTGAACGACCGTAACCTCGCGTCCGGTAAGCATAACTACAACTTAGTGGATATGGAACTCGACTTCCGATTCTAAGAAAATTTGGTTCTTTAATAACAATTCTGGGAGCATGACGATGATATGATATACATAAGTCATGCTCCTCTCCTATCATGATCATTTTCACTATTTCTATTAACTTATGAATATTCCAACAGTATTTTGGCTTGTGCCGATCGCTTCTATCGTGGCCCTCGGCATGGCTTGGTTCTTCTTCAAGAGCATGATGAAGGCCGACGAGGGAACACCTCGTATGAGAGAGATTGCCGAGTATGTGCGCAAAGGTGCCATGGCGTACCTGAAGCAACAATACAAGGTGGTGATTTACGTATTTATTGCCTTGGCTGCACTCTTTGCATTCATGGCATACGGACTGGGCGTCCAGAACCCATGGGTTCCGTTTGCTTTCCTCACTGGAGGATTCTTCTCGGGCTTGGCAGGATTCTTCGGTATGAAGACAGCTACGTATGCATCAGCCCGAACGGCCAATGCCGCCAGAAAGAGCCTTGATGGCGGACTGAAAATCGCCTTCCGGTCTGGTGCAGTGATGGGTCTTACAGTGGTTGGCCTTGGACTGCTTGACATTGCAATCTGGTTCATCGTACTGAGTTATTTCTATCATGGCAGCAACATGGCTTTGATCACCATCACGACCACTATGCTGACCTTCGGAATGGGTGCTTCCACCCAGGCTTTATTTGCCCGTGTAGGAGGTGGCATCTATACAAAAGCTGCCGATGTGGGTGCCGATATCGTAGGGAAGGTGGAAGCTGATATCCCTGAAGACGATCCCCGCAATCCTGCCACCATCGCCGACAACGTAGGTGACAATGTGGGTGATGTAGCCGGAATGGGGGCCGACCTCTACGAGAGTTACTGTGGAAGTATCCTTTCCACAGCCGCACTGGGTGCCACAGCCTTTGCATTGAATGGTGACATGCAGTTGCGGGCCGTTATAGCACCCATGCTGATTGCCGCCGTAGGTGTGTTCCTCTCCTTGTTGGGGATTTTCTTGGTCCGCACCAAGGAAGGCGCAACGATGAAGGACTTGCTTCATTCGTTGTCACTGGGGACCAATGTGTCAGCCGTATTGATTGCCGTTGCATCCTTTGCCATTCTGTATCTGTTAGGCATTGAGAACTGGCTTGGACTGTCATTCTCTGTGATTACAGGTTTGGCTGCCGGTGTCATCATTGGACAGGCCACAGAATACTACACATCTCATAGCTACAAGCCCACCCAGCGAATTTCAGAAGCGGGACTCACAGGTTCTGCCACGGTTATCATCAAAGGTATTGGAACAGGTATGATTTCCACCTGCATTCCCGTGCTCACCATTGGTGTGGCCATCATGCTGAGTTACATGTGTGCCAATGGTTTCGATCTCTCCATGAGTGCAGAAAGTATCTCCCATGGTCTTTACGGTATTGGTATTGCTGCAGTAGGCATGCTCTCCACCCTGGGTATTACATTGGCTACAGATGCATACGGCCCCATTGCCGATAATGCCGGTGGAAACGCTGAGATGAGCGAGTTAGGTGAGGAGGTGCGTCATCGTACGGATGCCCTCGATGCTTTAGGTAACACCACTGCTGCTACTGGTAAGGGATTCGCCATCGGCTCTGCAGCCTTGACCGCTCTTGCCCTGTTAGCATCCTACATCGAGGAGATCAAGATCGCCATGATTCGTGCAATGGAAAGCGGTGAACAGTTTATCCATCCGCTCACACAGAAAGTCTTCAATCCCGAGACAGCTACCATGCCCGACTTCATGGAGTTCTTCCAGGTGAACCTGATGAACCCGAAGGTACTCGTGGGTGCTTTCATTGGAGCCATGGCTGCTTTCCTGTTCTGCGGACTGACGATGGAGGCTGTTGGACGCGCAGCGCAGAAGATGGTGGAAGAAGTGAGACGCCAGTTCCGTGAGATAGCAGGTATCCTGGAAGGCACAGGGACACCCGATTACGGTTCCTGCGTAGAGATCTCTACCCGTGCCGCTCAACACGAGATGATTTTCCCATCAATCCTCGCCATCATCATTCCGATCATTGTAGGTTGTGTACTTGGTGTAGCTGGTGTGTTAGGTCTTCTTGTCGGCGGTCTGGCAGGTGGCTTCACCTTAGCGGTATTCATGGCCAATGCCGGTGGTGCCTGGGACAATGCAAAGAAGAATGTTGAGGAAGGAAACTTCGGTGGCAAAGGCAGCTTCGCTCATAAAGCCACTATCGTGGGTGACACTGTTGGTGATCCCTTCAAGGACACATCCGGACCTTCGTTGAACATCTTGATCAAGCTGATGTCTATGGTCAGCATCGTGATGGCAGGGTTAACCGTAGCGTTCATCTAAGGCGGCCTATTGAATGATGAAAGAAAAAGACTGTACCTTTCGTTTTACATAAACCGTTTAAGGGACAGTCTTTTTCCTTTAATATGTAAGAAAAAAAATATTTAAGAAACATTTTCCCCGTTATTTCTTGGTGGTTATACAACAAATCACTATATTTGCAGTACAATACTCAAGATCTATAATAAAAAAATGGCTTCTAACAATAAAACTAATCAAGAAAACAACAATCATATTCTTGGGCAAACAGTCCAAGAACATTCGCATACCAGTCATTCGCACTCTCATCACCATCACGGGATGAGAACAAATCACTTATCGTCTGGAAGCCACAGGCACCATCATCATGAAGACAGTTCGGAACGTTTCAAAAACCGTTCATTATTGACAGCAAAAAGGCGCAAGCTCATAGAGAAGTACCTTTTCCGCTTCACTTGTTTGCTTGCGCTGATTGTGGTGCTGACCTGTCTTTTCGTTTATTTCTTTAATCCCCAGTAAAAATTACCTTTTCAGGATTGAAATGTTTCACTTGCCAAGCCTTTATGGAATGAGGTGGAGCAAGGAGCATATTTGAAAGCAGATGAAAGCAGGAATAGTGCAGAGGCGTTGCACAAAGTGTGCAAGACGTTTGCACAAAATGTGCAAGGCATCTGCACAAAGTGTGCAAAGCCTCTGCACAAAGTGTGCAACGTATCGGTGCAAGTTATGCCCCATGACTGCACAAAAAGAGCACAACAACCGCTCAGATTATTCCGTACCCAGTGAATGCTTGAGATAAGCGAAACATGGATCATCTATTGAGTTACCCGAAACCAGTCTGCCTCTATCCAACCACGATTGGCTTGTCCTGCTGGCTCGACAGCTAATAGTCCGATCTTTGCTCCTATCCATTTACCTTCTTTCATCGGGAAAAGGTCACCAGCCTCTTTGAATGATTTCCCATTCATGCTGTAGAAGAAACGGCATTGACTGTTACTGACCACCATACGTAAATAGATATCCTCGTGAATAGCAGGTTGGTAATCCACCTTATCCTTATATGTTGGCTGTAAAGTCATGATTACCTCCTCCTTTTGAGCCTTACCCTTGTCAGCTGCCACACAAGTGAGTCTCACCAATTGGAAGGAATCCCCTACCCTTTTTACCACCAAAGCACTGTAGTTCAAGCCCATCATAATGATACCCCCCAACTGATTCTGATCTTTAGAAGTCATTCGAATCTTGGCAGTTGCGGTAAAGTTATCTGCCGGCGTCTTCTGTAACAACATGTTCGGCACATTCCAAAGGTTTACGGCACCGTCATCCATCTTGTGTGTATAAATGCGCATTGTACCGAACGTAGTGGGCATGCCGAACTTCTGGTCATAATTGGCCTGCCATTGCCACTGCAGACCTAAGACGGTACTGTTAAATTCATCACTCTCAACGGGATTGACAATCGTATTAGAGTTACTCTTTGGCTTCCTGTATGTCATGACAGGTTCTCCCTTCTTGCCCATTACAGGCCATCCACTCGACCAGTCAACAGGCTGCAAGTGAACCACACGTCCATAGGCTTCTTTATCCTGGAAATGCAGGAACCAGTCTTCACCGAATGCAGTATGTACCCATCCGCCCTGGTGAGGACCGTTGACAGATGTCTTACCTTGCGCTAATACGATCTTGTGTTCGTATGGCCCGTATGGTGATTTGGATCGCATAGCCAACTGGAATCCGGTCGGTACGCCACCAGCAGGGCACATAATCCAGTACCAGCCGTCCCGCTTATAGAATTTCGGTCCCTCACAGGTACGGTTCTCCGTTCCATTACCATCGAACACGATAACCGGTTTACCGATCGCCTTCGTGCCTTCAGCATTCAGTTCGCGAACGGTGAGCACAGAAGCAAAGCGAGCACGGGAGTTAGCCCATCCATTCACCAGATAACAGCGACCGTCATCGTCCCACAAAGGAGTGGTATCGATCATTCCCTTACCGGCAATGACACATACAGGTTTTTCCCATTTGCCTGCCGGGTCTTTGGTTTTCACCATATAGACACCATTGTCAGGATCACCCCAATAGATATAAAACTCACCTTGATGATAGCGAATAGAGGGTGCCCACACGCCCTCGCCATGACGGGGGCTACTGAAATGATCGACCAACTCGTCATCACCCTCATACAGTTCATCCAGGGCATAGCCAATGATTTCCCAGTTCACCAGATCTTTGGAATGCAAAATAGGAAGTCCAGGAGAGCATTGAAAAGAGCTTGCCGTTAAATAATAGTCTTCGCCGACAACACAGACATCCGGATCTGAATAGTCGGCATTAATCACAGGATTCTTGTAAGTGCCGTCGCCGTTATCTGGGCTCCATACACTTGATTTGTACTGTGCCATCAGCGTCATCGGCACAACCAGTAAAATAGTAATAAGCGTTTGTTTCATTTTAGCAGATTATATAGTTGTTTTATTCTTCACGGGCAGGGTGTAACTTTCAGGCGATAGTTCACATCATGCTCGATGCGCATCAACTGCGCAGGAGCATTTCCCGAAGGGGACAAGGAAAGGGCGACATGCCCCATGGTACGCCTGACATTGATCTCCACACAGGGATGAAGCAGAAAGCCTTGTCTGTCTGGTCGTGCAACGATCATCATGTCTATGCCGAAAGGACCTGTATAATAATCACGCATCCGTGATGAAAAATACTCACAGATACGACTTTTTATAGTATTTATTAACGAAAGAGGGACATACGATCCCAGAATCAATTCCTTTTCCTCTTCATTGGCAAGCAGATTCCCAGTATAAGCATGGTTCACGGTCTCAAATACTGACAAGCCCAGATAGTCCACCTGTCCATTTTCACGAGCGTAAAACTCCATGCCGAAATCCCTTACCTTATTATAATATGGCTCAACCATCACCCCACCTTGAATTTGCAAGATCCGGCGCACCCATCCCGATAATGAGGGTGTCATCTCATGACATACATAGCGGATTCCACGACCGCTGCTGCTCCAAGGAGCTTTCAACACGACTCGTCCCCATTCTCGAATGCTATCCCCTACTTGTCCTTCCGTTAAGAGGTAACGGCTCTCTCCACAGGTTTCTGTGGCTACGCCATCACGAAGGATTTCCAAGGCACGGAGCGTTTCGTATCTGCTGGATAGCCGACGGATTTCCGAGAGGGTCTGCACGGTTGGCAACACATTCGGCGAAAGACCATGTTCAACTAAAGATGTATGCAATGTAATGTCCCAGCCCCACGGATCGACAGCCGTCACAGGGATTTCGGATATCTTGTCCCAACCAATGAAGTGTAATGAAGTATTACGTTTAAACTTATAGAAGGCCTTCTCGGCATAGGCTACATCATCCACCAGAATACGATCGTCTTCAGAAGCCCATAGCGCAGGAATCCACCCTAAGTTCATCCGCAACTCCTGAGCAGCGTGAGGCATGGTAAGATGACGGCGATTAAAAGCCAAGGCTATATCGTGTTCAGGATTGAAAACATGTAATCTCATCGTACTTGAAATCTTGTTGCAAATATAGCATAAATCCTTCATATATTCATTATTCAATATAAAATTAACAAAAATTTTCGAGTTTTTGCTATCTTGACTTTGCAATATGAGAAATAAATATTACCTTTGCACTTGATTTAGCGACAACAAATCAGGAAAGATTGGAAATGGAAGCTTTTTTTCGTACACACTCATATCTTGTGGAGCATGTGAATGCCCCAGTTCATCGTCTGTTAATGGACGAGATCGATTGGAGTGACCGTATGATCGGCATCAAGGGAACGCGTGGTGTTGGCAAAACAACCTTCCTGCTCCAATATGCCAAAGAGCATTTTGACACCTACGACCGCAAGTGTCTCTATATCAACATGAACAACTTCTATTTCCAAGGAAGAGGCATTGCGGATTTTGCCGGGGCATTCTATAAGAAGGGAGGCAAGGTACTCCTGATCGACCAAGTGTTCAAAGAGCCTAACTGGAGTCACGAGCTTCGTAAGTGTTATGACCTATTCCCTGGTTTGAAAATCGTATTCACTGGATCCAGCGTGATGCGCCTGAAAGAGGAGAACCCAGAACTGAACGGTATTGTGAAGAGTTATAACCTGAGGGGATTCTCTTTCCGCGAGTTCCTGAATCTCCAAACAGGAAATCATTTCCGCCCCTATTCTTTGGAAGAGATCCTGGACAATCATGAGCATCTCACACGGCAGATCCTCCCCCATGTTTCCCCCCTTCGTTATTTTCAGGATTACCTTCACCATGGTTTCTACCCGTTTTTCCTGGAGCATCGCAACTACTCGGAGAACCTGCTGAAGACCATGAACATGATGACAGAGGTGGATATCCTGCTGATCAAACAAATCGAACTGAAATATCTTACAAAGATCAAGAAACTGTTCTACCAGTTGGCTGTTGCCGGTCCCAAAGCCCCCAACATCTCTCAGCTGGCAATTGACATAGAGACCAGTCGTGCCACAGTGATGAATTACATCAAATACCTGGCCGATGCCCGTCTCATCAATATCATCTATCCACCCGGACAAGATTTCCCCAAGAAGCCCACCAAGGTAATGCTTCACAATACGAACCTGATGCATGCCATCTACCCTATAGAAATAAAAAGACAGGATGTGATGGAGACGTTCTTCGTGAACTCGATGTGGAAAGACCATATCGTCAACCAGGGAGGGAAAGACGGCTTCTATATTGTTGACAACAACAAGCGGTTCCGTATATGCAATGCTGAGGGGAGTAGTAAGATTCGCACCAATCCTGATACGATCTATGCCCGATACAACACCGAGGTGGGTATGAACAATCACATTCCTTTATGGCTCTTCGGATTCCTCTATTAAAGAAGAACAGACAAGAACAAATATACATATACATTAACATTATTCAATTATGGCAAAAGAAAAGAAATTTATCACCTGTGATGGTAACGAGGCAGCGGCTCACGTGAGCTACATGTTCTCGGAGGTAGCTGCTATCTACCCCATCACCCCGAGCTCACCTATGGCTGAGCACGTTGACGAATGGGCTGCCCGCGGTCGTAAGAACCTGTGGGGTCAGACCGTAAGTGTGCAGGAGATGCAGTCAGAGGCTGGTGCTGCCGGTGCCGTTCACGGTTCTCTTCAGGCTGGTGCCCTCACCACAACCTTTACAGCTTCTCAGGGTCTTCTGTTGATGATCCCTAACATGTACAAGATTGCCGGTGAGTTGATTCCCACCGTGTTTGATGTGTCTGCCCGTACGCTGGCTTCTCATTCTCTTTGTATCTTCGGCGACCATCAGGACGTAATGGCTTGTCGCCAGACTGGTTTTGCCATGCTCTGCGAGGGTGGCGTACAGGAAGTGATGGATCTCACCGCCGTTGCTCACTTGGCAACACTCGAGACCTGCGTTCCATTCGTTAACTTCTTTGATGGTTTCCGCACCTCTCACGAGTATCACAAGATTGAACTCATGGATCAGGAAGATATCCGTCCGCTCGTGAAGGAAGAGTATATCAAGCGCTTCCGCGACCGCGCTATGTCTCCTGAGCGTCCTATCACTCGTGGTACTGCTGAGAACCCCGAGACATTCTTCACACATCGTGAGGCCTGCAACCCCTACTACGATTCAGTTCCTGAAGTAGTAGAGAAGTATCTCGGCGAGATCTCTAAGATCACCGGTCGTGAGTATCACCTCTTCTCTTACTATGGAGCCAAGGATGCTGACCGCATGATCATCCTGATGGGTTCTGCTACCGACGCAGCTCGTGAGGCTATCGACTACCTGAATGCCAACGGTCAGAAGGTGGGTATGATCTCTGTACACCTCTATCGTCCGTTCTCAGTGAAGCACCTGCTCGCCTCTGTTCCCAAGAGCGTGAAGCGCATCGCTGTACTCGACCGCACCAAGGAACCCGGTGCTAATGGTGAGCCTCTCTATCTTGATGTGAAGGATGCTTACTATGATGTGGAGGATCGTCCGCTCATCGTGGGTGGCCGCTACGGTCTTGGTTCTCATGACACCACTCCCGCTCAGATCATCAGCGTGTTCAACAACCTCGCTATGCCCGAGCCAAAGAACCACTTCACCATTGGTATCGTTGATGACGTTACCTTCACCTCTCTCCCAGAGGTTCCTGAGATTGCTCTCGGTGGTGCTGGCATGTTCCAGGCTAAGTTCTACGGCTTAGGAGCTGACGGTACCGTAGGTGCTAACAAGAACTCCGTGAAGATCATCGGTGACAACACCGACAAGTACTGCCAGGCCTACTTCTCTTACGACTCTAAGAAGTCGGGAGGTTTCACCTGCTCTCACCTGCGTTTCGGTGATACACCTATCCGTTCTACATACTTGGTAACCACACCTAACTTCGTGGCTTGCCACGTTCAGGCTTACCTCCACATGTATGATGTGACCCGTGGTCTGCAGAAGAACGGTACGTTCCTGCTGAACACCATCTTCGATGATGCCGAGCTGGAGAAGTTCATGCCTAACAAGGTGAAGCGCTACTTCGCACAGAACAACATCACCGTATATACCATCAACGCTACCAAGATTGCACAGGAGATCGGTCTGGGCAACCGCACCAACACCATCCTGCAGTCAGCATTCTTCCGCATCACTGAGGTGATCCCTGTAGAGTTAGCAGTTGAGAAGATGAAGGCTGCTGCCCTGAAGTCTTACGGTGCCAAAGGTCAGGACGTGGTTGACAAGAACTACGCTGCTATCGACCGCGGTGGTGAGTACAAGAAGTTTGAGGTGAAGGCCGAGTGGGCTAACCTCGCTGACGATGCTGAGAAGCAGGACAACGCTCCCGCATTCGTGAAGGAGCTCGTTCGTCCTATCAACGCTCAGGCCGGTGACCTGCTGAAGGTTTCTGACTTCGTGAAGCACGGCACTGTCGATGGTTCTTGGGAGGTTGGTACTGCTGCTTACGAGAAGCGCGGTGTGGAGGCTTTCGTTCCCGCATGGAACTCAGAGAACTGTATCCAGTGTAACCAGTGTGCATACATCTGTCCTCACGCTGCCATCCGTCCGTTCGTACTGACCGATGACGAGCTGGCTGGCTTCGACGGTCTGACAACCCTCGAGATGAAGGCTCCTGCCGCTATGAAGGGCATGCACTTCGTCATCGAGCCTTCAGTGCTCGACTGTCTGGGTTGCGGCAACTGCGCCGACATCTGTCCGGGTCATCCGAAGAAGGGCAAGGCTCTCACCATGGTTCCGTTCAACCCCGATGCTGCCGATATGAAGAAGATGGCTGCCGACTGGGACAAGCTGGTTAAGGTTCCTTCTAAGCAGGATCTCGTTGACATCCGTAGCAACGTGAAGAATTCACAGTTCGCTCAGCCGCTGTTTGAGTTCTCTGGCGCTTGCTCTGGTTGCGGTGAGACTCCTTACGTGAAGCTCATCAGCCAGCTCTTCGGCGACCGTCAGATGATTGCCAACGCTACGGGTTGCTCGTCCATCTACTCTGCTTCTATCCCCTCTACGCCTTACACCAAGAACGAGAAGGGTCAGGGTCCCTGCTTCAACAACTCTCTGTTCGAGGACTTCTGCGAGTTCGGTCTCGGTATGGCTCTCGGTAACAAGAAGATGAAGGAGCGCGTAGCTAAGCTGCTCCAGGAGGCATGCGAGAATCCCAATGCTTCTGAGGAGTACAAGGCTCTGGCTAAGGAGTGGATTGAGAACAAGGACGATGCCGACAAGACCAAGGAGATTGCTCCGAAGCTGCGCGAGCTCATCCGTGCCGCCGCTGCTGCCGGCTGCCCTGTTAACCAGGAACTGCAGACCCTCGACCACTATCTGGTGAAGCGCTCACAGTGGATCATCGGTGGTGACGGTGCTTCTTACGATATCGGTTACGGCGGTCTCGACCACGTGATTGCTTCTGGTGAGGACGTGAACATCCTCGTGCTCGATACTGAGGTTTACTCTAACACCGGTGGTCAGGCTTCTAAGGCTACTCCACTCGGCGCTATCGCTCAGTTCGCTGCCCAGGGTAAGCGCATCCGCAAGAAGGATCTCGGTATGATCGCTACTACTTACGGTTACGTCTATGTTGCCCAGATCGCTATGGGTGCTGACCACGCTCAGACCCTGAAGGCTATCCGCGAGGCCGAGGCTTGGCACGGACCTTCAATCGTCATCGCTTACGCTCCCTGTATCAACCACGGCTTGAAGGCCAAGGGCGGTATGGGTAAGAGCCAGGCCGAGGAGAAGAAGGCTGTGGAGTGCGGCTACTGGCACCTGTGGCGCTACAATCCCGCTCTGGCCGAGGAAGGCAAGAATCCGTTCAGCCTCGACTCTAAGGAGCCGAACTGGGCTAACTTCCACGACTTCCTGCTGGGCGAGGTTCGCTACCTGTCAGTGAAGAAGGCTTATCCCAACGAGGCCGAGGAACTCTTCGCCGAGGCCCAGAAGATGGCCCAACTCCGCTACAAGACCTACGTCCGCAAGACGCAGGAGAATTGGGAGGATTAATTTCTCTGAATAGTTGTAGGGGATTTCCAAATCCCCTACCCTTTAATATCAAAGGAGCATCCGTTTGGGTGCTCCTTTTTTTTCGAATTGTTAAATCATAGCAAAAAATTGGCTGATACGCATGTGGTATCAAAAAAACTATCTTTATTCATGCTACGCAACTACATCAATGGTTTCATGAAACCTTCTGCCGAGTGCGAGAGTGTCATCCTCGCCCACATTCACAAGTTAGGCAAGGAAATGATGGCAGCATGCTTCTAATGCACTGAAACAATAAATCTGTTATACATCGCAGTCCCCAATGTGTGCACAAAAATTGATTGTTTTTGAAAATCAGTATTTCCAAGGGTGGGGAGAAACTGAAATTGACAAGTCTTTTCTATCAATCCTTTCTATAAACTTATCTATAGCTTTTAATGCAGGATCTGGAGTTGGGACATCACTTATAATAAATGTATTTGCAACTTCATTGTATCGCGTCATGGGCTGAACACTTAACTCTAAATATGCTTCAATTACAAGATTTGTTAGTAATTTCAATTCTTCTTGCGTTAGACGTCGTTCTTCAAATTTTACACGTATGCGATATTGTTCTGGTACATCCATAGACACTTCTTTTCTATGAAAAACACGTGGCGATCTATTGATAGCTTTTTCCAAATCATTCATACGCTCAAGAATAAGTTTGAAGCCATCAATATTTGGATCATTACTCTTTACCATCCCATCAATTATGCTTTTCTCATTAATGGCTCTATATATAGGATTGTTTATTTCTTGTTCACAATCAGTTGCTTTAGCAATCATCTTCGCCAATGCTTCACGTGCAGAATTAACACCATTCATACAATCATCATAAAAAATGGATCTCTCCGTTGCAACATCAAATGGAAGTTTTGTACCATTCTCTGCAATACAAACGATTGGCTTTCTAATAGCATGACGCACAGCAAGCTCATACATAACATTAGCATTTAATCCTGTAAGATTAGCTATTACAAGTTCATTTTCAATAATATGCTGAATAACTTGACTTGTTATTGAACCAGGATTTGTCATTCTATGCGGAATGAATATTTCATAACCCAGTTCGTCTAGGACGGGTTCAATCACAGCGGATATTACACCTTCAGCCTTTTTTCGGATATCACTTCCTTCATTCCCTATCGGTGTTATAACGAAACACCTATTTTGTTTTTTCTCTTCCATAATTATCTTTTTTTGTTCATTGAAATTGTCAACTTCATATGCATCTTATTCTATAATTATAGTGCAAAGATAGTTATTTTTCTCGAATTTATCGAATAATCAACAAAAATCTTCACTTAATATATATAATACGAGCAATGATGCGTTTTACGACATCTTGTAATAGTAATCTCGGTTACGTTTTTGTCAATGGACATGCATATCTTCAACTTGATACTGAAGGATGGGTGAATTTATGTCTTTTTTACAATTTCGGATAATTTGGGGGTTATTTCTGTCGCTCATTCTTGCATCCCTTTGGTGGCAAGCATACTACGGCCATGCGAATTCTTAACTTCCTCCTGTAACTTTTCCGCATTCTGCCTACTATATAATAGGAAGAAAGGACTATCTTGCTGTTCCCGATAAATCACCTTTAGAAATACACAAGAAAGTACGAATTCAGTTAAATAATGGTTAATTATCATATATTATTTGTCGTTTTTCGACAAATATGATTACCTTTGCACCCATAATAATTATTTAATTGATTTACGCTATGAATGAGATATTGACTATGACACTGAAATGGCTCAGTTATTTGGCACTTTTCTTTTGTGCCGTATGGTTTGTTTTCCTGTGTTATCAAAGTTATCATCAGGTCTTTGATACTACAGGCAGCCATATTCATTGGGAAGCAAAACAAAATCAAGTTTTGTTTGTCTCTACTGTATTCCTATTATATATAGTATTGACGTTGGCTGTTATAGGGATATGTGTGATTTTCTTTATCAACCTCATTAAAGGAATCCGGCATGAGGAATTGTTCCCTAAAAAGAATATTAGGCTTATCTTCATTGCTGCCATTCTGCTATTCCTTCAGACTGTTGCATCAGACAATCTTGATCAGGCATTCATTTCTGAAGGCCCTGGTGTGATACGTCTTACTTCAAATCCATTCGTACAATCTCTTATTCTACTCGTTTTCGGTATCTTGTACAAGATGGGCTATCAGTTTGCAGTAGAAAACGACTTAACGGTATAGGGAGGGCAGCAGATGATAGTTGTAAACTTAGACGTGATGATGGCCAAAAGAAAAATCTCGCTTAACGAATTATCTGAGCGGGTTGGCATCACTATCACAAACCTTTCGAAACTGAAAACAGGTAAGGCTAAGGCCATACGCTTTACAACACTTGATGCCATTTGCAAGGCATTGGATTGTACACCGGCAGATATATTGGACTATAGTAACGAAGAATAGCAGATGAAAAAGTCGCTTGTTTTTGCGATGCTAATTGCCGTCATAACAGCAGCATCGTCAGTATCGGCACAGACCATTGTCAAGGGACATGTGGTTAATGAACGAGGTGAAACGGTTGAATATGTTAGCATAGGATTCGAAGAGGATAGCGTAGGAACTATATCGGATGCTAAAGGCAACTTTGAGTTAGAGATACCTGCCAATCGCAAAAATGACTTGGTGTTTACTCATGTGTCATTTCAGAAAGCCGTCGTTCCCTATGAAACATACGCCAACGGGCAGCAACTGACAGTTACGATGAAGGACAAAGTGGTCGAGCTGGCCGAAGTCGTAGTAGGCAAGAAAAACAAGCCACAGAAGATTGCAGGTAAAGCTATCAGTGGGCCAGTGGCATCATTCCGTGGAAAAGGCAAGATTGATGGCGCAGAATGGGGGCCTGTGTTCAAAAGCAAGAAGGATTACGTCATCAGCGACATTCTGCTGACCGTTAAAGGCATCTCATACCAATGGTGCGTGCTTAGTTTCAATATCTATGAGATACAAGGTGGCAAATTTGTGAACATCCTCAATAAGCCCATCTACCACCGGATTGACAAAAGCAACGGCAAACAGCGACTCGACATCCAACCAGAAGAAACCATCGTGCTGAGAGGAAAAAGGAAATACTACATTAGCGTAATGGTAGTTGACAGCGACCGCTATGGCATTCTTGATATGCAGTCACAATTCAAAACCAGTTATGCCCGTAATATTACCAAAGGCAAGAAGCGGAAACTACCCATCGGGCCTGCTATTATGGTTCAAGGTTATGAGATAGAAAAGTAACCCTAAGCCACAGACCTCATTTGATCCAGAAAAAGGCTGTTTGAATGTTATTGATGTTTCTTATGCACAAGGTGTTGGTGAATATGGCTATCCCCTATCCTATCTATAATCAAGAGGGTGTGTCAAAATGAAGTGAACCCCAGAAGTTAGACAAAAAACTTCTGGGGTTCATTATGTACATACATCACAGTTTAGAAGAAAAGAAAGAAATCATCCGCTTGCACGAATTAGGAGCAAGCATGTGTGATTTGATGA
>Ga0256404_1006000_pt1 | contig 20643 bp, 16 predicted proteins | sample RumenRJG_01DNA_FD_185990 | JGI IMG/M metagenome (GOLD analysis project Ga0256404, IMG submission 185990) | Bovine rumen microbial communities from Lethbridge, Alberta, Canada - RJG_01 | ecosystem: Host-associated > Mammals > Digestive system > Stomach > Rumen | place: Canada: Alberta | collected...
GTCAGGGATACCGTAACTTGCGACTTTACTGCGAGGGGATACCGCCTCCCCACTGATAAAGAATGGGAAGTGGTCGCCACATGTGGTCAGGACTATAAATTTGCCGGCAGCAATGACATCAAGAAAGTCGGCTGGTACAAATACAACAGCAACGGCAAGACCCACGAAGTTGAATGGAAGATTCCTAACGGATACGGAAAGTACGACATGACCGGAAACGTAGCGGAATGGTGCTGGGACTGGTGGGACGACGTTGTGAACGTTAATGCTTCTTCGCACACGTCAAAAGTTACCAGGGGCGGCTCATGGGATAGCGGTGAATACCCCATTACCTTGCGAGGCAGCGTTCTTCCAACCGAGCGTCGGAACAACATCGGTTTCCGTGTAGTGCGCAATTACTACTGATTTTTGTAATTCTTTTTTGGAGCGGCTTGCCTTTTTTTAGCGCCGCCCCAACCGCCAACAGCATTTTTCCCCTATTGCTTTTACAAGCAGCGCCAAGGACGGCGCGTCATTTTTTTGCGGTAAGAGTACGGCAAGTTTTCGCCAGAAAACTTGCGGGTTAAAAATGCCAGGGAGGGCATTTTTAACCCGCTTTCCAGGGTTTCGCTTTCGCTCCAGCCTCCTCACTTCGTTGCGGTGGCCGGCTTCGCCGCCCTTCCAATCGGGGCTAGGCTTTCTTGTGCTAAAGAAAGCAAAGACAAAAATCCTATTGTGTGATACAATCGTAGATGTAATAGATAAAGCAAAAATAAAGGACAGCTTCAGATGGCAAAAAAAACAGCTCCCAAAGATACGACCAAGCAATCCAAACAAACAAAAATGAACACATGGCGCATAATGGAAATTGACCAAATACTTCAAAGCGGGGAATGGCATACCGCAAAGGAACTTTCCATGCGTGTGGGAAACCGCGGCCCTAACGGAAAGCCAGAATTCAGCCAGCGTACAATCATGCGCGACCTTGAATACATGCGCGACACCATGGGTGCTCCAATCGAGGGCGGCCCCAATGGCTACCGCTACACCGAAAAGAATTTTTTCATCAAAAGCATCCCCCTTACAGAAGGAGAAGCCTTTTCCATTGCTGTAATAAACCCTCTGCTGGAACAGTACAGGAATACTCCAATAGAAAACCAGCTCCGTTCAATATTCGAAAAAATAACCAACTGCCTGCCGGAAAAAATTACGGTGGACACATCATTCCTAAATCCGCGCATAACCTTCATACCGGACAGGGGCGAACTAATCAACAACGACTTTTTTACAATAGTGTTCGACTCATTAAAATCCTGCAGGACACTTTCATTTGAATACCGCCCCCTCCAAAAGTCAACCTTCATGCAAAGGGAAGTTGACCCCTACCACATCGTATGCCAAAGGGGAAACTGGTACGTAATAGGCCTCTGCCACGACAAGGGCGACATCCGCATCTTTTCACTTGGAAGAATGAAAAAGCTTTCCCTAACAAAAAAGACTTTCCGCATTCCCCCAGACTTCAAACCCACCGACTACTTTGACGCAGAAATGGGCGTATGGTTTTCTGACCGCCAACCCATAACCGTAGAAATCCTTGTAGACAAAGAAATCGGAACCTACGCCGCCAACCGAATCTGGCACAGCGAACAGATAGTCCAGGAACGCAAAGACGGCAGCGTCTACGTAAAATTCCAAACCACCCAAAAGCAAGAAGTCCTCCGCTGGATTCTAGGCCAGGGGCACACAGTAAAAGTTCTTTCCCCAAAGGAACTGGCAGACGATGTTAAGGCCGAGGTGGAAAAAGTAAGGGCTTTGTACGGAAAATAAAATTTGCCGGATTTCTGGTATTTTATTTTGTCTTTGCATAGCTTGTCATCTGTTCCAGAAAAGGCAATGCAAAAAGTCAAAAAAATCCCCCGCCCACGACATTATTTGTCAACACCCCCGCCGTATAATCATCTTATAATAGCGAGGTGCTTGCATGAGATACTTAAAAGAAATCAAAAATGATGTCTACGAAAAGAAATTGATTGCGCTTTACAAAGGCATACCGGTGCGATTGTACATGTGCAACCTAAAAAATGTTTACAGCAAGTCAAAATATTTTATGGAACAAAAATGGGATTCCCCATGCTTTGTTCATCCTTGCACAAATTTTTTTGACACCGTTAAAGAGTATTCCATAATAATTGCCTACGATGAAAATTTCAAAAAGATGAGCGAAAAGGCTCAGAATATTTTGATCTATCACGAACTAGGGCATGTTCTGCAAAAGGATCCCGACAAGCGTAAACTGTCGGACGAACTTGCCGCAGAAAAATTTGCCATGGACAAAATTGGAAAAATTTCCAAAAAGCAGGCACGCCTTATGGCCGAATGGATTTGCCACTACGGAAAAAGGGGCTACGAAAATTCCTACAAAGAATTCATTGCTCGCTTCACATAAAATCCGGAATTCAAAAAGACAAGGTCTGTTTCTGAATGCCCAGTTTTATAACCGTATACTTAGGGGGCGTATAAAAATATGAAAGTCCAGAGGCAATCTTAAAAATAGTTGTTATGTGTAAGGTGATTTGTCGTGCTGGTTAACATAAAGACTTTATTTTACGGAGGGGGCACTATGCGTTATCTAAAAGAAATACAGGAATACATTATAGAAAAAGACTTTGTTGCATATTGGGATGGCAAACCTATATATCTGTACAAGTGCGACTTAAAAAATGCCTACAAACATTCTGAATACTTTAAGGAGCGCAAACTTACATCTCCCTGCTTTGTGCATACAGTAATGAGCATTTTCAATAGGATTAAGGAATATGCCATATTCATCGCTTATGACGAGAACTATAGAAAGTTGAGCGAAAAATCCAAAGAGTTTTTGTTAGCCCATGAACTTGGTCATATCGTTAATCAAAATCCATGTACCCATGAATTATCAGACGAAGGGCCTGCAGATAAATATGCCTTGGATCACGTGGAAAAGCCTAGCAGGAGCGAGATAAAAAAAATGGCCGAATGGATTTCTCACTATGGAAGACGCTGCTATGAAAACACTTACAAAGAATTTGTTGACCGCTTCATAAACAGAGCCTTTCTGGATGGCAAGCATGGCTATATTCCGGTGAGTGTATTTGGCAGTTAAAAAAGTCTCACTTCCTATCCAACTCCCTCCCCAGCCATTTGTAATAAACAAAGCATAAAATAATTCCAAACACGGTGGCGCTTGGGGCTGCGGCACCGATTCCTGTTAGGCTTGCGTTTTCGCGGATGCTCATGAAGTAGGAAATTGGCAGGCGCAGCAGGAAGGTTTGCAAAAGGCCCTGAATCATTACGAAAAGGCTTTTTGAGTGTCCGTTGAAATAGCCCAGGTAGCTGAACAGGATGCAGGTTATGATGACTTCCGGGGAAAATCCCCTAAGGAATTCAAAGGCCCTCCTGATTACGGCGGGGTCATCTGTAAATAGAGAGGCAAGGCTGTCGCCAAAGAAGAAAATTGCCAGCATGACGGGAAGTCCAATCGTGGCCCCAATTCCCTGTCCAATAAGAAGTCCGCTTCTTGCTCGCTTTTCGTTTCCCGCACCAACGTTCTGTGCAACAAAGGGAGCCATGCTCTGCATTATGCAGAGTGGAAGCATCATAGTGAATCCCTGTATTTTCTGTGCAACACCATAGCCAGATGATGCGTCAAGGCCAAGTCGGTTTACAAAGGCGCAGAGGGCTAGAAAACTAAAATTCGTTAAAACTCCCTGCACCGTTAGTGGAAGTCCCAGCTTTACGAACTTGTTGATTTCGCTTCCAAAATTCAAGTACCTTCTTTCTATTTTAAATGGTATGGAACGCTTTTTTATGATTGCGAGCGACAGCACTACGCTTACCGCCTGTGCCACAACTGTTGCAATGGCTGCACCCACAACATTCATCTTAAAGACTGCAACCAAAAGCAAGTCTCCTATTACGTTCACCGCGCACGCTATTGCCACAAAGATGAGAGGTGTGTTTGAGTCACCCATTCCGCGGAGCATGGCGCTTATAAAATTGTAGAAGGTGATGAAAATAAATCCCGCACCGCAAATCCTTATGTAAAGAACCGTAAGTTCAAGAGATTCCTCCGGGGTCTGCATGATGATTGCAAGAGACCGCGCAAGAGGTACGATAAGAACCGTAAGTACCAGAGAAATTGTAAGAAAAAATACAACAGCATTTGAAAGCAGCTTGTTCACCAGCTCAAACTGTTTGCCACCAATGTAATTTCCCAGCAGAACCGTTACACCCATCGTTATTGAGTTTAAAAGCATGGTAAAAAGGTTCATAATATTTCCGCCAACCGCAACTCCGCTTATTCCTGCCGTTGTCCCAAAGCGTCCAACAATGAGCATGTCCACCGCACCGTAAAGCGACTGCAGCACTAGCGAAAGAAGGATTGGTAGCATAAAGGCCACCATCTTTCCTGCAATGCTTCCCTGCGTAAAGTCCTGCTTTCCCTTTATTTTTATATCTGAAGTTCTTTCCATGCGCGAAGTATAGCACAAAAAAATATTTTGTAAAACAGCCGGGCCTTTTGTAGTTTGCACGTTTGAAGTTTGCACCTTGTGTTTACAAAATGGAAGGAAAAAGTTATACTTTAAATATGAAACTAAAGACTCTAGTTTTAATCACAGTCCTTGTTTTTTCCTCAGGTTTTCTTTTTGCAGAAGAAGTTGATGCGACTTTTTCTCTGAACCTTAATCTGTACGCCTTTGATGTTAATGGAGACCGCTTTGATGAAGACGACAATCCTAGCGGCATTAACGTGGATATAAATGCTACTGGTGATATGACTCCCTATTCTTATATTGGCGGAAATATTGGGCTGCCCTTCTGGTTGTGGGATTTTTTAACAACCGACAGTGAAACGTATGAAAAGAAGGATATAACTGTAAGTCCTTCAGACAAGATTTTTACCTTTTCGCTTACCTCTGGCCTTGATTATAACTTTCTGGATGTTATCCGGCTTGAAGCGTATGTTGAGGCTGGCTTTATTTCCAACAGCTGGGCTGGCGGAGCGGGGGCAAGTGCTTCTTTGTTTCTTATAGGAGCGGGAGATAGCACCGGCTTTGGCCTGAGGGTTGACTACGGCTACTACTACGGCTATTCCGTAGAAATTCACGAATGGGTTCCTTTCCAGAAATTTGCCCTTGGGCTTGTATTTAAGTCTGCATTTTAGAATTCAATACCCCGAGGCTCTGCGTCGAGTGTTGGTGATTATGATACAAATATTTTAAAGGCTCCTGCAATAGCGGAATCCAAAATAAAAATGGGGAATGTAGGGGTGGCTGTTGTTAAAGCGTCTTGTTACAAGGCAGTCGTATGCCGGGTCAAACCAGGAGCCTCCTCTAATAACCCGGGAAAGGTCTGTTCTTCCGCCTGTGGGGTTGACCACTTTCCCGTCTTCAATATTGTAGTCGTACCAGTCGTAGAGCCATTCCCATACGCTGCCGGACATGTCGTAGAGCCCGATTGAGTTTGGCAGCTTTGTTCCTACCTCGTGAGTCATGCCATTGGAGTTTCCCCGGTACCATCCATACTTGTCCAAGTTCTTGTCCATAACCAGAGAGTTTTTTGTGTCAAGTACATCAATCAAGCCGTCCGTGCTTGTTCCCGAAAAAGACTTGAACCATTCAGTGCTTTGGTAGGCTGCTCCCCTCGCAGCAAATTCCCATTCGGTTTCTGTGGGCAGCCGGTATCCTTTTTTTGTCTGGTTTACAACAGGGATGATGCGTGCTTTTAGGTCTTTTTTGGTATAAATGTTTTTACATTCTGAGTCGGAATAGTAAACGCAGTCTGATTTTTTCATCGTGCGCTCTGTAAGAAGGTTGCAAAATACAATTCCTTCAAACCAAGTGACTGTTTCTACTGGGCGGAGAAGGGGATTTTCGTCTGGACAGTCGGAAAAATATTTTTCTCCAAGGTTTTCCTTCTTAAAGAGGGCTGGATTGTAGCCCATGATTTTTTCAAAGAGTTCCTGTGTAACTGGATACTGCGCCATGGCAAATGGGCTTAGCGTAATTTTTCTTTTGCCTGTAAAAAGTCCGCGGAAGGTTTTATCTTTTTGTTCTGGAACAATTGAATTCCAGTTTGTATCGTCACTTGTGCTTATGGTAACTTTTTTTCGCGGTGGAATGACTACAACTTCGCTTGTCTTGGAAAATTCCTTTGCGTCAATAATGATGTTGCCCCTTGCGGATGAACCCGGTGTGCAAGTCTTTCTAGATCTCATCATTGCAATAAAACCTGCAAGAAGAACAAATATGGTTACGACTAATATTTTTTTTCTGTGCTTTTCCATTTGCACCTCTTTTTTATTTTATATGATTGTACTGATGCTGTAAAGAATATTTTGTGTGGTTATTTTGTAAGGTGCTAAGGCTATCTAAAAAATAATCCGTAGCAACTTGTTTTGCATGTGAATAAGGATTTTGTTTGTGCAGATGCGGAAGGGGGCGTTGCGGGGGTGTCCCCCGCAGAAGGGGTAGCGGAAGACGCGACAAAGCGCAAGCGACTCGTGGCTGGAGCGAGGGGAAGGCTTTCCCCCTTGTATTTGGCGTAATGGAATGGTCATGGAATGAAAAAAGGTCTTTCAATAAAAGCAATTGTGGGTTATAATGGAAGATAGCATTTGTTGCATCTTGCGAAAGGAGATTTGCATGAATAGTAAGGGTAATAATGGCGGTAAGTCCAAAGGTGGAAACATCATAAAAAATATAACTCCTCGAAGAATTTACATGACTCTGGGCTTCGTGTTTTTTATCTTCTTATATTTTATTGCAACGTCATTTGTTTCCAGGGCAATACATTCGCAGGGCACCATTTCTATTTTTGGCAGCAAGATGCCGTTTTTTGCTTTTGCCGGTGTTTTTTCGGCCATTGCAAACCTTAGCATTATCCTGTTGGTTTTTATTTTTGGAAAGATTGGCTTTGTAACCGCCCTTGTAATTCTTCTTGGGCAGTTTCCTTTTATTTTCTTTCACATGATTGGGCGCTACAATGCAGGCTCTTTTTCCGGTATGTTCATCAACATACTGACCATTGTTGCCATATCAATCATCTATATAAACAACAGCCGGATTAAGAAGTACCAGGAACACATTAGGCAGCAGATTGTTAGCGATCCGCTTACGGGCCTTCCCAGCCGCTTTGCATGTAGCGAGACCATGAACCGCTACATAAAGAACAGCGAAAAGTTTGTGATTGTTTCCGTGGACATGAACAACCTAAAGGCCATAAACGACACTATGGGCTACGAAGTTGGAGACAAGGTTCTGATGGAGCTTGCAAGCCGCCTGTCTTCCATAACGGAATTTAGGTCTGAGTCCAAGCGCGATTTTTTGGCACGTCTTGGTGGCGGTGAATTCTGCCTTCTTTTGCGTGACTATGAGGATGACAATGATATTGTAGAAATAATCCGTCTGTACGAGGCGGAGATAAAGCGCAAGATTACGATTGACGGTTACGACTATTTTATGACCGCAAACTTTGGCTATGCGGAATACTATCTTGATGCGGACAACGAGAGTTCCCTCTATTCTAGTGCGGATGCAGCCCTGCACGAGATAAAGCGTTCAGGTGGGGAAAGCAACATCCTTCACTACAGCAAGGAGCTTCTTAAGACTGCCAGGTTCCTTGAGATGGAAAGGAAGATTAGGGCGGCTCTTCAGGACGATTCATTTTTGTTCTATTTGCAGCCCCAGTTTGACATGTCCCACAGGCTGCGCGGTTTTGAGGCTCTTGCTCGTCTTAAGGACAAGGACGGCTCTTTTATAAGCCCTGCTGAATTTGTTCCTGTTGCAGAAGAGGCAGGAATTATTGACCGCATAGACATGCAGATTTTTAGAAAGGCGGCATGCTTTTTGGGGGAGCTGGTAAAGAAAACTTCTTCTGACCTTATGCTTTGCACCAACATTTCTGTAAAGCACTTGATGAAGAATAACTTTATAGAAGAGATTCAGGCGGTTTTGGAGCAGAGTTCGCTTCCTCCAAAAAACGTGGAGATAGAGATTACCGAATCAATCATGATTGAGTCTGCGGAAAAGGCCCGCCAGTGCATAGACAAGATAAGGAGCCTGGGGATGAAGGTTGCCATTGACGACTTTGGCACGGGCTATTCTTCCCTTAGCTACCTGAACAAATTCCCGGTGAATATTCTAAAGATAGACAAGTCTTTTATAGACCAGATAGATTCAAGCGAGTCCTCCCAAAAATATATCGAGGCAATTATTTCCATTGGCCACATCCTGAATCTGGAAGTTGTTTCTGAGGGTGTAGAAACGGACGGCCAGCTGGAAAAGCTTAAGTCTATTGGTTGCGACTATATTCAGGGCTACATCTGGGGTAAGCCAATGCCACCGGATGATGCGGGCAAATTGTTGTGATTTGAGCTGATGATTTGGCAAAATTTTTATATTTTTCCTGTTGACATTTATCTGTAAAAAGTGCTAAAATAATTCTATTATGAGAAACATAACCCGTTGGGCGCAGAAAATCAATAATTCCTCGTTGGCATACCTCTATTATGGCTTTTATTGGTTCTCATTTTCCTTTACAGGATTGCGCTGTATGCGGAAGGCATAGTGCCTGTTGATTGTGTTTGCTTTTTGGGTGAATAACAAGGACCTTCCGCAAAGGAGGGTTCTTTTTTTTTGGCTTACGTCTTTTGACTTGCGGAAAGGCCTACCGCGAATGTCTGGCAAAGCCGTAAGGTAAGCTGTTTATAATTATAGGAGTATAGATTATGATTATCGTATTAAAGAAGAACACTGCAAAGACAGACGTTGATTCCTTTGTGAGCGACGTTAAGAAAATGGGGCTTGACGTTCACATTTCAACAGGTGTGGACAAAACCGTCATTGGTCTTTTGGGAGACACATCCAAGCTTGACCCGGAAGATTTTCTTGCAAAGGATATCGTTGAATCTGCAGAGCGGGTTTCTGCCCCCTACAAGATGGCAAGCCGCAGCTTTCATCCGCAGAACACTGTTGTTACGATTGGCGGCGGTCAGAGCGGGGTGAATTCCTGCACGATTGGCGACGGAAAAACTGTTCCCCTTATTGCAGGCCCCTGTTCAGTTGAATCCGAGCAGCAGATTATGGATGCGGCCCGCGCTGTAAAAAAGGCAGGTGCAAGAATCTTGCGCGGTGGTGCATACAAGCCCCGCACTTCTCCATACAGCTTCCAGGGCATGGGGGTTGAAGGACTAAAGCTTCTTTCTGCCGCAAAGAAAGAGACTGGTCTTCCTGTTTGCACAGAGCTTATGGCAATTTCTGAGCTAAAGTATTTTGACGACGTTGACCTGATTCAGATTGGTGCCCGCAATTTCCAGAACTTTGACCTTCTAAAGGAACTTGGCAAGTGTGGAAAGCCTGTTCTTCTAAAGCGCGGTCTTTCCGGTACAATCACAGAGCTTTTGATGAGCGCAGAATACATCATGGCAAACGGAAACGAAAACGTGATTCTTTGCGAAAGGGGAATCCGCACCTACGACAACTACACCCGCAACTGCCTTGACCTTAGCGCGGTTCCATACCTGCACAAGGTTAGCCACCTTCCTGTTGTGATTGACCCCAGCCATGCCTGTGGTATAAGGTGGATGGTTGGTGAGCTTGCAAAGGCTGCAATTGCAATTGGCGCAGACGGCCTTGAAATTGAAGTTCACTGTGATCCGTCTAAGGCTCTTAGCGATGCTTCCCAGCAGCTTACTCCTGCCCAGTTTGAAGAGCTTACGGTAAAGCTTGGAAAGATTGCAGCGGTTGACGACAGGTCTATTTAGGACGTAGTCCTATTTGCTCTACCATTTTGCTCTTTGGCTAACTTAACATCTTTCCATTTTTTACTACTTCCAACAAGAAGCGCCATGGAGGGCGCGTCATATCTTGGCAAAGTGGCTGGCGTGTTTTCGCAGAAAACACGGAAGTAAAAAATGGCAAGGAGGCCATTTTTTACGAGCTTTGCGGGGTTCCGGCATTCGCCTTCATTGCTGGCTTGGTGCCAGCAACCCGCCTTTGGCGGGCCCCTCCAATCCCTGCCGTGCCTACTTTTTTAGCAGGCATGTTTTTTGCTAACTGCTAGTTTGTTGCACGGATTGCTTCGATTATGCTCATGTATTTTTGTCCGTGCTTTTCATAAACAGGAGCCATTGCTTTTTGAAATTCTTCGTAGGCCTTTGGCGTAAGCTGGATTACCTTGCAACCGTTCTGCCTTGAAATTTGTTCAGAAGCAGCTTCCTTTTCCTTCCATTTTTGAATTTCAAATTCCTGTGTCTGCTTTGCAACGCTTTTGATTATTTCCACGTCCTTGGGGTCCAGCCTGTTCAAAACCTTTTTTGAGGCAATGAGAATTTCTGGAACGCGGGTGTGGGAGTCCAAGATAAAATAGGGGGCAATGCTGTAGTCGCCGTTGCTTTCGTAAGACGGAAAATTGTTTTCCGCACCGTCAATAATGTCGTTCATTATTGCACCGCGGATTTCTGTCATGTTAAGGCCAACGACTCCTTTTGCGCCAAGAGCCTCGCACATGTCCAACATAAGTTGGCTGTTAAGAACGCGGATTCTTAACCCCTTCATGTCGCTTACAGAATTAACCGGTTTTGTTACGTAAAAGTTTCTTGATCCTGCATCGTAATAGCAAAGTCCAACCAGGTCTTTGCTTGTGCGCTCAATTTCCGAAAGAATTTCCTGTCCTATGCTGCCGTTCAAAACATTCCACATGTGCTCGGAGTTTTTGTAAATATATGGAAACTGAATTGCATTGATTTTGTCTACATAAGGTGCTACGGAAGATGCGGAGACTCTTGTAAAAGCCAGGTCACCGTTTTTTAAGCCTTCTATGGCATCGCCTTCATTCTGGGCAAGCGCACCGCCTTCCCTTACTTCTATTACAACCCTGCCTTCCGTCTGCTCTTCCACCAGGCGGGCAAATTCCTCGTCGGCAAGCGCAGTGGGGTAGCCTGCACCGTGGTTTTCTGAAAGGCGCAGCGTTACAGGATGCTTTTTAATTGTGGCAGAATTTTTATCCGTGCAGGAAAGAAAAATTGCGGCGGAAAAAGTAATTGCAAATGCTATGCTTGATATTTTTTTCATACTGTCTTCCTCTTGCTATTCGGTTTTGAACAGGTCAATCTGATTACCGATTTTTGTGATTGCGTTCTGAACGTCGCTAGAAATTTCAGCCAGGGCAGCACCGGTCTGGTTGATCTTGCTTGCACCGTTTGCCATTTCGTCCATTCCGCTTTGCATGCTCTGCGTTGAGTCCTGCAGCGACTGAATCTCTTCTTTGATTCTTTCGTTGCGTTGGGACATCTCTTTTGATGCAGTCTGAACCTTTTGTGCGCTTTCGCTCATGTTTGTAAGGGATGCACTGATTTGCTTTGAGCCTTCGTTCTGCTCGTCCATTGCTGAGCGGATTTGGCTTACAAGCTGGTCAGTTTCCTTGATTTTTTCTGCCACGTCGTTAAGGGCTTTGCTTGCTTCGTCAGATGAAGTTACAACTTCCGTGATGGAGTTCTTTATGTTGTTAAGCTCTTCTCCGATTCTCTTTGACTGGATGGATGACGTTTCTGAAAGCTTACGGATTTCGTCTGCAACAACGGCAAAACCTTTTCCTGCCTCTCCTGCGTGGGCTGCTTCAATTGCGGCGTTCATGGCAAGCAGGTTTGTCTGTTCTGCAATGTTTGATATTGCGGCGTTTGCTTCCTGAAGCATTTGTGACTGGCTTTCTATCTGGTTAATCCTTTCGTTTACAAGCTGCTGCTTCTTAAATCCTGTCTCCGAATTTTCTTCCAGCAGTTTGAATGATTCCGTCATCTTTTCCACGGACTTGTTTACATAGGCAATGTTTCCAATCATTTCTTTAACGGCGGCCGCTGCTTCCGTTACACCTGACGTCTGGTTGTCTACAAGTATGTCCAGGTTTGTGATGTTGTCCGAAATGTCTTTTACGGATGTAGAAGTCATTGCAACGCTTTCTGACTGGGAGGTGATTTGGTTGTGTATGCCGTCTATGTTTGCAATGATTTGTGTGATTGCGCTTGCGGCATCCTGTGTTCCAAGCGAAAGTTTCTGGCCGGATTCTCCAAGTTCGCCCTTGGTTCCCTTTACCTCGCTCATGATTTCCTGCAGTTTGTCCAGGAAGAGGTCAAAGTGGATTATGAGGTCGCCAATTTCGTCCCTAAGGAAGAGTTTGCAGCGTTTGGTAAGGTCTGCGTCTCCTGTTTCCAGTTCCTTAAGGAAGTTTGTTACGTTGTAAATGCGGATCATAAGCCAATGGACGAACCTGTAGCAGAAGAAGCCAAAGAGAAGGACTACGATAATGGCGCAGGGGATTACGATTTTCATCGTGTGGTTCTTTACAGAATCTACAATGCTCATGCTGCGGGCAATAAAGGCCATGCCGGAGATAACACCGTTGCTTGATTCAAGCGGGATATAGACGGACATGTATTTGTTGCCTTTTATTTCATTGTAGCCGTGGTATTCGTTTCCGTCTTTTAGGACGATCTTTTCTATTTCTGCATTGTCCAGTTTTGTTCCAACGAGGTTTTCGCCCATCGTTGTTTCGACTCTTGTGCTGCCATTAAAGATTGTACATTCTGCGCCATAGGAGTTTTTTACCTGGGCAATCAAAAGTTCATTTGTGAATGAATATGCGGCAACTACAATGCCGACAATTTTTCCTTTGTTGCGGATTGGGGCAGTTGCAATCATTGAGTAGCCAATGTCGCCTATTTCGTCGTAGGAGTAGCCTGCGATTCCCCGCAATGCTGACTGAACGGAACTTATGGAAGAGATGTTCTTTCCCTTTGCAACTCCTTCGCCGCTTATGACACTTCCCTTTGCATCTGTAAAAGCAAGAAGCTCAACGTCCAGCGTTCCGTTTGACCAGTTTATGATTGTGTTGAGCCCAAAGCTGTCTTTTGACTGAACCATGTTTGAAATGTCGGGGCGGTTTGAAAGCAGCATTACGTCTGCTTCCAGGGTTGCTCTCCAGTCCTTTAAGGTCATATCCATGCCCTGGGAGAATTTTGTAAGGTCGTTGTTGGTTGATTCCCTCATACCGTCTGAGAAGATTTTTAGCGAAAGTGCAGTTACACCGGCTACGCTAAAAACGACGGCACAAATAATTGCCGACAAAAGCTTTACGACGATTGGAATGTCCCTTTTACTGCTTGTGTCAAACCTGTCTAATTCCTTAATAGCCATAAGCAAATCCTTTGGAGTTGTGTTGTTTGTAATATGATTAAACCGTCGAAAACTGGAGCTTTCGACTTTGCACGATTATACAGCAAATTTAATGTTTGTTCAATTTATTTGTTTGGAGTTTTTTTACATATTTAATATTATGGGGTCCATAAGAAAATGGATGGTAGAGCATGGAAGGGTACCGTCCTAAAGACGACCGTCCTATGAACTACCATCCAGGTTTTTATCCTTTTTCTCCTGCCTTAAAGTTGTAGACTGGGCGGATGATTTTTTCTATTTGAACAGAAGGCTCCAGAGCCCGCTCTATTTCTTGCATTGGCCGGTATGCAAAGGGGGCTTCGTCCAAGGTTCCCTTTTCTATGCAGGAAGAATAGATGCCCTTCATTTCTTTTTTGAAGGCGCTTACCGTAAAATTCTTTTTTACGTCGTCCCTCTTAAAAATCCTTCCTGAACCGTGGGGTGCGGAAAAATTCCATTCGGCATTTCCCTTGCCAAGTCCCAGTATGGCGCCGTCCCTCATGTTTGCGGGTATGACTACGCGCTCGCTTTTTTTTGCGGAAATTGCGCCTTTCCTTAGGATTGGGATGCTTTGGGAAAAATCCACGTAGTTGTGGACGCTTTCAAATATGTCTTCCGTTTTCCACTTCATGCCCTTGCAGATGTCGCTTATGATTGCCATCCTGTTTTGCCTTGCAAAGTCCTGGGCAATTTTTAGGTCTTCAAGGTAGGACTGCATTAGGCTTCCTTCCAGATAGGTTAGCTCGTAGGGGACTTCCATTCCTTTTTGCTGGAGCTGCCTGTGGCCTGCGTTTTGGTACCAGGTGGAAAGTTCTGCGCCAAGGCTTCTGCTTCCTGAATGGACCATAAGGTAAAAGCTGTCTGATGAATCTGAGTCAACTTCTATAAAATGGTTTCCTCCGCCAAGTGTGCCAAGGCTTAGGAGTACCGCTTCTTTTTGCAGGTGGCTGTAGCAGTCTAGCTTTTTTAGGTCAATGGATGCGGCAAAGCGGTGGGCTTTTTTTCGCCTTTCAAAGCCGCTTGGTATTGAGCCACGGATTACGCTGTCTAGCCTTTGCCATTCCTTTCTTACTCCTGCAATTTTTGTAACTGTAACTCCGCAGCCAATGTCTAGTCCCAAAAGCTGGGGCATGGCTGTTTTGCCTAGCGTCATCGTAAGGCCTATGGTGCAGACTTTTCCGGGGTGAACGTCCGGCATTACGCGGATTGTGCTTTCGGAAGAAACTTCGTTGTTGCAAAGGTTTTCCAGCTGAACCCTTGCGTACTTGTCCAGTGCCGTCTGGGGATTGTCTGTTGTAAAGACAGTGGCAGATGAATATTTACCGTTAATTTTTACGGACATAAAATTCCTTTTGTGTGTTAGGGTGAGATTTGATTTTAAAAGGCGGGATGTCCGTGTTTTGCTTGTGCTTTGCTTTTTGCGTGAGCTTAGCGTTCTGTGTGCAAAAGGACAAGCCCGTCCGTCTTGTTTGCATTATAGAATTGTGTCATGGCTGTCCTCCTTGGAATTAAATTTAAGTAGACTATAGCGGATGGGATTTTTTTTGTCAACAGATTTTTGCGCGTATCATGGAAATCAATTTTGTGTTCCGCTCCCAGGCAAATCCGTCTGAGAAACCCGCGGTGTCGCGGAATAGGAAATTAAACTCGCTGCGCTCGTTCCGCTCCAATGCGGGTTTTCAGCCGTATTTGCCTTCCGCTACACACAAAATTGATTTCCGGTTTCGTTAGCATAGAAAAAAATAAAAGAAACAGATTTTCACTACGTATTTTTTGATTACCTACCACTACATTTTATGAAAATCGATTTCCGCGGGAGCGTATGTTCTGGAACGTATCATGGAAATCAATTTTGTGTTCCGCTCCCAGGCAAATCCGTCTGAGGAACCCGCGGTGTTGCTGAATAGGGATGTGGCGGCATTATGTGCAGTCCCATGTGTAGAGCACTTTGGAAAAGTCGCATCTTTTTAGGGCTTCAGAATTTATTAGGAAATTTGCACAGCCCATGTCTCCCCAGCACATGATTTTTCCGTCTGCGCTTAAGGAGTCAAGGTGGAGAAGTAGGGTGTCAAAGTAGGTGGCTTCTTCTTTTGGCATGTAGCTTCTAACGTCATACTGAACGAATGATGGATAGCCAAGCATGTAGTTTTCTTTTGCGGCATCTTTTACAAGTTGGTCCATTTTGTAATCGTCGCTTTTTATGTAGGACGGTGACAGTGAGAATTCTAGTGCCGTGCTTTTAAGGATGGGGCTTTCTGCATATTCGCATTCTGGAGCCGCAATTTCTTTGATTTGGTCAGCGGAAAGTCCTTCTTCTGTTTGCTCATGGAAAACGATGCGCCAGTTTTTTTGTTCCGTGGGTGCTTCCCAGTTCATTCCGTAGGCGTTGCCTTCAGAGGGTGAGATAAAGAACTGGAGGATTCCGCTTTGGGGAAGCAAGCCGCAGATTTCTTTGCATTCGCTTAGGTTAAGCTGGCAAAGGAGGTGCATTTTCTTTCCCCCTTCGTCGGTTGGGTACTCTTTTGCAGATGGCCAGTAGGGTATTCCTCCTATTTTGGAAGAGGTAAGGCCTGGGGCTGCGTCTGGCTTTGGATGCAGGAGCAGTGCCGGTTTGTAGGCATGTTCCTTTATGTAGCGCTTTAATGCGGAGATGCCTTCTTATGTTGCAAAGGGGGAGTTTTTGATTTTGAGCAGCTTTAGAAAAAATTCTGCCCCCAAATAGTAGCTTGGAATTGAAAAGTTTTTGCCGCAAAAGTTAAGGTTTATTTTGCCATAAGAAATGCTTGTGGATTTTAAATCTGAGAATTCAAATGTGTAGTTTTTAAAATATTTTCTTATGGTGACTTTTCTTTTTGTTGCATGGGCAAGGGGTGCATTGTTTTGGTAGAGCAAAAAGAGTCCTGTGGCGGCAAGGGCAAAAAAGAACAGGGACGGAATGTATTCTTTGTCTAAGAAAGAGAGGAAGCAAAATGTCCCGAATAAAAGTAAGTCTATGGCAAAGACGGTGTTTTCTATTAGCGTTGCAGGGTTAAGTGGATTGTTTCTTACCGTTACGTAATATTCTTCTTTCAAAAAATTCTCCTTGGCAATTGCTTTATGATTTTACAAGGGAATGGTTTTTAGCGCAAGAAGCTTGGCTTTAAGGCGTAAAGCAAATAGAGCCTAGCCCCGATTGGAGTGGGCACGAAGTGCGTGCGCAGCACCGCGCCCGTAAGGGGGCAAGCCACGGAAAGCGGGGAATGCAAAGGAGCTGACCGGTCACGGAGTGCCGGGCACAGTTAAAAAATGAGCTGGCTCCAGAATAGAAGAAAATGATTTATGATTGGACAGACCCTGAATCGAGTTCAGGGTGACGACGGGGGCGGGTGGCTCCAAAAGAATATAAAAAATCAAAAGCTATTGGATTGACCTGCCTTTTGTGCTATAGTTAATCAGGATTATAATATGAAGGAACTTGAACATTTTACATACGGTATTGTTGGAATGGGGCTTATGGGAGGCTCCCTTGCAAAGGCCATTCGGGCCAACGTGCTTTCTAAAGAGGGTGCAACAGGAAAGATTTATGCCTGCGACATTAACAGGACTTCTTTGGACATGTGCCTTGAGCAGCATATAGCGGACAGGGCTTTTTCTGTGGAAGATGCTCCCCTTATGCTTTCCCAGTGTGACTTTGTTTATGTTTGTCTTTATCCGCATGCCACTGCGGATTTTTTGTGTGCCCACAAGAATGAATTTAAGGAAGGGGCAATCGTTTCTGACATAAGCGGTGTTAAGGCCTTGATTTTTGATCGCATGGATGAGCTTTCCGGCTGCGGCTTTGACTTTATTCCGGGGCACCCCATGGCCGGTAGCGAGCGCGAAGGGTATGCCTCTTCCAACGGCAGCGTTTTTGAAAATCACAACTACATAGTGATGCCGCTTGAGCATACAGACGCGGAAAACCTTAGGCTTTTTAAGTGCCTTATTACAGCCATGGGATTTACCCGCATTGTGGAGACGGATGCCAATGTCCACGACCACAAGATTGCCTTTACAAGCCAGCTCTGCCACGTTATTGCAAGCGCCCTGGTTGATTCTGCGGAAGATACGGAAGTTACGGCTTTTGGCGGCGGAAGCTTTGAAGACCTTACCCGCATTGCCCTGATTAACGCCCCCCTTTGGACGGAACTTTTCCTTGCCAACAAGAAGGAGCTTTTGGGGCACATAGAAAAATTCCAGCAGTCACTTGAAGTTATTAAGAATGGAATAAAGAATGACGACTCTGGTGCAATAAAGTCTTACCTTGAGAACGTGCGAGTTAAGCGTACGGCCATGAGCCGTATAGACACAAAGAAATTTTCATAATAAAATAGAAAGCATGGCACAGAATAAAGATTTTGAAGTATTGGACAAGGTAATCGGAAGAATTCCTGACTTTCCAAAGCCGGGGGTTTTGTTTTACGACATTACAGGCATATTGCGTCATCCCGAAGCGTTCAATTATTGCATTGACCGCATGGTTGAAATTTACAAGGATGAAAAGATTGATGCGGTTGCGGCCATTGAATCCCGCGGTTTTATTTTTGCCTCTCCATTTGCAATCCGCATGGGGATTCCGCTTGTGCTTATACGAAAGAAGGGTAAGCTTCCCGGAAAGACATTCAGCTGCAAGTACAGCCTTGAATACGGTACTGCTGAGATAGAGGCCCATGTGGCGGACATTACCAAGGACAAGCGCATTCTTTTGGTTGACGACCTTATTGCTACCGGTGGAACTCTTGCCGCCGCAAGGAATCTTGTTGAGCAGGGTGGTGCCAGCGTTGCGGGTGTTTTTGGAGTGATTGGGCTTCCCTTCCTTAACTATGACAGGGTGCTTTCTCCTGTAAAGGCAACCACGCTTGTGAACTACAATTCTGAATCCATGTGATTGCGAATCTATTTGATTCTTTGGAGCGTATTTAATTTTTTACCGGGGGCTTTTTCTGCTTCGCTCCAGTTTCTTTTGGTACGGGCTTTGCGGGGCTTGCCTTTCGGCCGGTACCCTTCGGGTACTTGCTTCGCAACCCCTCCAATCCCGGCTAGGCTTTTTTTTGCAAACAAGTTAGGGTTCTAGAAAAATTTCTCCGTATCAAGTAAGGGAATGGCATGGGGGCCAGAATGTCTCTTTTGGTCTGCAAACAGATTGCCGTGTCAAGCATGGGAATGACATTGGGTGTCGAATATATCTTTTTTTTTGCAAACAAGTTAGGGTTCTAGAAAAATCTCTCCGCATTCGCTTTCTGCAAGATCTTCAACTTCGTCGGGTAGGTTTGCAAAGAAGTCCAGGCCTGTCCTTTCTTCTGCCAGATCTACTGAACAGATGAATTTGTATATGTCTTTGCCAGAGCCTTTGTTGGGCACTATGAATGCCGCACACTGAACGCGGTAGGCTTCTATTTCTCCTGTGGCTGAATTGCTTTCTGCGTAGACCGGGATGAAAACAAGTAGTGCCTTGTAGAAGTATTCCGGAACTGCAACTTCGCTTTCACCGATTGATTGGTATTCATTTGACTCTTTTTCAAGGACGGGGCCTGTAACCACGTAGATTGTGCCGTATTGCTGCGCCCAATTTCTTACCGCTTCTTCCAAGAGCTTCCATATTACCCTGTTGAAGGATGGGGCCTGGGGGCTCATGTTGCTCATGAGGAAGCTGTCGTGTGCGCTTTTTAGGCTCCATGCCATGTCTGCGGCCGGTGCAAGGTGTCCCCTGTCAAAGCCTGAACCCTTGTAGTCTGCCGGTTTTGCAGATCCTGTGGAGATGAGTGTGTCTGCCCTAAAGTCGTTGGTGCGCCCTGTTACCTTGTGTTCAAGCTGGCTTCTTGTTAGGCTATAGGCAACCCATTCTGACTGTTCATAGCTTTCCCTGTAGCAGAGGGTGTAGCCTGCGTATGTGTGTAGCTCGTGGTCTTTTGGCGGTTTTTCGTCTTTTTCGCTTTCTGCTTCTGTTTCTTCATTGCCGTCCAAACCGACAACGGTGAATGAGTTTCTTTTGGTCTGATTAAGGAGGTGGCTTGTTGCCTTGCAGAGTGGAATCTGTAGGGCAAGGCTGTCCTGACCTGAATTCCAGATGCCTGTTAAGTAGTTGTATTCTTCCGCTGTAACGCAACCTGGTGCAAGCTCTTGGTAAAGCCTGCCGTTTTCTGTGCGTGCGTGTTCTGTTTGCTCTGTCTGCGTATAGGGGACGGTGGAGCAGCCTGTAAGCAGGAGAATGGTTGCCGACAGAAAAAGATGCAGTTTGATATTTTTCATGTCATCTCCTACAGATGCAGCTCCCGCTTCTTGCGTTAGCGATTGTAAGGGCCCGCGCATGCGGGTTGCCGACAGGCAATGGAGCGGGTAGGGCCCCGCGGAACCCTGGAAAGCGCGGCCCCGCGCATGCGGGGCAACGCCCAGATTATTAGACAGAAATAAATATAGAAATTATGCGTTTACGAATTCTTTCTTGAGGAAGTCAAGGTCAAGTTCGGGGTAGAGGACGTGTGCGCCAAGGAGCTTTTGTACGCGTTCCTTTGCCTGCTTTTCTGTGGCTTCGTCAAGGTCAATCTTGCCCTTTGCAGGTTTGCCCTCTTTTGTAAGGCCAGGCTTTGTTCCCTTAAGAACAAGGTCTATGATGTTGGCAACTTCCTTCATGTCGTTTTCGTTCATGCCAAGGGTTGTAAGGCCTGGGGTACCTACACGGATTCCGCTTGTCCACCATGCGCCGTTCTTGTCGTAGGGGAGGGCGTTTGCGTTTGCAGTTACTCCGCACTTGAACAAGGCTGCTTCTGCCTGCTTTCCTGTAAGGCCATAGCTTGTTACGTCTATGAGCATGAGGTGGTTTTCCGTTCCGCCTGTCTGGAGCTTCATTCCCAGAGCCATGCATTCCTTTGCAAGGGCAGCTGCATTTTTGACTACGTTGTGGGCGTAATCCTGGAAGGCCTGTGTGTTGGCTTCTTTGAATGCTACAGCCTTTGCCGCCATTATGTGGCCGAGAGGTCCGCCAAGTACCATTGGACATCCCTTGTTTACATAGTCCCTGAACTCTTCTTTGCAGAGAATCATTGCACCGCGTGGACCGCGGAGGGTCTTGTGGGTTGTGGTTGTTACGATGTCTGCCCATTTTACCGGGTCATAGTCACCTGTGAGCACCTTTCCTGCTACGAGTCCTGCAAAGTGTGCCATGTCTACCATAAGGACTGCACCGCACTTGTCTGCGATTGAGCGGAAGCGCTTGAAGTCTATGCGGCGTGGGTAGGCGGAGAATCCTGTAAGAAGAATAAGCGGCTTTACTTCCATGGCCTGCTTTTCGATTGCGTCGTAGTCAAGGAGGCCTGTCTCTTTGTCAACACCGTAGGGATGGCTTTCGAACATGCGGGCAGATACATTCATGCGGTAACCGTGGGTAAGGTGTCCGCCACAG
>Ga0256404_1006001_pt1 | contig 20640 bp, 20 predicted proteins | sample RumenRJG_01DNA_FD_185990 | JGI IMG/M metagenome (GOLD analysis project Ga0256404, IMG submission 185990) | Bovine rumen microbial communities from Lethbridge, Alberta, Canada - RJG_01 | ecosystem: Host-associated > Mammals > Digestive system > Stomach > Rumen | place: Canada: Alberta | collected...
CCATCCACGGTATCTATCAGGTCATCAGGTATGACCAGTATGAGGTCACCTATGCTCACCTGAGCAATATTTTTGCCAACTACGGGCAAACTGTCAAGGCCGGACAGGTCGTTGCCGTCAGTGCCGACCTGCTGCACATGGAGGTGAAATACAAGGGAGAGGAGTTGAATCCCCTGGAGTTCCTTACCATGATCTACAGCAATATCAAGAGTCTGGAGCACAACGGACAGATTGGGGGCATACCCCATTTCGTCACCCTGGACTTGGATGTCCATACCAGCTATGACAAAGACCAGAAGGAGATTGAAGACCTCATGATGCGTTGGTTTCCCGATTACATGCAGGACATGGCCTCCGGGGTGTATGCCTTGCCTGAACATACGGAACTGGCCTTACGCAACATCTTCACGATGTCGGCGATGAAGAACTACTTCTATGAGACCCTGCCGAGTATGGCCAATCCCTTGGGAATGGGACATCGGAGCATCCCGTTGGCGGAGAAGGTGCAGAACCTCCTTATAGCCGACTTCCTCAACTATCTGGCCTTGCGTCATCAGGTCTTCCTGAGCAGTATGAGCATACTCGAAAAAAAAAAGCTCAGGACAGGGCCATAGCCAGTAGCGGACTCGTCGACCCTCTTGCCGAGCTGGAGATTGACGTACAGAGCTTCGACATACAGCGTACCGTCAGCGTCTATCCAGACAAGTCCGGCATCCGATGGTGGACGAAGGCGTGGTTCAACAACAGCGAGGTCGGTGAGGCGGCCATAGAGATTGACAGGCAGTTAGCCATCAAGTTTATCAATGACAACATAGAGAAAGACGAGTGGTTGGAGGAATACTTTCCTAAGCAGATGGAGGTCTATCACAACGCCATCGAGCAGACCAGAGAGCAGATACTCACACAGCTCAATCTCTGAAAAAGAAAAGGAATATGAAGAAAAGAATCTTGGTCATTATGTCATTCCTGCCTGTGTCGGCTTCATTACTGGCACAGACGGGACTCTCTGACGTGGGTGATGTCTCTTCCACCATTGCAGTCTATCTTCCCTACGTTCAAGCCCTCTGCTATGTCATTGCTGCCGTATTTGCCGTAGCAGGAGCCTTTACTCTCTATGTCAGTATGCAGACCCAGCCACAGCATACCGCCAAGCGCATGGTCACGACCTTTGGCTCCTGTATCTGCTTTGTGTGCCTGGCTACTTCCCTGCCCCATTTCTTCGGGATGGATGGCAAAGTGATGGGAAGCAATGTCTTGTTTGCCGACGGCAGCATCGGCAATAACGACTTCCTCTCTTCCAATACGGGCGGCATACCTCTGTCGGGCATCGACACGTCCATTCCTCCACTTAGTGACGGCAGTTGGGTGACATTTCCTCCAGGAACCAACATGGACATAGCGCGGTCGCTCGTGGACATCTACAACCAAATGGGCGGTGGTGCTGAAGGCTCCTATGGAAGGACTTTGGACTACATCAACCTAACCTATCAGAATGGAGATATGGACAGGGACACCTACCAAAAGATGTTGGCTATATCAGGCGTTTTACCACATCAATAAAGATTAAAGCAATGAGTTCACCTAACAACGATAACATATTCAGAACTAAGGTCATACCCATTATGGATAAAGTGGAGAATGACCTGAAGAGAAAACGTGCTGACGAGCAGCGAGACAAGATGGGCACCTTCTCGTTTATCGCTGCCGGGGCCGCTGGTCCTGACGGTGGAATGTCTTCCATGCAAAGTCAGCTGGACTCCCTCAGATACACGGGAGAATGGAATTCCAAGACCGTTGAGGACTATATCGAAATGGTCAAGAAGGAACTTCAGAACCAGCATATCACCGTCACTGCCGACATGGAGAAGAAGATGATTGACCGGATGATCGAACGTGAGATTCCCAAGTCATCCCTTGAATACATCATGAGGAAAGCAGCCACTTCGACCATCTTCTATCTCCCCAAGGCTATCAACAAGTCACCACTTCAGCAGCATATCGAGCAGCAGGCTGAGAAGCGTTACAACCCCAGCGGTTGGGAGAAAGGAGCCGGACTCGCTCTCGGGGCGACGACTGACTTCCTGTCTTCGGGTGGATTCGGAGGCAGCTGGGGCACTGCTGCCAAGTTCGTCGGTGCTGACGTGGCTCTCTCCGCTGTAGCGGATAAAGTCGATGAGAGTTCGGAAGTCTCCTACACCCCGAAGGGCAGTCCCACTTCCAATGGTTCAAATGTACCTTCAGGCAAGCCCAATGAAGCGAATGCAGACAGCGACGTTCCGATGGTTATCCTTCCTGAATACAGGGAGCAATATAAGGCCGAACAAGCAAAGAGGAAGGAAGAACAGAAGACCACAGCAAAAACTGTAGACACAGCTACTGCGGAACAACCAACAGAATCCAGACAGCCCCAACAACAGGAAGTCCAGACCAGCAGTAACGTGGAGCAGCAAGAACAGTCCACTGTTCAGGCGGAACAGCCCTCCCAGACCAATCAGGATGGATGGACGGGGTTGCTCAGCAGCTTCGGTCTGGGTGGAATCCAGGATATAGGCAATAACCTCGGCTATGTCCTTGCCATGCTGCCTGATATCCTTATCGGCACGCTTACAGGACGTACGAAGTCCTTGGGCCTGAAGGACAACCTCATGCCTATTGCCAGTATTGTCGCCGGCATGTTCGTCAAGAACCCGTTGCTGAAGATGGTGCTGATTGGCATGGGGGGGCTCAACCTCGTGAACAAGGCTGGCCATGAAGCCCTCGACAAGCGTCAGGAAGCAAGCGGCAACATCGCCAGAAGCCCACAAACGAACTATAAGGTATATCCCGACGAAGTCCTTAACAGCCGTATCAGCCAGCCACAGATCAAGGGGAACTGCCTGATTGCCACCATTGACCGTGTGCCATGTACCATCGCCTTGCCCGACAAGGTGGTAGACGCCTATCTTCAGGGAGCGTTGCCCCTTAACACGCTTGCCAATGCAGTGCTTGCCAAGAACGACCAGATGCGGCAGATGGCATCCGAGAACTACCGGCAGAATGAACAAAGAGCAGGAACCGTTGTGCTCTCACAACGATAGCTGCAACACGATACAACCTTTTAACAGATATCATTATGACAGAGAAAAGCCCATTAGAGAAAGCAGCTGCCGAACGACAGTCGGCGCTGATTGCAGGAGCCTTGCAGCAAGCCAAGGAAAACGGCGGTGTTTGGCTCAATCCTTCCGCGAAGACCGCTCCGCGTTTCTATCCGCGAGGTGTGGCAGTGTCAGCCTTCAATGCGCTGACCTTGGCCATCCATAGCGACCAGCATGGCTATAAGACCAATGACTATACCCTTTTCAGCGAAGCGAAGAAACGTGGTGAGTCCGTGCAGGCCAAGGAAAAAGGCGTACCTTTCAACTGGTACAACTGGAACGAGTATGTCAGCAAGAGCAATGCTGAGGAAAAAATCAGCCGTGAGGCCTACCAGTCTCTTACCCCAGAGCAGCAGGCAGGATATAAAGGCGTTCGGACAAGGGAGATCCGTTCCCTCTTCAATATCGACCAGACAACCTTTCCCTTCGTAGACAAGGAGAGTTATGGCAAGGAAGTCAAGGCCAACGGTTCTGCAGAGGAGAGAGGAGTGGATATCGCCAATGATGACAAGTTGCAGATCAAGGTCAATGACCTTATCCTGAAGACGCGTGACAACCTCGTGCCCATCCATCTGGATGGCAGCGGTACTGCCCATTACGATGTCGGCAAGGATATTGTGTATGTACCGAGCCAGAAGAACTACGAAACGCTCCAGGACTATACGGCAGACCTGCTCCGTCAGGTCGTCACGGCCACTGGCAGCCAGCAGCGGCTCTCCCGTCAGGGCGTTCAGGTTGCTGGTGGAAAGGTTCCGACTGAGGACGCGAAGATACAGGAACGGCTCATCACCGAGCTGGCCACGGGTTCCAAGCTGCTGGAGCTGGGACTTCCTGCCAAGCTCTCCCCTGACAGCATGAAGATGATAGACCACTGGCAGAGGGAACTCAAAGAGAACCCCTGCCTGGTGGACATTATTGAAGCCGACGTGAACAATGCCGTGGATCTCATCCACAAGGCAGAGCGTGGAGAGAAAGTTGAACTGCACTCATCACGAGGACAGCAGACGAATACGGAGGCTCCTTCCCTGCCCCAGCATTTTTTCATCGCCGATGAAATCAAGGGCATCCCCAACAAGGACACCAAGGAGTTTGTCATCGTTCGTGACGCACAAGCGAAACAGGCCGACGTTGTGCTCCCGTCCGGGGCTTCCCTTGAAGTAGACAATGAGATTCCCGGAATGAACAAGGCTCGTATTGAGCACGCCTTGAAAAAGGAGGGGATTGAAAACGTCACCTTCTACAATATTGATGGTTCCCTCGGCTACCGTCCAGATGACGGCTATTTCAAGGACAAGGACGTGTCCGTAACTAAGCTGAACCAGTGGAAGCTGGAAAATGTAGCGAATCTCGATGTCAGCGAGGCCGTCAATCGCGCTGACAACATCAATTTCGACAAGGTGCTGATGCTGAAGGACAATGAAGGAAAATGGGCGTTGTTCCTCAAACCTGAGAATGAGCCGTCGTTCAGCATACATCCCTCAGCACCTGATGTGAACAGGTTCTTCAGCGTAATGAAGCAGGGGCAGGATGACACTGCCGACCGTATGCGTCAGGAGCTGGCACAGAAATACTATACCATTGCCAACAACCATCCTGAGCTGAAACAGGATCTGTTCAAGAGCCAGGCCTCTGCGGAGGAGCTGGCCAAAATCGACCGTGTCGTCATCTTCAAGACCAAGGGAACGGAAGAGAAGCCGAGCATCATCCTCTGTCTTCCCACCATCCAGGGCGAGAAGGTCAAGCCCCGTCCTGTCAGCCAGCAGCAGTGGCAGCGTATGTGGCTTGCTGATGACAAGCAGGATTACAAGATGCATCTGGCAGCTTCCCTTTTCGCCGATGTGCTCCGTCAGGGACGTAAAGATGCCGTTGCCGTAGGTACGGACAAGACCGAACAGGAAGCCCAGTCACAGCCCCATCAGGAGGCCAAGCCTGTGGAGAAGCATGAGCAGGAAGCCAAGCAGGATGCTCAGGAAGAAGACAAGAAGGGACAGGAAAAGCAGAAAGAGGAAGTTAAGAAGGAGGAAGAGAAGAAGGACGTCCTCTCTCCCATGATGAAGCAGTTCCTCGACCTGAAGGGCAAACATCCCGATGCCCTCCTTCTCTTCCGTGTCGGCGACTTCTATGAGACCTACCAGCAGGATGCCCGCAAGTCCTCTCAGATCCTGGGTATCACACTCACCAGAAGTAACTCCCAGAAAGGGCCGGACGGAAAAGCCGTAGAGATGGCAGGATTCCCACACCATGCTTTGGACACCTACCTGCCAAAACTCATCCGTGCCGGACAGCGCGTAGCCATCTGCGACCAGTTGGAGAGCCCACGGGCAACCACCCAGCGCAATGCTGCGGAAAACTCCAACGAAGGCAAGCAGGCCGTCAAGGAAGAGGTGGTTCCTCATAAGACAGAACAAGAACAGGAGCATCCTCGGATGCACAGATAGGAAACTGCTATGGCTACATCCAGAGAACAGTATATTGAGCAATACTCGGCCTATGCCATGGAGCAGATGCGGCGTTACGGCATTCCTGCCTCTGTCACTCTTGCGCAGGGCATCATTGAGTCGGCAAGTGGAAAGAGCACCCTCGCCAGGACTGCCAACAATCACTTTGGCGTGAAGGGCGAGTTCGATGGTGCCTATGTCCTTGCCAATGACGACAAGCCCAACGAAAAGTTCAAGAAGTATGATAATGTCGGACAGAGCTATGAGGATCATTCCAAGGTCCTCATGGCTTCCCGATATCAGAAATACACCAAGAACCTCTCCCCTGATGACTATGAAGGATGGGCTAAAGGCATCAAGGCTGGCGGCTACGCCACTGACAAGAACTATGTCTCCACCATTTGCAGTGTCATCGAAAGCGCCAATCTTCAGAAGTACGACCGTATGGTCATGCAGGAAATGGCTGCCCAGGGAAAGAAGTTCGGTGTTGCCGACAACCCTCTGTCCGTTGCGTCCCAAGACCGTCAGCAAACAGCCGTTACCCAGGCTCCTAATGGTCTCTATTCCTTTCCGCTGAAAAGAGATGAGTTCCTGCTTGTCACCTCACCTTTCGGGAACCGTGCAGATCCCATCAATGCAGGAAAGACACAGTTCCACAAGGGTATTGACATCCGTTGTAACAACGAGACGCTGCTGGCTACGGAGAACAACGGAAAGGTCGTGAAGGTCAATCAGAACACAAATACAGGCGGTGGGAAGTCCGTGACAGTCGAATATGACCGAAACGATGGTGGCAAGGTGCAGGTGACCTATATGCACCTGTCAGACATCGGCGTAAAGGTCGGTGACGGCGTAAACGCCGGTCAGGCCATTGGCGTGAGCGGTAATACGGGTACACGGACCACGGGGCCGCACCTGCATTTCGAGGTGAAGACGGTTGGCAGCGACGGCACAGCGAGAAACATTGATCCCGCTGCCTATCTTGCCGAGATAGCCCAGAGAGGCAACATCTCTCAAACAGTCATGTATAACGGGCAGAACCTTCTTGCCAAGTATAAAACGGAAGATCCATCCAATCTTGCCATTACCAACAACAATGATATCGACACCTCGCTCTCGCCCGAGGCTTGGATGAAGAAGATCCTTTCTTCCGAAGACAGTGGCGTAAGTATGAACGGCGGTGACCCCGTCGTTGAGATGGCGATGACCCTTTTCACCAGTCTCATGGCATTGGCTGTTCAGATTGACGGGAAGAGTCAGGAGTCCCAGATGCAGGCTGCCACGGATGCCGCGCTCAACAAGCGTGTTGACCTCACGCCCCTGCTTCCCAACCTGAAGGAATGCAACCTTCTTCTGGCTGATGGCAGGACGCTGTTACAGGTCAACAACGGCACAGTGAACTTCACCCATGAGCTCACGAATGCCGAGAGCGCACGCCTTCAGCAGGCACTTGGCAATAGCAGTCTGAGCAATGAGGACAAGCAGCGTGCCGTCGCCACGGTCATCAACGGCATCATTGTCTCCCGTCAGATGTCCCAGAACTACCAGCAGGGTATTGATGCACAGGAAAACCAATCGGAAATCGTTCAACGTAAATAACAACTCTTAAATTCAATTCTTATGATTAAATGTAATGTTTCAGTTATCGGTACCGTCTCTCGCACAGCGCAGATGCGTACCAACAAAGAAGGAAAGTCCTTTCTTTCCTTCGGTGTCAATGTTGTCATCCCAGCCAAGTCTGGCATCAACAAGACTGTAGAGATCAGCGTCGCCAAGGACTGTGACCAGCCTGACGAAGCCAGCCGCTACCCCGTAGGCTCCCGTATCTCCGTCGATGGCGTACTCACCTTCCACAAGAAAGAGGAGAACCTCTATCTTAACATGTCCGCTACGGATATCAAGACCAGCGGCATCGCTCCTGACGACAGCATCACTGGCGACATTGAATTCCGTGGTTCCTTGGGCAGTAAGATTGAGACCAAGACGGACAAGAAGGGCAATCCATTCTGCGTGTTCTCTGCCTATTCCAGCGAGAAGAACAGTGATAGCTATGACTTCACCTGGGTTCGCTTTATGCACTTCGGACAGTCACAGCAAGAATGGATGCAGCCCAAGGCCGGTGTCAATGCCAAGGGCGATCTCCAGATGTCGGTCTACAACGACCATCTCGAAATCGGCTGCCGGGTGAAGGAGGTCAGCCTCTGGGAGAAGAAGCCTAATCCTACGGAACAATAAACGGTGATGCTATGGCTGGCAAGAATTACCATTCTGATGGCCGTTCGGGTGAAGACAAGGCTTTGGACAGGTTCGCAGATATGATGATAGAGAAAATCTCTACCATCCAAAGCGACTGGAAGAAGCCTTGGTTCACCGACAGTGCCACTACATGGCCGAAGAACCTCTCCGGTCGTGAGTATAACGGCATGAATGCGCTTATGTTGATGATGCACTGTGAGAAGGAAGGATTCAAGATTCCTGTGTTCATGACCTTCGACAGGGTCGTAGGCCTGAACTATGGCAAGGACAAGGAAGGCGGCAAGCACCCGTTGACCGATGACCAGGGCAACAACCTTCCCCAGGTCTCCGTCCTCAAAGGAAGCAAGTCTTTCCCTGTGTTCATCACCACCTTCACCTGTGTCCATTCAGAGACCAAGGAGCGCATCAAGTATGATGACTACAAGCAGATGAGTGAGGAAGAGCGGAGCAAATACAACGTCTATCCAAAGCTCAACACCTATTATGTCTTCAATGTTGACCAGACCAATCTGAAGGAGTCCAGGCCTGAGCTCTATCAGAAGCTGAGTGAACGTAATGCTCAGGTACGTCCGATGCCCGATGGCGAGCAGTTCTCTTTTCCTGCCGTTGACAGGATGATTGAGAACAATGAGTGGATATGTCCCATCAAGCCCACCTATGGCGACCAAGCCTACTACAGCATCTCGAAGGATGAGATCGTCGTTCCCCAGAAGACGCAATTCAAGAACGGCGAGTCCTTCTACAGCAACCTTGCCCATGAGATGGCCCATTCCACGGGTAAGGAAAGCGAGTTGAACCGCCTGAAGCCCGGACAGTCGTTCGGAAGCAGCGAGTATGCCCGTGAGGAGCTTGTAGCTGAGCTGACAGCCGCATTGGTGTCACAGCGCTATGGCATGGGCAAATGCATCAAGGAAGACTCCGTCCCGTATCTGAAGAACTGGCTCGATTCCCTGAAGCAGGAGCCTTCCTATATCAAGACGGTGCTTCAGGACGTAAAGAAAGCGTCGTCCATGATTACGCAACGTGTCGACAAGATCCAGCTGGAGCTCGACAGTGGCATTCAGCAGTCGGAGCCAGCGCCCTCTCAGAGGCAGCAGCCCCTGAAAGACCTTGGTACATACGATGTGCCCGAGTACGCTCTCAACTATCTGGAGAACGGTGATGCCACCAACCTCACCGAGGAAGAGGTTGAGATGATTGACAGGTTCACGAAGGAGAACTTTCCCAACGGTTATGTCATGAACATTAACTGGGGTAACATCAACGAGGCCAACCGCTACCCCGCTTTCGGCGCGAGGAATGAGCAGGCTCTTACCGACAAGGGCGAATCTCCCTACTTGGCGGTTAAGACCATTTCCGTACAGTTCATGGATGCAAAGCTGAGGGAAGAGGCAAAGGTCTCTTCTCATGTAGAGGAGACCCATGACCAGATGGCCGCCAAGCAACCGCCTGACGCTGTACAACAAGAGGAGGAAGTCCACTTTCACAGGGGCAGATAATTTGAATGGCACTACTCTCACGAGCGGTGCCATTCTTCCCCAAACAAATAAACCAAGAAACAATCTAAATATTCCGTGATACCATCACGCAGCACACATATCCAGGAACGATCGCGTCCCTTCCCTCGAAGACCCGCATGATATCCTTTTTCCTTTCATTCTCGCATTGGTTGCACAGACATCCGAGGACAGCCTTCAGCTTTGCATTGTTCACGTCGAAACTGCTAATCCATTTCTGTATATCACGCCAGGACATCCCCGATCGCAGGTTATTGCGTTGGAGGGCATCTTTGATATACTGGGATGAGCCGTATCTCAGACCTATGTGCTTGTAATTCTCAGATGAAATCTGAACCAGGTCATGAACTGTCAAAGGTTCACCCGGCATGGACTGTGCCTTATGCTCCAGAAAGACGTTCCGAATATCATCAGCCAAGCGGTTGAATCTGTTCATAACCATTGATTTCTGGCGTACTGTAGCCTCACTGTCTCCGTAGGTATCGAAGTAATCCTGCAGCGTCATCTGAAGGATTTTCTGTGGAGAAACGTATTCTATATCCATAATGTAGTGTTAAAAAGATAATATGACACAAGTGTTGCGGTTTGCCTGTACTGGCGAGAAGTCGTTGATGCCACCCTCGTAAACGGCGGTAATCCGAGAGGACTCTATGCCCCTTTCCATCAGTAGTCGTTTGACATAGTCGGCACGTCTCATGCTGAGACTGTTGTTGATTTGCTGGTTACCCGTTGCTGCATCAGCGGCTCCGACGACCTTCACGTTGACTGGTGATTCCTTAACCACACGTGCTATTTCATCCAGGTTGAGTTCCTGGGACTCGTCCGTCAGTTCGTCAGTACCGATATTGAAAAAGAAGAAGATAGGGGCGCCAACAGGTTTCTCACCCCTCATCATGGCTGTTATATAGGCATCAGACCACATATCAGAACCATTGAAGGACTCCCCTGCTTCATCATCACTAACGCCTTCATCACGTTTTTGGAGGGCACGAGGCATCGTTTCTGGCCTGCCATCCCATCCTCTGTTGTTCATGCGAGCACGAAGCGAATTAAGGCCGCTGTAGTCATTGCGGGGATAGAGAGGCCTGACACCTGTTTTCTTATCATCAGGAATCTTGTCCCGATAGAGATCCAGCAACCCTTCAATCTCCAGAATCTTCCGGTACTCTGCCTTGATACGTTCATCCTCCTTATGTTGTGAAGACAGTGTCCTGTTGCGTACCTGCAGCCGGTTGGCATAATCTATCAGCCACTCGTTCTGTACGATGTACGGATTCGCATCGACTACACGTCGATAGCCGACCTTACCTAAAGAGAACGAGAGTCCAGCCGACAAGGAAACCATATTGTCCCCGAATCGTGATGACAAGCCGATGCAGTCAAAGTTCTTAGCCGTTGTCATTCCTGCCAGCTCAGCGATGAGATGCATGCGGTCAGTCAGCCGATAGCGAGTCTCTATGCCATATGAAAAGGCAAAAGGATGACTCCCAGACGTACGGCTGCTACCGACGGACGGACTGGTCCAATCCGAGTTATGTACCATGCCTACTCCGACATAGGGTATCACATCCCAGCGAGAGAGACCCTGGTCGTTCTGCCGGATGAAAGCCGTGAGGTTGTACATGAAGTCTGCGTGGACAAACTGATACTTCATCGACTGGAACTCCGCGTTCTTGAATGTCATTCCCTGAAACGCTATCCTACCTCCTACTGCGGGTGTGAACCACTTGCCGATACCGACCTGCAATGCAGGTGTTATCCTGTCGAACACATCCCCACAGCCCAGAGGCGATCCAAGAAAAGCTGAAGCCCCGCCCTTTAATTCAATAAACCAATTTCTACCCCAGTTGGCTGCTTCGCTAATGTTCTTTAGATATGTAGGCTTCAGTTCCTGAAGCATTACTTCCTTCACTTCAGCAGGAGCTTCGGCTACCGAATCCTGCAAGGTTTGTCCAGATGCCCCACCAAAGAGTGCCAGGCAGAATGTGGACATCAATAAGATTCTTTTCTTCATATAAATCTGTTTTTTTTGTTTGACTTTATCTGAGCAATGTGCTTGAAACTTCTTTTTTCTATCTGTACAATGGAAGACGAAGACGGACTCAGCGTCTTATCTTCTTTCCCGATGATGGGTGCAGCATCCTTGCTGCCATAGCCACACATCGTCTGGCCCACTCACGGTCATCATCCTTGGGGTCTCGTCCCCACCCAGAGCTTGGGCTGCTTCCCCCTCCTCCATGCGTCTTTGCGAACTGTGTTGCCATATCCACATATCCGGCAAAGAGCATCGTTGCACAACGGACAATCTCATTGCCATGTTCGGCTGCGTCCAGCAACAAGGAACCGTCGAAAGCCTGAAGCTCGCTCTCCCCCATCTGCGGCAGACGTAATCTGAAATCGTTGACCACATTCTCGTACATGGCGTTGCTCACTTCTTCCTTGATACGCAGCTGTACATTCTGTGCAGGAGCACGTCCCTCCTCACGTAGTTCAGCCGTGCGGCTCTTGATGTCCTCCTGTTCATTTCTGAGTTTCTCCAGCATCTGGTCAGCCTGATGAAGCTTTTCGGTTTTGTCTGCCAGCTTCGTCTCAATCTCTGCAAGGCTCTTTTCCAGTTCCTCCTTCTGCTTCTCTACCGCCAGTTTGTCACCTTCACCTGTGATGAGGTCGGCATTCACTTTAGCCAGTCGCGCTTCAAGGTCTCCTTTCTGCCTGTTCAGATTCCCGATCATGGTATTGAGACCTTTCACACGGGTCTCAGCCCTTTTGATTTCCACATCGAGTTCTGACAGCGTCCTCTTATGGCTCCTGATCTCATCAGCCAGTGAGGAGCACTCCGCATCGAGGTCTCGTCGGTATTCCTCCGTCGAGCGATGGCGTGCGCCTGTCTCCGTGATGCTCGTGCCACGTCCGAGTCCCCATTTCTCGTTCACCTTTGCCAGCCGGTCGTGTAAGGCGAGCGTTCTGGCTTTGTACTCAAACTTGTCTTTCCCGGCAAAGATTTTCTTGTAGGCAAACTTATTGTCCTTGTCTATGGGAAGGATGGTACAGTGGCAATGAGGGTTCATCTCATCAAGGTGGACATAGAAAGCCACAATGTTATCCTCTCCATATTCATCGGACATGAATTGGTACATATCCCTCGCCCATTGTTCAATATCCTTCGTTCGGTGGATATGGGAGTTGTCAGCGCCCTTGTCCAGATTCACCTTCTGGTCACCGAAGGCTATCTCGTGCATCCTTTCCCTGGATCCTCCAAGGATGAAGTTCACGACTGTTCTGAAGCGAGGCTCCTCCAGTCCTTCGTTGGGGTCTTTGATGCCCCGGGCTGCCAGGTTCTCCTTCATGAGTTGTGGAATGCTCTTGCTGGTGTCGATGGGACGAACCACGCCGCCACGTGTCACCTCGAAGTTCAGATGTTCGCGCGTGAGGTCATAGTTGCCGGTGCGCAGAGCATGGTCACGGGCTTTCTCTGACCTTACCCGCTGTTCCTCGTCGCTCTGTGCTTTGGTGATGCCTTTACTTGCCCTGAAGTCCATGACTTGTTTTGCTGTACTCATATTTTAGTCCCTTTTATTGTCCTCAGCTTGCTGATTCATCTGGACACACCTCCCAAGGCCTTCGGCCTCTTGGGGTATTAGGCTGCCCCTCCCTATCTTTGAGTGGCAAACAGGCAAGCCTGGTGCCTTAGAATGGGCAAGCCCCTAAATGGTGTAAAGACAGCCTCGGAAGGGCTCGCCCCGGATTAACAGCAAAGACTGTTTACAGATATAAGCATATTATTCCTGAACAGGGATGGCAGGGGAAGAAGAGGGTTCGGCATTATCTACCTGACTTTCTTCAGGAGCTTTCCCTGCCGTTTCGCTAAGTCCTCCGATGAAGTCGGCGAGACCGTTGATGATGCGACGGTCTTCGTCGGAGAAGTCCGTAAGTTCTATGGCATCGTTGGTGACGTAGCGCTTAATGTCACCCTCACCCGGCATAACTCCATAGCCGTTGACATTAAGATATCTGAGGGCTTTGATCCATTTGAGCCATGACCATGGGTTCTCGCCAGAACAGGCAGAACTAACAAGTGGAAAGACATCATCTTCCTGACTGAGAATATGACCGTAATGGAATGTCAGCGTAGAGATAGCCTGCTGAACGAATTGCGTTTTCATTTCTGCCACTATCTCATCGCTGTTCTCTTCCGTGGCCGATTCCATTTTTTTCAGGGTTTCTTGGGTGTTCTTTTCAAATGCTTCGGCAATCTGCTCGTCAGTCATGTCGGAGTTGAAGTATTTTTCGATGATAACCATCATCGTTGTTCTCATGATATCCTGCATTGAAATGGGAATGACAACATTGGAGACCATCTTTATCTTGAAGATATATTCCTTGCCATCCAGCTCCTTTGAGAGGTAGCCCAGCTTTTCCAGTCCGTCAAGGAATGTCCTGACCGTTGCCCTGTGCCAGTGCCAGGACTGGGCCAGCTCCGTGATGGTCGCACGGAAGGTGTCGCTCTCATATGGCAGCAGCTTCTTCAGGGAATCATATTCTTCACCCATCTTGGTGACAGGTAATCTGTTAATCAGGTCGCAGAAAGCATCAAGCTTCGTGAACCTGTCGCTGCCATGAGAACGGAGGAATTCAAAGAGCTCCATGTCCAGATCCAGGCAGTATCCAATTAAATTCTTGTTTTCCATTTTGATTCTTCTTAATTAAGTTCGACTTTGTCAGTTGATTATTTATAATGATGCAAGGTGTGTACTAATCGATGTGGCATCAATGATAGTAGTTGTTTACCGTATTCTCAGCAAGCTCATCCCAGGTGCTGTACACTTTCTGCTGTTCATTCTTGCTGCGGCTCTTCCATGAAGGATAGTACATGATGGCCACAAGGAGATAGCCCAGTGTCACGCCGAGAGTGTACAGATGTGGAGTGAACAATGCTGCCAGTGTGAGGGTAAACACGAAACCCATCACGAAGCGGTTGTTGCGGATGCCCTGAAGCAGTCCCACCGTCCTTGTCGGTGAGAACAGGAAGAAGATGAGAATGGTGGAAAGCATCAGTCCGTATTCGCCCACATGCTGCCAGTAGTAGGTAAAGTGGAAGAATATAAGGATGAGTACCATGATGTGAGCATAGAACTTTCTGAAGTTCTCGCTGATCGCCATTCGTTGGCAGAACCTTATCATCCAACGCTTCTTGCTGCGATAGAGAAAGGGTGCCACAAAGATGATGGCAAGTAAAATGAGGTTGATAATGATGAATGTCATAACGCTGAAATTTAAGTTGTTTAATATAATGATCCTAATTCGTCGAGGTCCAGACGGACGACGTTGAAAGTGGCCATGAATACCAGCTGCTCTATGTCACGAAGTGTGAACTTGTCTTTCTTGTACCTCTCCCAGAATTGCCTGTCTGACTTACGGATTTGTCGGACAGTGGCCTCCAGCTTGTATTCGGGAACCATCCAAGTCTGGTTTAAGTAGTATCCATATTTGGGATGGTACACTTTCAGCAGGAGGGGCTCGCTATAGACAATACACAGAATCCCGTTCTTCAAGACCAGAAATGGACACTTTTTATGCAACAGCTCGGCTGTCACCCAGGTTCGGTGTTCCTGGATTGTTTCCGCCATATGTTCATAGATAGCATGTTCCATAGCACGACATGTTTAGCAGAACTCGGCCAGCAGCTGTTGCTTGCTCCGTTTATAAAGGAACCTTCCCTGCCCCTCATGGCAGTCCATGTCCTCCATGAGATTCGTACACATCACTTCGAGCGAATCGAACACAGTCACCGTCATCGCGTTCACTTTTCCCGCACCGTTTGTGACCACATGGATTTTGAACATGTGTCCGAATGTGGGGTCTGAGTAAGCACAGCACTGATGGCCGAAGTCCGTTTGTTTTGACGGCATAAAATGATAGAGGATTGTCAGCTCCATCTGGTCTTCAAGCATGTCCATGACTTCTTCCAGTTCATACTCGCCACTCAGGGTGTAGGGAATAAGCCCTGTATCTCCGACAAGATCATTCTCTCCCATCTCGGCATTTCCTAACAGCTCCGGCAGGATGAGCGGAGCGATCTCCTTGAATTTTTCAACTTCTTGTTGTAGCATGTTTTCCTAAATTGAGTAGATATAGAGTTTAAGTATCAAATCGCAGATTTCATCAAGTGAATGGATCGAGCTCTTCAGCTTGTGGGTGGTATATAGCTTGTTGATGGTTTCGGCCATCCCAAGGAGCTGATCCCTTTGTGAGGTGGTCAGGACTGCCATCCCGAAAGAATCAATGGCTATATAAGGTTGGATGATCATCCAGAAATAGGCATTCTGCTGTGCTTCTGTGAGTCGATGCCCCGTGCTGCTATTCTCAATACACGTTCTGGCATTCAGGATAAGGCGGCGGTTGGTACGCATCGACATCAGCACAAGAGCTTTCTTGCTGTCTATCCTACCATCAACGGCATTCTGGAAAATCTTCCTGCACATTTCATTCGTCAGTTTCGTAATGTCATCCACTGGTACGTCTCCATATGAGTCCAGATGTGACAGGAATGTCCTGAAGATGACATCTTCTGTTTTGATGACCTCCATGAGCTGGTCTGTTGAAACCACCCCACTTTGGTTTACCTCCGAGAGAAAGTTTCTATAGACAGCTAGCGTCTTCATCTGGTCTGTTCCAAGAATGTTGGTAGAATCAAGAGCGGCATAGAACTTCTCGCATATAACCTTCTCTTTTTTGATTTCATCATCATTCTTGTAGGATGAGCATGCCTCCTTTATGATGCAGATGTCTTTGAGTGTCCGTCTCTGCATAGAAGAGAGTCGGTACATCTCTATACGTATGGAGTCATGAATACCCAGGAAAGTCTGTGATAGGTAGTTATGTGTGTGGTATGCGGAGTCTCTTTCCAAGAATCGTGAAACTGTATCGGCCAGCTCGACCCAGCTGGTCATACTCGCTTTGAGTTCTTCTGAAGTCAATTTGGTTTTTGAACGAAGACCAATTAGAAAATCATCATACTCTTTCAAGGCACCATTGCTATCTTTAAAGTGATAATTGGACACGCTACTGGCACAAGAACCAAAGAATGCAATGGCAAATAGTGTGGCAAACAGAATGGATAAGAATCGAGTATGATTTCTTATTCTTTGATTTGCTTCTATATGTTTTGATTTAATACTAAACAGGTACTTCATTATACATTTGTTTTTAATTGATTACTAACATTTTATAAAGTTATCGTAAATTGATTTCGGGTGCAAAGATATATTCTTTTCTTGAATTAAGAACCACCTTATATCAAACTTTAATTATATTTAGAAATCATACTTACACAAACACAATATCATACTCGAAGACTTAATTCTGCCGAGTATGAAAGATTAAATTCTCATAAATCTTATTCGAGTATGATATTCAAATAAAAGAAAAGTCATATCTTTGCATCATCATTGACGGATTTCCGCAGTTTACAACTGAAAAATCAAACGAATAACTATATGGCAAAAGTCGGATATATTTTCGCGGCAGACACACTGGAATCATTGGAACAGGACAAGACTTGGATGAATGATTACGGCTGCATCAGGATCGTTGAAGAGAAGGCGGAGAATGAAAAGTCGCGTCCGGAATGGAGGACACTCTTGATGGCCCTGGAGCGTGGTGATGAGATTGTCATCAGCAAATTCAGCAACGCCCTTCGCGGTGCGAGGGAATTGTCATTCTTCCTGGAACTCTGCCGCATCAAGGTCGTTCGCATCATATCGATACATGACAAGGTGGATTCCAAAGACGAGGTGTTCCCCCCTCTTCCATCAGAAGCCTTCCTGAACATCTTTGGCTCTCTTCCATCAGAAGTCGCCATTCAACGGAAGGCATCTTCTCATATCATGAAGCTCCATCATGTAAAACTCAAGACGAAGTCAACAAAGTCACGCCAAGAGAGAGAGGCAACCATTGTCAACATGTACAATGGCGGTCACGCCATCGATGACATATGGCGCCAGAGCGGATTCCGCAGCAGAAGCTCCATTTTCCGCATTCTCAACAAATACGGCATCACCTTGAATCGTGGGCCACATTCCGGCCCTATCAGGAAGAGAAATGCTAATAGCTACTCACCTTCAAAAGAAGAATAGAATATGACTATACAAGAGGCTATCCAACTACGTCACTCTGTTAGGAGTTATAAGGACGTACCACTGAGTGAGGACATCGTTAAGTCCCTGCAATCTGAAATCATAAAAATAAACGAAGAGGGCTGTCTGCACGCACAACTGATCCTGAACGAGCCAAAGGCATTTCATGGAACACTGGCCAAGTATGGAAAGTTCCGTAATGCCAACAACTATCTGGTCATGGCAGGAAAGAAAGCCGATGACCTTGATGAGCGCATAGGCTATTATGGTGAGCATCTGGTCTTACATGCTCAGACACTGGGTTTGAACACCTGCTGGGTTGGACTCAGCTACTCCAAGGTGCCAGGAACCTATGTGCTTGACGAAGACGAAAAGATTGCCTGTTACATTGCCATCGGCTATGGTGAAACACAGGGTGTAAGCCATAAGATCAAAACCGTTGAGCAAGTGAGCAATGCCAGCGACATCACTCCGTCGTGGTTCAAGAAGGGAGTGGAAGCAGCTTTGCTTGCTCCTACAGCCGTGAACCAGCAGAAGTTCTCGTTTGAGTATGCAGGTATGAAAGACGGTCACCATCAGGTAAGAGCAAAGAAAGGATTCTCCATGATTGGCTATACCCAGATGGACTTGGGCATTGCCAAGTATCACTTTGAAATTGGAGCAGGAAAAGACAAATTTGAATGGATTTAAGTAATGGAAACTAAAGCAAGAAGAACATTCATTTTCTTCCTTAACAGAGTGGGCCACTCTTTTGACAAAAACACATATGGTATTCTTCGGGACTATTCCATAATACCTGGTTGTAGTAGTCTAATGAAGGAGTATGTTACCGATTATAATGAGGCAGAGGTCGGTGACAAGGCTTTCTTTGTGCTGCTTCATTACTGGTATAAGGGCATTTGCGCAACGGGCACCATTGTAGAGCTAACAGAAGAAGACGGGCATGGGTATGCAGAAATAGAGCTCACGAAAATGATAGATTATGAGCATTACCCTGTTTTGCCTTTACAGGAGCTAATGGATTCTATACCTAATTTTGATTGGAAAGAAGCCCCTGAAGGAAGCCTTCTTAAAGAGAAGGATGCGGCATTGTTGGACAGCTTATGGAATGATTACATATTGTCATTGGAGAAGAATGAGAAATCTTCAACCGATTTGGCAAAGGACGAAAACAATTAACTTATACACAGAGTTTATATGTCATCATTCATGTCCATATTTCTTTTCCTTATTATTATCGGCCTTATCGTTTTCGGCTGGTGGTATAATTCCCCGAAGCAGAAAGGGAAACGGGGTGAGGCAAGAGTACATGATTATCTCATGGAATTGCCAGATGATTATCATGTTTTGGATGATGTTGTCTTAAAGACCGCGAAAGGAACGACTCAGATAGATCATATTGTTGTGTCAAAATACGGTGTCTTTACCATTGAGACTAAGAATTATCGAGGTGACATCTATGGTGATGACAACCGCCAAGAATGGACACAGATAATAGTTACAGAAGTGACTTATGCTAAGAAATGGTGGAAAACCTATACCTATGTAACCAAGAATCACTTCTATAACCCAGTCAAGCAATCCATCGGGCATTTGTATGAAATAAAGAAGAGCTTATCAGAATGGCCACACTTAAAAGTAGTTCCTATAGTAGCTTTCGCAGGAAGCGCAAACTTGAGTAATGTTCATTCAAGTAATCACGTCATTTATGATAATGACTTGACGACAATAATCCAAAGTTATAAAACCGCCTGTCTATCGGACTATGACGTAAATAATGTCATCAACCGTCTTACCGAGAAAAATGTAAGAGAGGTTATTGATGACAAAACGCATGTCCGAAATGTCAAGGCTGCTAAGAACGAAACGAACAGAAAACTTGCATCGGGGATCTGTCCTAAGTGCGGAGGTACATTGGTACTCAGAAGCGGTCAATATGGAAACTTCTATGGTTGTTCAAACTATCCCAAGTGTAAATTCACCACTCACTAAATAATTCGTCAAATTCCCAGAAATGAGTTATATCAAATACATAGCAGACGAGAACCACTATAAGCAAGTCTTGGAATTGATAGGCAAGGCCAAACAGACTGTATGGATTGGAACGGCAGACATCAAGGATTTATATGTTGAAGACAAGTCTTTCCTGTCTTTGGTTGCCACGCTGTTGAAGAAGGGGGTGAATGTCAGACTGATTCATGCCAAGGAGCCAGGAACGGCATGGCGGGAAGATCATGAGAAACACCCTATCCTCTATGACGGCATGGAACGGGTTCTGTGTCCGAGGGTTCATTTCAAACTCATTATCATTGACAGTTCCGTTGCCTATATCGGTTCAGCTAACCTGACAGGTGCAGGAATGGGAATGAAATCGCCACGGAAAAGGAATTTCGAGGCTGGCATACTTACCGATGACCCTGAAATGGTTGAAGCAGCCATTGAGCAGTTCGATAATGTGTGGATTGGCAAGTTCTGCAAAGAATGCGGCAGACGTGAGTATTGTTCAGACCCGATTCAATAGAATAGAACAAGCAAACAGAGCAAGAATAATAGAATGTTAAGACAATGAGTAAAGTCAAAATCATACAAGGAGATTTCAATAAGGAGCTCGAACTTCTTATTGCTCCGAGCATCGTGGCAGGTTTCCCCTCTCCTGCTGACGATTATCTTCGTGATAGTTTAGACTTCAATCGTGACTTGATACGCCATCCCGAAGCAACATTCTATGGCAAGGTGGAAGGAGACTCTATGATTGAAGCGGGCATCTGTAACGGTGATATTGCCGTTATCGACCGTAGCTTGGAACCTCAACAAGGGGATGTGGTAGTTGCATACATCAACAGGGAATTCACAATCAAGTATCTCGACCTAACTCACAAAGGCGATGGCTATATTGAACTGCGTCCGGCCAACAAAGACTTCAAGCCTATCAGAATTGACGAGGATGATGACTTTGAAGTGTGGGGCGTTGTCGTTTGGACCATAAAGAATTGGAGGAATTATTGACCTATGTACGGAATCGTTGATTGCGACAACTGCTACGTTTCGTGTGAGCGTGTCTTCAGGCCTGACCTCAATGACAAACCTGTCGTTGTTCTCTCGAACAATGACGGCTGCGTGGTGGCACGGTCTAATGAGGCCAAGAAGATGGGCATTAAAG
>Ga0256404_1006002_pt1 | contig 20639 bp, 17 predicted proteins | sample RumenRJG_01DNA_FD_185990 | JGI IMG/M metagenome (GOLD analysis project Ga0256404, IMG submission 185990) | Bovine rumen microbial communities from Lethbridge, Alberta, Canada - RJG_01 | ecosystem: Host-associated > Mammals > Digestive system > Stomach > Rumen | place: Canada: Alberta | collected...
TTCTGATAATATAATATCTTTTGTAAACAATGTAAAAACATCTGATGGTGGTACTCATGAAGTAGGATTTAAAACAGCTATTACTCGTGTATTTAATGATTATGCAAGAAGTAATGGTTATTTAAAAGCTAAAGATAAGAACTTAGAAGGACCTGATACTAGAGAAGGTATTACGGCAGTATTATCTATTAAGATACCTGAGGCATTACTTCAGTTTGAAGGGCAAACTAAGTCTAAGTTAGGTACGCCTGAGGCAAGAAATGCAGTAGAGAGTGTAGTAAGTGAGAAATTACAATTCTTCTTAGAAGAGAATAAAGCAATAGCTACTAAAATAGTAGAGAAGATGGTTAAAAGTAAACAAGTGCGTGAGGCTGCGCGTAAAGCTAGAGATGAAGCTAGAAATGGTAAATCTAAAAACAAAATAGAGAAGAATTTATCAGGTAAATTATCTCCTGCACAAAGTAAGAATCCTAAGAAAAATGAATTATTCTTAGTCGAGGGAGATTCAGCAGGTGGTTCTGCTAAAGGGGGACGTGACCGTAAATTTCAAGCGATACTTCCACTTCGTGGTAAGGTAATAAATACCGCTAAAGCATCACTTACTGATATACTTAAAAATGAAGAGATTAATACAATGATTCATACAATTGGAGCTGGTGTTGGGTCTGATTTTACAGTAGAAGATTCTAACTATGATAAAGTAATTATTATGACCGATGCTGATGTTGATGGTGCGCATATTCAAATACTATTACTTACATTCTTCTACTATTATATGCGCGGGCTTATTGAACAAGGTAAACTTTATATCGCACTACCTCCTTTATATAAATTAGATTATGGTAAGAAACATTTTTATGCATATACTGATGATGAATTAGAAACTATTAAGAAAGAAAACAGTGGTAAGTATTCTATTCAAAGATATAAAGGTCTTGGTGAGATGAATGCAGATCAACTTTGGGAAACTACAATGAATCCTGATACACGCAGTTTAATTAGAGTTAATATTACTGATGCTGCACTCGCTGAAAAAAGAGTAAGTGTACTTATGGGTGATAAGGTAGAACCTCGTAAAGAGTGGATTAATCGTAATGTTGAATTTACAATGGAAGATAATTATAGAGCGTAGGTGATTTGATGGATGATATATTAAAAAGAATACAAGATTATGCATTAGAAGAGATAATGGGTGATCGCTTTGGTAAGTATGCTAAAGAGATTATTCAAGATAGAGCTATTCCCGATGTTAGAGATGGGCTAAAACCAGTACAAAGAAGAATACTATATGCAATGTATAAAGCAGGTAATACCCATGAAAAAGGTTATATTAAGTGTGCGGCAACTGTTGGGGATGTGCTTGGTAAGTTCCATCCACATGGAGATTCATCTGTATACGATGCAATGGTACGTATGAGTCAGTGGTGGAAACAAAATGAAATACTAATTGATATTCATGGTAATAATGGTTCTATGGATGGAGACTCTGCTGCTGCATATCGTTATACTGAGGCGAGACTTGCAAAAATTAGTAGTGAACTTTTAAAAGATTTAGAAAAAGATACTGTTGCTTGGGCTCCTAACTTTGATGATAGATTTCTAGAGCCTACTGTACTTCCAGCAAAGTTTCCTAATTTACTAGTTAATGGTACTAATGGAATAAGTGCGGGTTATGCAACTAATATTCCACCACATAATTTAGGTGAAGTAATAGATGCGACTATTAAAAGAATAGATAGTCCAAACTGTAGATTAGATACAATTCTTGATATTGTAAAAGGACCTGACTTTCCAACAGGTGGTATTGTAGAAGGAAAGAAAGGTATTATAGATGCTTTTACTACTGGACGTGGTAAAGTAATAGTTAAGAGTAAATGTGAATTTGTAAAAGAAAAAGGAAAAGTTCAAATAATTGTTACTGAGATTCCTTTTGAAGTAAATAAGGCTAACCTTGTAAGTAAGATTGATGCAATTAGAATTGATAAGAAGATTGATGGTATTAGTGAGGTTAGGGATGAAACTGATAGAGATGGACTACGTATTGCGATTGATTTAAAAAGTAATGCTAATAAAGAGATGATTCTTAACTACTTACTTAAGAATACTGAATTACAAGTATCATATTCATATAATATGGTTGCAATTGTAAATCGTAGACCAGAAACATTAGGTATTATACCTATGCTTGATGCTTATATTGCTCACCAAAAAGAAGTAATAAAAAGACGTAGTGAGTTTGATTTAAAAGCTTACGAAAAAAGATTACATATTGTAGATGGATTTTTAAAAATGATATCTATATTAGATAAAGTAATCAAAGTAATACGTTCTAGCAAGAATAAGTCTGATGCGAAAGATAATTTAGTTAAAGAGTTTGATTTTACTGTTGAACAAGCAGAAGCAATAGTTACATTACAATTATATCGTTTAACTAATACAGATGTAGTTGCTTTAGAAGAAGAAAAAGAAAAACTAGAAAAATTTATTGCTGCTTTAAAACAAATATTATCTGATGAAGATAAATTACATGAAGTAATGAAGCATGAGTTAAGAAAGATTAAAAAAGAATATGCTCATGAGAGAAAGACTGAGATTAGGGATGAAATTACTGAGATTAAGATAGATACTACTGATATGATTCCTAAGGAAGATGTTATTGTTATGGTAACACACGAAGGTTATGTTAAACGTAGTTCAGTACGTAGTTATCAATCTAGTGAAGCATCTCCTACACTAAAAGAGATGGATTATGTAATTGGTTTATATGAACTAAATACATTAGATACATTACTTGTATTTACTGATTTAGGTAATTATTTATATATTCCTGTATATGAATTACCCGATTTAAAATGGAAAGACTTAGGTAAACATGTAAGTAATATTGTTAAGATGAGTGCGGATGAACATGTAATAACATCTATTCCTGTAACTGATTTTAATACTGAAAAAACAATTACTATGTTTAGCAAGAATGGTATGGTTAAAAGATCACTTGTAAAAGATTTCAAAGTTAATAGATATAATAAACCATTATGTTCTATGAAATTAAAAGGTGATGATAAAGTAGTATCAGTTACTGATAAAGTAGGTAGTGAAGTATTTATTACAACACGCAATGGTATGTCTTTAAGATATGATATCAATGAAGTAGGTATTGTTGGAGTTAAAGCATCTGGAGTTAAGGCTATATCTTTAAAAGATAATGATACTGTTGTTAGCGGGTATGTATATAATGGTGAGGATTATGTACTTGTTTTAACTGATAAGAGTACTGCAAAAAGAGTAAAAATCATCGAATTTGAAAGAACTAGTAGAGCTAGACGTGGAGTTCAAATAATAAGAGATGTTAAAACTAATCCTTATCATATTATTAATAGTTTAATTATTAATAATAAGAATAATATAGGTATTATATTTAAAGAAGATATTGAATATAAGAAAGTAACAGATATACCAATACTTGATAGATATTCAACAGGTAATAGTCTTTCTAATCAAGTAATAAATGGTATGTTTATAGAAACAAGTATTATTAATCCTAAGGAAATTAAAGAAGAGGTTAAAGAGATATCTTTAGAATCTATTGATGATAAAATTATGACAATTGATGATTTTCTTAAAGATATTGAAAAATAGTACTTGTAATTATTAAAAATATGTAGTATATTTATATTGTAGTACTTAACTGCTAGGGTACTACATAAGTGTAAAACTTTTTGTTTGTTTTTCATAAAAACAATCCCTCCTTTCTATAGGGGTGTTACGATTAAAGCGCAAGGATAATGTTATTATCCTTGTATTTTTTTGAAATTAAAAAGCACATTCAGTGCTTTTGTTATCCAATTATAAAGAAAAGTAGATCATTACTAAGTTTATTCTTAAAATAATTTCTAGAAAACTTGTTTAAAAGATATATAATATTTATTTCATCATCACCATTATATTTATCAACATTTATCCAAACAGGCATGTATTCTATATAAACATTAACATTCTTATATAAAGATTTATCAAAATCTAATAGCCAGTATTCTTGTGGAAAATAAGGCTTGAATGCTGCTAAATGTGTATAATCTGTATTATATGATTTTTCAGATATCATATAATATGTATTCATATCATAGAATTTGTCGTGAATTTCTTCATTATACTGAAGTTTCATTGGAAAATCTTTTTGATTATATTTATTTAGATTTAACTTATATCTATCATTTAGATAAGGGTCAACTAATCCTCGTATACCAGTTGTATCTATTATTTCAATTACACATTTATGAATATTTTTATTAACAAAATCTTCTTTAATAGATAGATTTATGGAATCATCATCTTCATCAATAAAAATATCATAGTCATTTATATTAACCATATTATTAAGTTTATTTAAAAACTTATCTTTATTATCTAATACTTTATAATCTTTATCAACATATTTTTTTCTTTTACATACTCTTATCCTAGTAGGTATACCGAGTGCTAAATTTCTTCCCATAATATCACCATAATTCCTTTCTTTTCTTGCTTTCTTTTACATTTTAACATGGACTAATAATGAAATCAATAGTTTTTTAATTATTATTTGAACTTATTTAATAATATGATACAATGAATTGGTGAGTAGTATGAATGTTAAAGAGATTTGAAATGAATTAAGTAAATATAGTAAGAAAGAATTAGAGTATTTATAAATAATGGTCAAGTAATTAATAAGAATAAGGTTGGTAGAAATTAACCTTGTCAGATTGGTCAAGTGCAAAATTATCTAAATCATTATATGTTAGAGAAGGTGCATATAGTGATTTGCCTTCATATTTAATTAATTATGAATATATGAAGAATAATTTTGGAATAGAAGGATTGTATATAATTAATAATATAACAAATGACCGGATAGAAAATCCATATTTATTATTTAGAAATTATTCAATCTATTACTTTAAAAAGGAGTTTGAAGAATATGAAAAAGGGAATATTTATAAGCATAAAACCAGAGTTTACAAAAAGGATTGAAATAGGTGAAAAAAATTATGAGTTTAGGAAATATATTCCTAAAGAAGAATTTGATAAGCTATATGTATATGAAACAGTTCCAACATGTAGTTTAAAGTATATCTTAACCATAGATAGAATTGTAGAATATCCGAACAAAATAATTGAAAAAGGATATGGTAACGACGATTTTAATAATGGAGTAAAAAAATCAAAATTTGCTTATCATATTTTAAAAGTAGAAAAAATAGATAATCCAATTTCTTTAAAAGAATTAAAAACAAAATTTGGATTTACTGCTCCACAGAGCTATGCATATAATACAAGATATCCTGAATTAGTAAATTATATAAATAAATTATCAACAAAGGTGATAATAAATAATTAAATATAATTTTGATATCAACAATAGAGCATTTAATGCAATTAAAAATAGAACTAAAAGAGTAGAAATTAGAGTTACTAAATTAGGAAATAATCATTTTGATTATAGTGTATTAAAAGGAGGAGATATAATTGAATTTAAATCATATGATGGGTATATTCTTAATTGTTTAATTGAAGATATAAATCATTATGATTCAATAGAAGAATTATTGACATTAGAAGGAACTAGGTATACATTGTCATCAACTGATGATTTTAGTGAGGGAGTCAAATCTATTAATAGCATAAACGGTTATAAAGAAGCAATGAAAGTTAATGGAGTATATGCAATTCATATAAAATATATTATTAAATAATTTTTATTAAAATATTTATTATTTTAAACAATACATATTATTAAATTCGCACATTTTATAAAATAGAAAACTATGCTATACTTATATCAGTGAACGAATGTGGATGGTGTCCACAAATAGTCTACAGTAGATAAATACTATAAGTACAGATAATACTATAAATACAATAAATACAGATGATACCTGATACCGGAATACAATAAATATAAATAGTACTATAAACAACATAAATATAGGAATGTTCAGTTCATGTGGTAGTTGTAAAAAATATAAGCATTGTCATGGTAAATAAGCTCGCAAACCCACATAAAATAAAGGAAAACACGAGCTTTTTCTTTGATAAGAAATTTCGAAAAATTATAAAAATTTCAGTTTAAATACCTTTTAGATACCTTTTTACGGAGTTTTAAAAGTCAACAAATATGAAATAAATTTGCATAAAAACTATCTACTGTAGTTGGTGTTGTTTAAATTCAATGATTTATAGAAATTATCTGGTTTGTTTTTTTGACAACAAAGTAAGTTTAATATATAATAAATACAAACAGGAAGGAAATAATTATGAGTTTAATTGAAGAAATTATGTCTATTGAAACTTCAAGCAAAAGATATTTTAAGTGGTATTATCATGCAATTCCTGAAGAAACAGGTGCTATTAAAAGCATACTAAGTGAAGGCATTAAATGTAGAAATCTTCTTGGACAAAAAGGAGCTGGGTTCAATGGTAATCACTTTATAAGTCTTAGTAAAGATATGGGTATAGATGAAAACTTTTCTGCTTTCCATAGTTTTCGAAGATGTGCAATGAACATAATTATTGATAATATAAAAGTTCACAAGTGCATAGATTATTTGCCCTTTTTACATCTTTTAGCTAATACTAGATTACCAATTCGTTCCTCGGGATTTCCAGATGAATTTCAAGCTTATGAAATAATAAAACCAGATAAATTTGTTGGTATACAGTGCCCTTTATATTATTGGACTAAAGGATATGAAGAAAACGGGGATTATAAATATTTTTTAGATGCTTTTAAAAATCTTCTTATTATTATGAAACTAATTGAAAGTAGACTTCCTTTATATGATTATTCAAGACTTCAAGGTGCTTCTATTCATCAGATAAACTCAGATGATTTTCTTACGATATATGATAGAAAAATTGGAGAATTATCTTATGAAGAAAAACGTTTATTGTTAAAAAAATAGTATTTAAGTAAAATGTCTTTAAGAAAGTGGAAATACTAAATAATTAAATAATTTTAGATATGTTGTAAAAAAATCAACAATGATATTTTTATCAGATTTTATAATAGCATTTATATCAGTTTAGTATTTGACTTTATAAACTTTTTCATGTAGTATATTAACTGAAGATAAGTATTCTATATTAACTTATAAAAGATTTGAAAGAGGTAAGGACTATGAAAAAAGAAAAAAGGGAATTTCTTAATGAAAAAAAATTGGGGATTTTAGTTGCAGTATTCTTAGGTATAACAACACTTCTAGTAGCTTGGGCAGGTTGGATAGGTTCTCTTCACGGTGGTATTCAAGCAATAAATTTTACTAGAAGTAATAATTTAGCTTCTAAAGGTAATGCTGAATATAATGTCGCTGCGCAAGTATATCTATCAGATTTATTTGCTTGGAATTCTATTTATAGTTTAAAACTAGATATGGAAATGGCTAAAGAAAAAGGTAACATAGATGAGGCACAAGTTATTGATAAGAAAATACAAAAGATTATGAAAGAGAATTGTTCAGAAAAACTGTTAGAGGCTATTAATTCATCTAATTTAGAAAGTGAGACTGCCTCTCCATTTGAAAAAGAAGATTTTGTAAGTAGTTATTTTGAAACGGCTAAAAATTTATTAGATGAATCGCAGGATGTTTTAGAAGAAGGAAAAGAAGATAATCGACGTGGAGATTCATATAAGTTAGTTACGGTTATTTATTCTTTAGTATTATTTTTACTAGGTATAGTTGGAATACTTAAGGATCTTCAAAGTCGTAAAATACTATTTATTTTTTCAATAGCTATTTTGATTTTTGGACTAATATATATGTTTACAATACCAATGCCAACTGGTTTTGATATTACAAACTTCTTTAAATATAAATGAAAGTTATTAAGTATAGTTTTATTGCAAAATAACTTTTTTTCTATATAATTTAAATATAAACGGTGATTGTATGAATAAGTATGAAAAAATTAAAATGGTTATTTTACTATTTATATTATCTTTAATATCAGTTATTGTTATATTAACTAATGGAAGAACTTATAATTTAAAAATAAAATTAAATGATAATGTAAAAAATATAAATGCTTTAGAAATAACTACAGGTTATAATAATGATATTATAAAAATAGTTGATAAGAAAATAAAAGATGGTATACTATACTTAAAATTAAAATCAGTTAATAAGGGATGTACTTTCGTAGAGGTTGTATCAGAAAAACATTATTCAATTGATAGATTTTATGTACATGGCGCGGGTATAATTACATATAATCGCCGGCTAGGTAAGTGTGGTGGAGATATAGTTGTTCCAATAAGTATATTAATATTAATCTTACAGTTTCTAATTATTGAGATAAAACATTATAGAAGTAATATTAGAAATAATTTATATCAATATAAAAATATAACTTTATTAGCTATTATAATTTTTTTAAGTTTTATGTTTATTAATCAATTAATTCAAATTACTAATTATAAAGGACTTGCTTATTCTATAGAATTAATAATTAAATCTGTTGATATATTTTCTAAAACCTTATTGCCACTTGTTATAATAACATCAATACTTATAACTTTTAGTCACGTAAAACTACTAAAGAATGAAGGAGTTACTTGGAGAAATATGCTTGGTATATTCCTTGGCTTATCTTTAGTTCTTGCAACTATCACACCAAATATTCTAAGTAAAGTATTTGAAAACTCAACAGTTATACATCTTAGTGATAAACAACATATTGCATATTATATATATACATTTATAAAAATTTTTATATATGCAGTTGTATCTTATATCGAGTGTATATTTATATCAACTATAGTTTTAGCTTTGATATTAGCAAAAAGAATACCTAGATTTGATAAAGATTTTATTATTATACTTGGTTGTAAGATAAGAAAAGATGGAACACTTACTCCAATATTAAAAAGTAGAGTAGATAGAGCAATTTCGTTTTCAAAAATGCAGTATGAAGCCACTGGAAAAGATATTATATTTGTTCCTTCAGGTGGTAAAGGTAATGATGAAGTTATATCAGAAGGCGAGGCTATTAGAAATTATTTATTAAATCAAGGTATAAGTAAGAATAATATAATTGTTGAAAATAAATCTAGAAGCACTTATGAAAATATTAAGTTTTCATATAAATTAATTAGCAAAAAAAATAGTAATCCTAATATTGCTTTTTCAACAACAAACTTTCATGTGTTTAGAGCAGGGGTAATTGCTGGAAATCAAGGTATAAAAATAGAAGGAATTGGAGCAAAAACAAAAGCATATTTCTTTATTAATGCTTTTATTAGAGAGTTTATCGCAACTCTATATTCAGAGAAGAAAAATATTTATAGAGTAGCATTATTAATAACTGTTATAATATTAATTATTATTACATTAACTTATATATCAATGATTTAAAATTAAGGAGAAAAAAATGAAGAAAGAAAAAAAATATTTAACTATACAAGAAAGAAGAGAGTATTTGATAAATGGTAAACCAATGCCGTTATCTTTTAATCCAATAATAAATGATAAGAAAAAAAGTGATAGAAAGTATGTATCAACACTTGTATCAGGTGGTGATTCATCTTTGATTGTAAAAGTGAAAAAAGGTACTCGTATGTTAGTTGGTAGTGGTGAACATGCCACTTTCACTACTATTGGAAAGATAAAATCAAAAGTATTGAAATATAAAAAATAGATATTATTAGTTTAAAAACATATAATTAAGTGGTGATTATATGTTTTTTCGTGATATTCATACCAGGGTTAGAATTATATTAATAGCTATTGTATTCTTATTTATACTTATCGTATTAAAAGTATTTTATATTCAAGTATTTAGTTATAATAAACTTAATAGTAAAGCAACAGGTGTATGGAGTCGTAATTTACCGCTTGAAGCTAATAGGGGTAATATCTATGATAGTGAGGGTGTGCTTCTTGCTGGTAATGTTACAACTACATCACTAGTGCTTATTCCAAATCAAATTAAGGATAAGAGCGATACTGCTAGTAAGCTTGCAAGTATTCTAGGTGTAAGCAAGAAAGAAATGATGGCTCATGTTAGTAAGAAAACATCAATTGAAAGAGTTCACCCTGAGGGTAGAAGATTATCTTATGAAATAGCTGATAAGATAAATTCTTTAAAATTACCTGGTGTATACTTAGTAAAAGAAGCTAAAAGGTTTTATCCTTACGAAAATTGGTTATCTCATACTTTAGGCTATGTTGGTATTGATAATCAAGGATTGGGTGGATTAGAGCTTACTTATGATAAGTACTTAACTGGAAGTAATGGCGCTATTAAATATTTTTCTGATGCAAAAGGTAAAACATTATCTCTTGCTCAAACCTATGAAAAGCCACAAGATGGTATGAATATGACTTTAACTATAAATTATGAGATACAAGAAGCATTAGAAAGAGAATTAGATAATGCAACTTCTATGTATAATCCTGATCATGCAATAGGTATTGTAATGAACCCTAATAATGGAGAGATACTGGCTATCGCATCACGTCCTAACTTTGATTCTAATAATTATACTAAGTATTCTATGGAAGAGATTAACCGTAATTTACCTGTTTGGATGACTTATGAACCAGGTTCAACATTTAAAATAATCACACTTGCAACATCACTAGAAGAGAAAGTAGTAGACCTAGAAAAAGATCATTTTGCAGACTCTGGATCAATTACTGTAGAGGGGGCTCACTTGCACTGTTGGAAACACGGTGGACATGGTGATCAAACTTATTTAGAAGTGGTTGAAAATTCTTGTAACCCGGGATTTGTAAATCTAGGTTTGAAATTGGGTAAAGATACACTATTTAAATATATAAAGAACTTTGGTTTTGGTACTAAAACTGGAGTAGATATAGTAGGTGAGTCTAAAGGTATACTATTTAATGTTGATAAAATAGGTGACCTGGAGCTAGCTACTACTGCTTTTGGTCAAGGTGTATCAGTTACTCCAATACAACAAATAACAGCGGTATCCGCAGCAATTAATGGAGGTAAACTTTATAAACCTTATATAGTTAAAAGTATTAATGAGCCTGAGACTAATAGTGCGATTGTTAAAAATGAACCTAAATTAGTTAGAAAGGTAATCAGCGAAGATACTAGCGAAAAAGTTAGATATGCACTAGAAAGTGTAGTAGCGCGTGGTACTGGACATAATGCTTATATTGCTGATTATCGTGTTGGTGGTAAGACTGGTACTGCTCAAAAAGTAGAAAATGGGAGCTATTTAAAAGGTAATTACATTACTTCGTTTATTGGATTTTTACCTGCCAATAATCCTAAAGTAATTGTATATATTGCAATAGATAATGCTAAAGGTATAACACAATATGGTGGTACGGTTGCAGCTCCTATTGCTAAAGCAGTATTATCTTCATCAATAGATGCACTAGATATAAAACCTCAAGCAGATGAAATAGAAAAAGAGTTTAATTATATAGATAAGGTATATGCTAAAGTACCTAATGTAGTTGGGATGAGTAGGGAAGATGCAGTAAGCAATTTAAAAAGTTTTAAAGTAGAATTTAGTGGTGAAGGAAATACTGTTACATACCAAACACCTAAAGAGAATACGCAGATATATGAAGGAGAAACAGTAAAACTAATGCTAAGTGATTGATTTACATTTAAAAGTATAAATGATATAATTTAATTAGTGATGGAGGTATCAAATGGTACGCATAGATAAAATAAAACACGAATTAATAGAGCAAAGAAAATCAAAGTTTAAAGGGAATATCTATCATTATTCACAGGTTAATTTTGCATATAATTCTAATAAAATTGAAGGTGGAAGATTAACTGAAGATCAAACTGAAGAAATTTTTGTAGCAGATTCATTTATCCTAAAAAGTGATGATGAAATAAAATTTGATGATTTAACCGAAATGAAGAATCACTTCAGATTGTTTGATTATATGCTTGATAATATCGATTGTGATTTATCTAAAGAAATGATCATAAGCATGAATAAGATATTAAAAAGAAATACTACTGATGAGGATAATCCAAGATACAATGTTGGAGGATTTAAGGTTATTTCAAATAAGATTGGTTTAATTAATGTGATAAATACTACAGAGCCTAAAGATGTTGAAAAAGAATTAGATGCATTATTATATGAATATCATAATCTAAAAGAAATCACTATAGAGGATATAATAGATTTTCACTATAAGTTTGAATGCATTCACCCTTTTGGAGATGGAAATGGTCGTGTTGGGCGTATGATTATGTTTAAAGAATGTCTAAAGAATAATATAATGCCATTTATTGTTTTAGATTGTGATAGAAGATTCTATATGAGAGGGTTGAAAAATTATAAAGAAGATAAAATGTTTTTGGTTGATACTATAAAACATGAGCAGGACTTATATGAGAAAGTGTGCCAAGAAATGTTAGATTTTAAATTAGAGGATGAGTAAGTGCTTGTCTTTTTTATTAGCACATATTATTGACAAATACTAAAAATAGATATAAAATGAATAAGCGCGATAAAATAAAGTAGTAATAAATAATAGAGCTACTTTTTAGTTCTATTTTTTTAAACTAGTAATAAAATTAATTGTGAAATAATTATGAAATCAATTGACTTTGAATAATCTTTATGTTATCATTAAAACATAATAAGAGAGACTCTGGAGGTGAACTATGAAAGACACGTATGTATTTGAGTATGTAAATGAAAATGAATTTAGAAAACTTGAAAGATCTATTAAAAAATATAATATGCTTGCATACAAACAACTATATTTTCAATATTATCCTGAACTTAAAAATGGAAAGTTTTTAGGTGAGATAGTATCTGAAGATGAGGATAATGGTACAACAACTTATGAATTAAAACTAACAACTGATGCGATGTTTTCTAAGGTTCATGGAGATATTAAGTTGTATTATATAGTTTATCATAAGGAAAAAATTGTTATGCTTGATAAGTTTGAACCACTTGATATATTAAGTGAAGGTCATAACTCCGAACTTGTTACTTATAAAGGGGTTATGGTATCAAAACAACATGCAGATAAAGATATGTTTAAAATTAATTTATTAAATATGATTCAAAAATAAAATCATTTTTAGTGATTTTTTTCTTTTAGTAATTGTCATTTTAAATAATTCATGTTATACTTTGTATGAAAGGTAGGAGAGATATGAAAAAGAAAAGAGGTTTTACCTTAATAGAGGTAATTGCAGTATTAGTTATTTTATCAATTATAACTCTTATAGTAACACCACTAGTTATGAATATTATAAGAAAAGCTAAGGATAGTGCGAATAAAAGAAGTATTGACGCATATGGACGTAGTGTTGAATATGCAGTTGCTGTATATATGTTAGATGATGCTAATTTTCCAACTAGTTTCAATGATATTAAAATAGAATATAAAGGTTCTAAAGTTGAATGTGCAGTTAATGTTGTAAACTATGATGGTAGTGTTTTCTTAGATAAGTGTGCAGTAAATGGTAAACTAGTTAAAGATTCTAAATCTAGTAGTGGTTACTATCAAGTAGGTAGAGATACAGGAAATTATATGTTTACTCTATATAAAGATGTAAATGAGGTTATTAATAATACATCAAGTAGTGGAAATTCGGGTAGTAATATAAATACTAGTAATTCAAATAATTCTACATTAAGTACAGTAACTTATAATGGCTTATCATATTATAGACTTGCTAATGTTAGTGTTGCTGCTGGTTACGTTGCTTTAGTTAGTGAGGAACCATTATCATATACTGATACAGTTAAATATGCTGGAAATATTCCTGTTACAAATGTAAATGGAATTGGTGTGGTTGCATATTATACATCTGATACTTGTAATCAATCTAATACAGAAGGATGTAAAACTGATTATGATTCATCTAATGTAAAAGCGATAATAGATGCTTGGGCGAAAGATAATCTTAATGCTGGTTCAACTGCAACTATTTTAACAACTGAACATTTAACTAATTATGGCTATGCATTAGTAGGTAATAATACTTATAGAAGTACTTCAAGTACTCCAAATAATTTATTTAAATTAGGTGTTGATTACTGGGCAATAGATGGTAATGGTAATGTATATAAAGGAAATTCTACATTTAATGTAACATATCCTTATGATGTAGCAGCAATAAGACCAATTATAATAGCTAAAGCAGATGATGTTAAAAATAATAATGATGCTATAAATAATGCTAATTCTGCTAATAGTGTAACTAATAATAATGCAAATGATACAGTTAAAAATCCTTATACAGTAGACTTTATAATAATGTTTATAAGCATTGCTGTAATTGTAGTATGTACAATTATTTATGTAATTTATATGCTTACTAAGAATAAAAAAGAGAATGCCAATAGTAATAGTAAAAAGTAATTCTCTTTTTTCTTATATGGAGGTTTAAGATGAAAAAGATATTTTTAAATATATTTATATTGTTAATAGGCATGTTTATATGCAATATAACTGTTAATGCATATAAATTAGGCAATATAATAGATTATAATGGGAATACATATTATGTGATAAGTGATAATGGAGAATATTTAACGCTCATTAAACAAAAACCATTAACTAAAGATGAAATTAATAAATATGGTATAGGTCATATTAATAATCGAACAAAATATAAATCTGGTGATCCTACGTTAGATAGAATTTATGAAAAAGAAGTGGTTGAAGATGATGGTATTCCAAAAGTTGCCTTTTACCAAAGCGAAGGTTGTGGATATGATATAGAGCCTATTAATACTGATTGTAAAAATAATTATAATATTTCTGAGGTAAAGTATATTGTTGATGCTTGGGCTAGTGATAACGTAGAACAGAACGATTTAGTTAATGATAAAACTGGTTTATCGGTACGATTATTGACAACTGATGAATTAAAAGATATATTTGGTTATTCGTATCAAAAAGAATCTATTAGTAGTGATGAGTATATATACAAAAAAAGTGAGGATACACCTAAATGGATTTATAATTACGATTATGATAATAGTCATAAACATAATTATTGGACGATGTCTGAAGCAAATGATGGTGATGGCGTATATGAAGTTAAAGATGACGGTATTATAGAGAGTTTAAAATCTAATTTATTCTCACAAATTAGACCTGTTATATCAATATTAAAGTATCCAAAAATACCTAATAATAAAACATACTATATTGATAGTAATTCATACAGATTACCTTTAGAAAATGAATATAATACAGGTGATGTTATTTACTATAATGATATAAAGTTTATTGTTGCGGAAAAGAGTAATAGTAATGATAAATATATCACTTTAATAAAAGATACGCCGCTTACAGTAGAAGAAGTAGAAAAAAATGGTCAAGGTTATATTAATACTGGACTTGAAACAGAAGGTGTTCCTAAAAATGTTGATGGATATGGCTCAGTTACTTATTATTCCAGTTTAAATTGTAATGAATCTGATAAATCAATGTGTACTAATAATTATGATGATTCAAATGTTAAGCATATAATAGATAATTGGGTAAAAAATAATATGAGCAAAGGAGTGCATTCTTCAAGAATTATTAATAAAAATGAAATAGAAGATGAATTAAGATATATTAAATATACAAAACTTATAGATGGAACACGTTTGGTTTTTTTATACTATCCGTATAGAAATAAAACATTTGGTCAAACTGGATGGACAGCATATAGTTATGTCGATACAAATTATTCTAGTATGGCTTCAGATAAAGAAGGGGTAGTGTCATTAGCTAATGTATATGATTATAATGTTATAAAGCCGATTGTAATACTTGAAAAAACAACGGGTGCAGATAGTAATACTGTGGTTGAAGTTCCAGATACTAAAATGTATAAAGGTATTATGATTGTTATATCGGGATTTGTTATAGCTGGACTATCTATTATGTTTGTTATTATTAATAAAAGATATAAAAAAGGTAATAGACAATAATACCTTTTTTTGTTATACTTACTTTTGTGGTGGTTATATGCAAAATGATTATATCAAGGGTAGTTATAGAAGCAGTATATTTGAGAAAGGTTTCTTTGTAATAGGTTTATTTAAAGTTGAAGATACGAATATAGAAGAGATGAAAGATTATATAAATAGAACTATTACTTTTAAAGGCAATTTTGAATCGTTAAATAGAGGTGAACTATATATTTTTTATGGAATATGCGTAGATCATCCAAAGTATGGTTTTCAATTTGATGTATCTAGTTACGAAATAGTTAAACCTGAAGGAAAAGATGGGATAATTGCATATTTATCTAGTGGTATATTTTCGGGTATTGGTAAAAATACCGCACGACTTATTGTTAATAAATTAGGTGAAGATGCACTTGATTTAATTGTAGAAGATAAAAATGTGCTTGATAAAATACCTAAATTAAGTATGAAGAAAAAAGCGCTTATCTATAATACATTAAAAGAAAATGAAGATAGCAGAAGATCAATTGTTGAACTTACTAATTGCGGTTTTAGTATTAATGATGCATCTGAAATTTACAAAGTATATAAAGAAAATACTTTAAAAACTTTAGAATATAATCCATATAGCCTAATTGATGTAGTTAAAAATATAACCTTTCCTAAAATAGATGAGATACGAAGTAATTTTGATATTGATATTACTGATTCAAGAAGACTTGAAGCTTGTATTATATATTGTATGAGTGAACTTAGTTTTGAAACTGGTGATACATACTCGACATATGATGAAATTGTGAATAAGGTATGTTCTTATAACCATACTAATATAGATGGTGATTTAATTAGTGAATGTGTAGATAATTTGATTTCTGATTTAAGAATTTTAAAAGAAGGCGATAAATACTTTTTAACTGATATATATAATGCTGAAGAGTATATCGCATCATTTATTTCTGATTTATCTATAAGAGAACCTAATAATTTCACAAAAATAGATAAATTTATTAAAGAGTTAGAGAAGAAAAATAATATAACTTATAATGATGTTCAAAAAGAAGCTATAAAAAAAGCTATTAATAACCATGTAACTATAATAACAGGTGGTCCCGGGGTAGGAAAGACTACTATTATAAAAGCAATAATTGATGTATATAAAAAGATATATAAATTAGATGAAGAAGGATTAGAAGAAAGAGTAATGTTACTTGCTCCAACAGGTAGAGCCGCTAAAAGAATGATGGAATCTACTAATATCAAAGCTAAAACAATACATAGTTTTTTAAAATGGAATAAAGAGGATAATACTTTTAGTGTGAATGAACTTAATAAAGATTATCATAGATTTATTATTATTGATGAGACTAGTATGATTGATAATGACTTATTTTATAATTTATTAAAAGGATTAAGGAGTAATATTAAGTTAGTGCTTGTTGGAGATTTTAATCAATTGCCTAGTGTTAGAGCAGGTAATGTTTTAAAAGATTTAATTGATTCTAATATCGTTGATATTGTTCACTTAAATTATTTATATAGACAAAAGGATAACAGTTATATACCAGTGCTTGCTCGTGAAATCAAGGATAATAAACTATCTAATTTTTTAGAAAAAAAAGATGATTATATATTTTTAAAATGTAATAGTGATTTAATTATTCCAAAACTAATTGATGCATGTAAGTTAGCTATTAATAAGGGTTATGATTATAAACGCATTCAAGTAATGGCTCCTATGTATGCAGGAATGAATGGTATTGATAATCTTAATAAAGTTTTACAAAATGTTTTTAATCCAAAAAGTAGTGATAAGAAAGAGATTAGTTATGGTGATATCATTTATCGTGTTGGAGATAAAGTATTACAACTTATAAATATTCCAGATAAAAATGTATTTAATGGAGATATTGGTATTATAATTGCAATCGAAGATGCAAATGAAACTGAAAGTGGTAAGAAAGAAATTGTTATAGATTTTGATGGAAATATAGTAAGATATGATATATCATCATTAATTAATATTCGACATGGATTTATAATGAGCATTCATAAGTCTCAAGGTAGTGAATTTGATTTAGTAATAATGACTATATGTAATAGTTATAAAAGAATGCTTTATAGAAAACTTATATATACTGGAATTACTAGAGCAAAAAGAAAATTAATTTTAATAGGTGATAATGAAGCATTTATTTATAGTGTAGAAAATACCCGTGAACATATGAGAAAAACAGATTTAGTAAATAAATTGCATAAAATTAAAGATACTGGTAATAATATGAATGTATATAGTTAATATATACAAATTATTCTAGTCGAGGTGATATTGTTGAAATGGACTAAGAGTGCCATGCTTATTGGATTAGGTGCTTTAGGAGTATTAGCATATCAAAAATATGGTGATACTATGAAGGATAAAGCATGTGATGTAGTAGATAATACTATGAATAAAATAAGTAAAAAAATGGATTAAACTAGAATAGAATGGTCAAGCGTAAACTTTATGCTTGACTTTTTTAGTAAACTAGTATCAGAAGGTAAGGTGAGGCAAGATAGATTTGATGATTTTATAAAGTGTAATTATGGTATACACTAAAAATATAATCCATGACAATTAAGAAAGAAGGTAAATTATGTTTAAAAGAAAAGAAAATGCATTTACTCTTATAGAGTTAATCGCAACCATAGTAATTATGGCAATAATTGCTTTAATAGTTACTCCTTTAGTAATGACAATAATTAGAAAAGCTAGAATATCGGCAGATAGAAGAAGTATAGATGCATATGGAAGAAGTATAGAACTTGCAATCGCATCACACCTACTTGATACAGGAAAGTTCGCAACTTCTATAGATGAACTTACAATAGAATATTCAGGTAATAAGGTAGAGTGTGAAACTACACAGATTAATCCAGACTCTAGTGTATACCTATCTGATTGTAAAGTAAATAATAGAGAGGTAACTAACTATACATATGGCACTGATAAATCACCAAGTTATGAATCTTATCAAGTAGGAGATCATGTATCATATAATGGAGTTAATTACTATGTAATAGAAGATAGTGATACTAAGAATAATATAGTAAAACTACTTAAAGAAGAACCGTTAAAGCCAAGTGATTTAGAAGGTATTACATTTGATGATTTTACTTTAGGAGAACAAAATGGTTATACAACAGTTGCATACGGAACATCAACTGATTATAATTCTTCATATGTAAAACAAGTTGTAGATAATTGGACAAGTAGTTTCATTGTTAAAATTGATTTGAAAGAATCGAGATTGATAACAAAAACAGAAATTGATGATAATTTTGAATTTGTTGAAGTAGAATATAAACCTTGTGGTGATTCTTGTGGTATAGTTATTAAAAGAAATGTTTTTTCAAAAAAATGGATGTATAATGCTAATTATGATTGGTTTATGCAAACAGAATTCGAATCAGATAAGGTTTATAATATAAAAGATATTGGTATAGTTGATAAATATCCTATATATGGTAGAAATGCCATCCGTCCTGTTGTTGAACTATACAAAACAGCTACAATCACTAAATTAGAGTCATAATGAATAAATTTTAATTAATCTATGAATTTATTTAAAATTTTTGCATACAATAAATTTGACAAGTAATATATATTTATGATATATTACTTGTACCGGAGAGTTTTCTCTTGACAGGTCTATAGCCGATGTATGATTTTTAATTAAGTGCCTAGTGCACCATCTCGGCTAGGGAAAAGGAGCAAATGCTCTTTTTCTTTATGGTAAAAATAGTTTTACTTCTATAAAACTAATAGTTGATGTAATATTTTTACCTGCATTTAGATGTTTCTGATATTCACCATGTAAATAATGTGCCATAAAATCAGCACTCTGAATACCATAATTATATTTTGAATTATACATAGTATAACTAATCTTTAAAGGTCCATTTAATATAGGTTTATGCACAAAAGAATAATCATAATTGATAATTCCATTAACAAGTTCTTCGTAAATACTGTCTTTTAAATTGTAGTAACCATTACTTTTTGACGAATATGAATCTGTCTTAATATAAATATTAAGAGTTTTATTTATATTGATTTTATTTTCTTTTATAGCAAATAAAACAATTTCTTTTATAATCCTTTTTTGAGCATAGTCTGTAAATCTACCTCTTGCAGATTTACTATCCATTATACTTTTATATACTTTCTCGTTATTTATGAATACACCATAATTTTTTTCTTGTTTTATAAGATTGTATATTCTTCTTTTATCGCTTGGCTTTAATTTAGTGGTTCCTTTAATTTCGATGCATTGTTTATTACAATTATCAATGTTTTGTTTGCAATATTTACATCTCAAATTCTTTATTATACTTTTATATTTATTAATGAAATTCATATATTCTTTAGACGAATAGAAAAACAATCCTCCATATATACAGGATTTTTCATTAATATTTAATTTGCCAGAATCATCCATTAATATAAATAATTCTTGAGGTTTACTTGTAATATCAGAGTTAGACATGTTATACCTCCAGTCAATAAATCTATATAGTAACAAATTAATTATTTTGTTGCAATAGAATGATTAATATTATTTCAAATTATTGTAATATATAATTAAAATAATTGGGTTATAACTTTCAGGAAATTTGGTAATATAAATGTCTTTTTCTTATTTAATGTAAAAATTTCAAAAATAGGGTTGACTTTTTTTTT
>Ga0256404_1006005_pt1 | contig 20634 bp, 22 predicted proteins | sample RumenRJG_01DNA_FD_185990 | JGI IMG/M metagenome (GOLD analysis project Ga0256404, IMG submission 185990) | Bovine rumen microbial communities from Lethbridge, Alberta, Canada - RJG_01 | ecosystem: Host-associated > Mammals > Digestive system > Stomach > Rumen | place: Canada: Alberta | collected...
TAATATAGTAATTAAAATAAAAAAATTCAATACAAACTAAAGATTTTTTCACTTTTTCATATAATATTATCGAATCTTTGTCCGTTATCAATTCAAAGTCTAACTATAAAATTTTAATTATATGAAACAAATAAAGATTACTATCAAGGGAGACATCATTGCTCTGGATTACTGCAGTACGACATTGTATAGTGAAGATGAAGATTTTTTCGGCAACTACTATCTATGTTGTGGATGGGAAAAGTTGACTGAGATGTGGATTGATGACAAAGAAGAAAATGTCATCAAACAGAAGGGAAAATATGTGAAGACAAAAGAGTTCTTCCATAATTTGTTTAGTGAAGACTGTGACCATCCTCTACCTGTTGAGTGTCATACAAGAGTATACTATAATCAAGAAATAAGTTATCTAATAGAATTACAAGATGATGAAGAATTTGACATCAAAAAGGTGCAATTAGTCAAATCAGATTACGAATGCCAAGAATTCCCATATTGGATTATAGCAGATTATATTTTATATGATGGAAAAGAAATACCTACTGATGAGACTGACGACTATTGCCCAGAAGAGAAAATGTATAATAAATTTATAATTGAGAGTCTAGATTAGTTGCTAAATGCATCTGTGACATTCTGAGGGCTTCGGAATAGTTGGAAAAAGGAATTTATATCCAAGATATTCGAACCCCTCAGAGTGTATAAGAATGAATTTTTGAACTACTTTTTCTTACTTTCTTTTATTTCATCCTCAGTCATTTCTCGCCATTCTTCAAAGTTCCATGTAAAAAAGTCATGACAAACTAATCGTGAATCCATAATGAGTCTTGCTTTATCTTCATTAAAATCTTCACAAATATTTGTCAACATTTCACAAATCCTATCCTTACATTCTGCTACATTATCTTCCATTAGCTCAACTCCATATAATGTTTCTAATGCCGTTTTCCAATCTATATCATGCTGGAGACGATTCCAAATGATATAGATAACGAATTGTCCGTTTCCGAAACATGGTTCACAAAATACTTTTGTAGGATCTGCCCAATCAGCTTCAGAAACCTTATCACACATACGCTTAACTATTGAATAAGGTGTGAAGAATTCTTGGCTGCCTCCTGAACCTTTACGTCTATCTTTACGTATTTCTTCGTAACCTTCTAAATCTAAAAATTTCTCTATATTAATTTTCTTTTCTAAATTCATAATTATTTAAATTTTTATAATATTAGTCACCATTCCAATTTAAATTATTAAATATTTTTTGTAATTCTGATTTATATATATTATATTCATCAATATCATCTTTTGTCATATTAAAATATTTTATTAATTTTTCTTCAGTCCATTTTTCTGTATATGTTTTTGGCCAAGGTAATACTTCAATAGGTATTGAATTACCAACAGTTGATTTATAACATATTACTTTCCAGAATATACTACGGCATAGATCCAAAAAATTTTGTGCTTCATTAAATGTATCAAATATAATTACTTTTGTTGTATCTATATTACCAAAAGTAAATTTTGGATTTTCATGTTTTAATTGTTCAAAAGTTTTATTATCTTTATTTTTTCCTTTATTAAATGCTCCATATTTTGTAGTAATATTTACTGAAGGATATCCTCTTTTTACACATCCATTAATATTTCCTATAGGAACAATATTTTCAAATTTATGATCTTTATAAATTCCTATTTTAAATGGAAATTCTTTCTTTTTATATAAATTAAATGGAAATTTATTTAATCCTAATTTTGAATAATTATATCCTCCGTTTTTATCACAAATATATATTCCTAAATCTTGAGGCATTGCCATATTTTTTTCTGACCCAAAGTAATTAGTTGCATCCTTTCCCTTTATTTTTTCTAATGATTTAATATGTTTACTTATAGAATCCTCATATTTTTTATAATTTGATTTATCCTTTAATTGTCCTCCTATATCTTCTAACCATGTTATTGGCTGAATACTTATAACATTATTTGCTAATTTTATTGTATGTTCTAAAAACTTTAAATGTAAATTTTTAGAGTACGGCGGATTCATCAAGCATATATCCCAACGTTTATTACCATTCTCTTTCAAAATTTCTTCTTTATCCATATTTAAAAAATCTTTCACGTCGTAGTAACCATTGCCATCTACATCGCCTATATTTTACTATATTATTTAAATATAGTTTTAAGATATATAACAGTACAAAAGAGAAAAAAATCTTAATAAAAAAGTGAATTTTTAACACTTCTTTATTGAATTGTTTTCGGAGAAAGTTTATTTTTATATAACAAAACTACTTCGGAATCCACAGAGAAGTAAGAGAGATTTTATGAAATATTTTTTAGTAACCTTAATACTGAGTAAGGCAGTGGATTCCCCTGAAAAGTATTAAGGTTTTTTATTTAAATTAAAAAAAGAACAAAATTATGAAGAACAAAGAAAAACAATTTAGACAAAAAAGTATTGAGAAAATTTGGCTTCCAGTAACACGTCATTTTTTAGAAGCACATAATGCTGCAATGATTGTTTCAAATAATAATGACCAAATGTATTCGAACTGTTTGTATTTGTTTACTATAATGTTAGAGCCAATATATGTAGAAACTAATCTGCTCACAAAAGAAGAATTATATAGAATATCTTTACTTATTCCTTATATAATGGAATTTCATTTTGGTAATCCTTATGCCGAAAGTAAACAAGGATTAGAAAATACAACAATAAAAGATATCAAGGTTGATGAAATGTTTTATTTGATAAGAAAATATTGGAATGTTAACATAAAAGATGAATTAAATAAAATAGATAAGGTAAAAAATTATGATAGTTTAAATTGTGACAGTTGATTATACAATATTATTATAGGATGATGATAAGATGATGTAACCTCTATAATGCATCAGAAGATATATAATACCTTCATTTCATTACAATGTGAAGTGAATATTACTAGTTTTTTTCAAGCCAACTAAACTAAGATGGGTAGAGGACATCAAGGTTTAGTTGGCATTTTTTATAAATATAATTTTATGTTTTAATTATGATTTTAAAATTTTCAAAAAGTCTAAATGACTTAAAAGAATTTACACTTATTCAAATTGATAAGTATGACAAAATTGTTGATTTAGAACATTTTAATGATTCTAATTCATTGTATGAAACACCTGAATATTATTACTTCTTTATTAGTAAGATAATAGACTTGGGCGATTGTGAAAAATTTAAGATAATTGCTAAAAAGGGTGATATTGTTTCACTTACAGCAAGAGACAATAGTTATCTAGTATTTCCCTCAAAGAAAACGTTTGCAATTGCTTTTAATCTTAAATATCATGAAGTTCTACAATACAAGTGGGAAGAAGTGATATATAATGGAAAACCTTATGAAGTAAAATATATAAAAGAAAAAAGTGATAAAGTATGTGATGGCGTTGTATATACATTATCACAGTTAAGTACATATATTTCTTCATTAATTCAAGGATATAACTATAGACAAGTAATTGATATTGTCAATCATGGGACTAATAATGATGACAAGATTAAACGAGTAATTCAAAAATATTATGACTCAAATCAGGAAACAAAAACACATAAACTGTATGAACTAAACATAAAGAAAACATATTTGGATGAAAACAACAAATGGCATTCATTTGAAAGTATCAATATTTCTAAATCCAATAAATATCTTTATGACTATTATTTAATTTGGTCTTTTGCTTATATGATATTAGCAAAATCTTTGAATGATGTAGACAACAAGAATGATGCCATGTATTGTTTTAATGAAAATTTTGCAGTAATAGATGAAGTTTATGATTTCTTAGAACAGCATCAAGAGATTGTCAATAACTTCTTTATTGAATCTGATATTTTGTTCAACAATCCTAATTCTATGTTTACTGGATATGCTCCATATATAAATGGTGTATATATGTTCTATGAGTATAACAATGTAAAGACTTATATATACAGAAATATTGATAGAAAATATTTTATTGAGAAATCATTGAAAGCAACTTATGTTTCTAAAAGATATAGACATAACATAAAAGGGATAAAAAATAATTATACTATTGGATAAAGATATGAAAATAAAGATAAATTTATCCAAACAAGGGTATGACAAAAAACCAAATTTGGACGCAGGTATTATCAAAACCCAAAAAAGTTATGAGCTAGTAGAAGTTACACCAGAGGAACTATATGATAAACTAATAAATGGTCATTACATACATCATGAATGCGGTAGTAGCAAAGCTAATAATGGCAAAGCTTTTATGACATTTAAGAAATCATTACTTAAACAAGCACAAGTAATGCAAATTGACTTTGACTATAAACTTAAGTATACAAAAATATTTAAAGGTGAAGAAATAGTCATTGAAAAACATTATGCAGAAAATGAAATGCCAAATTGGAATAAAGAACTTCTATCTAATTTGACATTCAATGACAAAAATGGACGTAAAGTAGATATATCACCAACATTTTGGCTTGAATCCTTTTCGGCGCATACTGAAACAGATAAGAAAAAAGTAGCAAATAGTATTCACTTTTTCTATGTATTTAATGACCCTATATATAATGTAAATGACTATGAAAAGGTTTCTATAGTCATTATGTATTGTATATGGCTAGCATTAAAAGACAAAGGATATGATATCCCACTTGAAAAGAGCAGGTCACCATTTGACCCAGTATCAAAAGATATGTTTCAAGGCATGTGGGGAAGTTATGGTAAATCAAGTTATTATAATGGATGTACATATTTTTGGGATGACTTTAAGAATGCTTATGTATCTGAACTAAAAGATAAAATGTTTCCAGGTGAATCAACAGAAACAGAACCATTGACTGATGATGAGATAAAACGTACAATTGAAGCTTATTCTACTGTTAAGGATATATCAGACATAGACATATCAAAAAGTAAATATCTTAAATACAAGCAATATTTTGGTCATGAAGAAACATTTCATATTATCAGTGTATTAAAATATGAATATGCAAAAATAGAAAAAGACGTCAACAATAAACAGTCATTATGCTATCAAGTTTGCAGGAAACTATTGCTTGGACATTCTAATGATTTTTTTGACTTAGATGAACATAACTTCTATTATAACTATAGAAGACAAAAGGCATATCCAAAGAAAGGAACTAAGGAAGCCGCATATATGAATCATGTAATTAGACTTATAGGTGATACAGGAGCTATACCATTGATTGAATATAAACAGGAAGAACATAAAAACACTAATATAATTGAACTAAAAAAGAATGAATATCTATCAGACAAAAAGAAAGAAATTCTTAATATGATGGATAGTACGAAAATCAATCAAATCATAGCTGACCCAGGATTAGGAAAAACAGTATTTGCTCAATCATTAGAAGGACGTACATTAATTATAGAACTTTATAATTCTATCATATCAAGTGAAGAAAAGTTTCCATCTGGGGAGTTTGCTAAATTTATCGAAAGTACATATATAAACCCAAAAGACCCACAAACTAAATATGATTTCAGTGTATATAAGTGTAGTGTAGCATCTGCAAACAAATTTGTAACTTGGTATCAAAACGTAATTAAAGACCCTTCTTATAATGAGTTTAGTAAATTCAATATAACTAATGAAGTACTATTCAACAATATAATATTAGATGAAAGCCACTTATTGTGTCTGTCTAACTATAGATATACTATAATGGGTGATACGGTCAAATATCTCAAACAACTAAAGATTGAATATCCAGAGACAAACATTATCATCATGACAGGAACACCATTTGGAGAAAATATCGTATTTGATAATTTGAATACAATTGAAATTAAGTCCGAACCAAGATATCATCGTAAATTTCATATGATTCAAACATCATCAATTCCGTCATATATGATTGAATTAGTAAAGGAAACTCTAAAAAACGGTCGTAGAGTGTTCATCCCTGTAGACAGTGAAAATTGGTTTGATACTTTTATTGATGCATGTGTGGAAGAAGGAATTATTACTAAAGACAAATGCTATTATTTCAATCAACCAAAGAAAGCTGAAAAAACGGAGATAATGATTCTTAATACCAAAGTTATCGGTGATATCAAAATATTAGGAACTAGTTCTTATATGAGTGTCGGGATTGACTTGGAAGACTGGAAAACTGAATTTACAACAATCATACCATCAGGGGCATCAAATTGCGGTAATTTCTCTGGGATTGAAGTTGACCAATTTGCTAATAGACATAGAAAACAAAATCTTGAAGCATATTATGTAATTTCAATGAGTGAATCAAACATTAAGAAACCATTCTTAGGAACTAGTTGCCGTGCATTACTAAATATCAAGAATGATTTACTTAAAGCTATGTATCGTACAGACCCAATTGTCATACGTATTCCTAAATATCTAGTTGAAAAGGATGGAAAATTAGAAGTTGATGAGGATAGATATAATGTATTTTGCTACTATAAAGACATGAAACCTATTATTACGCATCCTATGATAATCTATGAGTATATGCAATCAAAAAAATGGGAATGTGATTGGCAAACTGTTGAACACCCTGAACGTGGCTTAGATACTAAAGAGCATAGGGAAGAAATAAAGTCAGAAGGTGTGCAAGAATTTATGACTGTATTAGATGAATGGTCAGCAGGAAACTATCCAATGCTAAAAATAAGAGAATCAATTGGAAAAGAATTAATCATCGTAAAAAACAAATTAAGTGATTCATTATTTGACTTAGAATCAATTGAAGTAGAATTTACAAACTATTATGCAAAGAATGTATTGTTCAACAAGCTACTTAGCATAAGAGAATATTTGACTGGTCTTGGTACATATAAACTTATAAAAGATGCTTATAACGGTGATAGTATCAATATGGCATTCATTGATAGAACATTATATGCAATTAAACTAGTAAACAATTACATAGCTACTGGTGTGTGGAAAAGTATATATGACAAACTTTCAAAATTTTATCAAGGTTATTCAACTTTTGAAACTGGTGTATATAAAGAAAATAAAAAGGAATTCGAATCAAAAAGAGATAAAGTTATACAAAGTATATGGGATGAATTGACTGAACAAATAGATAGTGATAATCTTAAACGTATATTGACATCTAATTATAAAAACATCACTGAAAATTTGATTGATGAATTTATGGATGGAATAAAATTAGTATCTACAATGTATTTAAGTAAAGAAACTATATGTAAAAAGATAAATAAAAAGAATCGTAAGGTGTCAAAATATACTTGGTTATCACATAGTTTGTCACGATATGAGATGAGAATAGACAAGGATAAGGACAAGAAATCTAAATAGTATTAGTTTTTTAATAATATTAGAAAGGTAACCAAAATGCGTGGAAATTTATCATAATATATATGATATAATTACAGGTGTTTTGGTTACCTTCTAAATAATATATGAATTTTGGATATTCATAATTTCCAATAATAGATTTTAGGATATTCAAAACTATGATAGAAATTCTTATTTATAAAGATATACAAGTTAACTTGAATATCTATTTTTAAATAAAAAGCTACCAAATGAACTTAACAGAGCATTTTACCTTAGAAGAACTAATCCACTCAACCACAGCACAAAAGTATAGCATAAACAACACACCGAATAAGTATATAATATCGAATCTTACTAGTATATGCAAATATGTAATGGAGCCGATAAGACAAAGATATGGTAAGCCTATCATAGTAACCAGTGGATATCGATGTCCTAGATTGAACGCATTAGTAAAGGGAGCATCAACATCACAGCACACCGCAGGAACAGCAATTGACTTTCGACCTAAAGAAGCTAAAGACATCAAATTGCTATGGAACATTATAGTTGATATGCTAGAAAAAGGTGAGATAGAGTGCAGGCAATTGATAGACGAATATAATTTGTCTTGGATTCATATATCTATCAACGACAAACACCACGGATATAGGAAGAATCAAATCTTACATATCAAGTGAAAATATCTAATAAAAATACTAATATATGACTACAATGTATTGATAGTTAATAAGATATAAGAATAAAAAAGGCAAAAATGAACAAATCATATAATTATTTGATAGTTAATAAGATATATGAATTCTAAAGTGATAAAAATAGTTAATATTGCACTTTTCACATCTTATTGATTACTAATACTTTGGAGAACAAAAAAACTAAGAAAATAGGCACTTTTTCATATTTTCTTAATTAATCATATATAAATAAATAATAATCAATTACTTATGAACAATACAACAAAGAAGATAATAGACCAATTGAAAGAACAATGCGAACTATATAAGCAATTCATTATACTAAACCATGGACAACAAACTATTGATAGACTTAACTTAGAATTAGCTATACAAAAGACAAATGCTATGCTAGAGATAAGAGATGCAGATGAGTTTGAATCTGTACGAAAACAATTAAGTTGAAATAATGAAGAAAATAGATAGAATACGTAGCAACATCAACAAGTATTTCAAAGAGAAGAAAGAGCAAAGAGAGGAGTCTTACAAGCGTTTCAACAGTAAATGGGATAAGTATTACCATAGCTTATAAGAATCTAAATATAATTAGAATCTAAATATAATTAAAAATTTAAACCAATTGATAGTCATTTAAAAAAGCCCATTTTTATAGCAAATCAGGAAGGAAATACGCCCCTCTCCTTTCTCTACACACTCTGAATATTTCAGAAACCACTTTTTGCAATATATTTTTTGAAAAGTAACCCAGATAATTTCTATATTATAATAATCCAATAAATTTATAACTTTCTAAATAAATTATGAAAATCAATAAGAAGAATGTACTAGCTTCATTTGTAGATTATGACCAAAGAACTAAAGACAATCTTGAAATTATAATCAAAGAAGTTTCTAAGCAAGGAAAAGAGCTTTCAGAGTATGCATTAGTAATCTTCCAGCTTCTTGCTATCCAATTTGATATATACTACAAATGCTATGATGAGTTGACTAATGGAAATTTGACTAATGAGCGAGTAATTGGAGACAAAACTATTTATCAGCCAAAGCCACAGTTAGACATGTTGCAGAAGACAAATGTACAGATTAGCAGATTTTTGAAAGATCTTGGTTTGAGTCCTCTTGAAAGAGCAAAGATAAAGAAGTTGAACGATTTAGATCCAGAAGAGCAAGCCGAGCAAGCATATGATGATTTATTGAAGTAGTATGCCAGTTGTTACTAAGAGAACATATAGACAAAAGAGACCAAAGAAAGAGTTAGGGTATAAGAAATCAAAAGAGTGGTCAGAGTTTTATCAGTCGAGGCTTTGGTCTAATCTTCGTTCTTGGTATATGGCTGAACACCCTTTATGCGAGAACTGCTTGAAATATGGAATCAATACACCAGCAACAGACTGTCATCATCGCAAACCGTTCAGACTCGGAGCAACAAAAGATGAGAAGTGGGAATTATTCTCTAGCCCAGACAATTTACTGGCCCTTTGCTCCGAATGTCACCATCGCATACATAATAAAATAAATGAAACAGGTACATTAGTATATGAAGTGTTACCTGCGAAGTTAGATACATATGATAAAAGTATTTGAATAGTGTATGTGTAGTTAACTATTTTATTTAAAAATAGACGAACTACATGAACAAAGAAAAGAAGCGTTGCATATATATTTGGACAAACAAAATAACAAAAAAACCTTATATTGGAAAAACTAATAATGCTAAACTAAGATATAACTGGTTTATAGATTGGGAAACTCATTATGCAGGCCCACATATAGATAAAGCTAGAAAAAAATACAATGACATAAAATATTGGGATTATAAGATATTATGTGATTGTAAAGATGAAGATGAATTAAATGAGAAAGAAAAATATTTTATCGCCTTATATAATTCCAATGATAAAGAAAAGGGTTATAACATTTCATCTGGTGGAACTTATGGAGACACATGGTATGCACTATCTGATGAAGAACGAAATAGTAGATTAGAACGACAATCAAAAACTTATAAAGCACGTGGCTATAAGTGGATGCATAAAGATGATGAGCAAAAGTTAATAGATAAAAATCATCAGCAAGAATATTTAGATAATGGTTGGCAATATGGACTAAAAAAATCAACACGCCAGAAATTATCTGAATCATTGAAAAATTCAGAGAAACATAAAATAGCCTGCCAAAAAAGAAGATTGTCAGAAGAAGAATGTGCTAGACGTGGATATATAAGAAAAGAAAAATTAGAAGCATATAGACAGTCACAGGAGTATAAAGATAGGATAGCAAGAAATAAAGAAGTAGCTAGACAAAGAAGGATAGAATATAATAAATCTGAAAAACACAGACAAGAAGCAATTGCCTCAAATAAACGCAGATGGAAAGATGGATGCCCAGAAGAAACTAGAAATAAAATGAGTAAATCATTAACTGGTAAAGCAAAGAACAAAATATGGATGAGAAAAGACGATAAAACTATAATGATTAAGCCAGAAGAATATGATGAATATATAAGTAAAGGGTATATAAAGGGTCGCGGTTCAAATTGTCCATGGAATATAAAAAGAAAAAAAACTCATAACAAAAACTAATGACTAATTATGATAAATCTAAATTATATATAGAATACAATGAAGAAGTATTGAATCATAATATTGTCACTGGTAAATTAGTATACCAAGCATGTGAACGTATGAAATCTTGGTTCGAACGTTCTGATATTTATTTTAACTATGAAGATGTTGAACAGAAGATACGTTTCATGCAGAAATTGAAACATACAAAATCACCGCATACAGGTCAGCCATTTATATTAGAGCCATATCAAGCATGGATAGTGGCTAATATAGTCGGCTGGCATTTTGTTGATAGTGATGAAAGAGTGATAACAACTGCGCTGTTGATGTTGTCGCGTAAAGCAGGGAAGACATTTTTTGCCAGTAGTTTGATGCTTGCTATTATGATAACAGACAAACAAGTAGGTGCAGAAGGTTATATGATAGCAAACTCGCAAAAACAAGCCAGCATAGCCTTTGAACATGCAAGTAATCAATGTCGTACTATAGACAAGAAGGGTAAGATATTTTCTAGATATCGTTCACAGATTAGAATACCAGTCACTCAATCATATATTCAAATTCTTTCATCTGATACGTCAACGTTAGATGGGTTATCTCCAAGCATTTTTATTGTAGATGAGTATGCAGAAGCTAAGAGTGCAGAGACATATAACATCCTTCGTACTGGTGCAGGTGTTCGTAAGAATGCACTTGGTATTGTAATAAGTACTGCAGGATTCAATATTGGCAGTGACTATCCTTTGTATTCTATGTGGACTAATGCAAAGAATGTATTGTCAGGTGTCAAGACCGAAGACCAATTGTTTGCAGCTATATATCAACTAGATCCTGAAGATAACTGGAAAGATGAATCGGTGTGGATAAAGTCAAACCCAACATTAGGTAAGACAGTATCATTGAAATATCTTCGTGAGCAAGTAGAGATGGCAACAAACAACCCAGTTAATGAAGTTTCCGTCAAGACTAAGAATTTTAATATGTTTGTACAGTCATCATCAGTATGGATTCCTCATGATGACATTAAGTCTCATCAACAGCATATAGATTTGCAAGACTATAAGGATGAAGATGTCTTTATGGGATTAGACTGTTCAATGGAGAATGACTTTTCTGCCTTTTGTGTAGTTATTCCACCAAATGAAGATAGAGATTTGAATCCCGACAAATTCCTGATAAAGCCGTTCATATATATACCAGACAAGGCATTAGAAGATTCACCTAATAGAGTCATGTACAAAAGATGGATTAATTCTGGTTTTGCTTTTCGTACACCTGGAAATGTTATAGATACCTTGTCTATATTACGTGACCAGTTAAAGATAGCAACTTATATGAATATTGTTGATATAGCTTATGACCAGTATTATGCTCTTGATTGGCAAATACATGCTGAAGAAGAAGGATTGCACGTTACTAAGCATAATCAGTCACTTGGGGCATTTACACCGTCAACAAATTTTTTCGAAACAGAATTTTATAAGGGAACAATTATCCTTGATGACAATCCTATCTTTTTATGGATGTTTGACAATGTTGAAATGATGTATAATGAGAAAAACAAGACAAAGAAGCCAAGCAAGAGTGATACACATAACAAGATTGATGGAATTATCGCAATGCTTGAAGCAATTACCGCATTTAATGCCGACAGGGGACATATATTCGGTAGTTGTTGGTCAATCACAGATAACAAAGAATAAATACATAAAATAATATAAAACAATGATTTTCAATATTATAACCACAACAATTTTAGTTCTTGCTATATTATTTATTACCTATAAGTTTTCAAATAATATTAAAAAACTACAAGAATCTGAATCAAAATTGCAAGAATCTGAATCAAAACTACAAGAATCTGTATCAAAACTACAAAAACGTATTGTAGAACATAAAGAATCTATTGTAAAAGTACAAGATTCTATTGCAAAACTACAAGAATCTATTACAGAACAAAAAGAGTTAAACAAATATTTCACTCAAAATCAATCAAAAACAGATATTGCTCTTATTAATTTGATTGATATACCATTCATTACAAATGAGCTAGACCCTGGATATCCTAAAGAATGGGATGGTAAAGTTCCTTATCAGATGAATGAAGCATTTATTGGAAGTGAAATTAAAGCAAAATATTTTTATACAATTGATTCAATTAAAGATGATTGGATAAAGATATCACGCAAGTAAAAAATTATATGAAAATTCTTTTATAATTTACTTATATCTTTAATATAGTACTATATTATAAATATAATAATGTTTAAATTTCAGATGCAAAAACTTATATTTGAATCATATACACCATTTGATATAGAGCCAGACAATCCTTGCTATAACACATCACTAGGATTTAAGAATAGTCTGGCTTCATTATCGGGGTATGATCCGATGTTTATTTCAACAATATTTTCAGGAACACAACAAATTTCAAATGCTCTTGGAATGATGCCATGGGAGATTAAGTCATATACTAATAATGAAGAACCTTCCAATAATCACTGGTTTTATCATTTGTTTGATAATTGTTTACAAACACAATTTATGTTTACAAAGAATTTGATAAAAGATGTGATTGTAGAAGGAAATGGTTATGCTTATATACAAAGAGAAAACAATAAGCCAGTTAAACTTATTTATCTTCCTGCAGGTACATGTGCTCCTCAAATTGATGTTCGAACATTTAGTTTGTACTACAACGTAAACTATATGAATTTACAAAAAAGATGTGAGCCTAAAGATATAATTCATGTATTCGTAAATTCTAAAGATGGTTTAATTGGTGAGTCATTGTTCTATTATGCAAAGAAGACAATTGATTTATCAGCTTATACAGAGAAAGCAGCAGCAGACTACTTCGGATCAGGGATGCGCTACACGGGAATTCTATCTACGGATGCTCCACGATTAAAAGATGACCAACGAAGAGAGATTCGCAATAATTATCTTTCTGGAATCAATTCTGAGAATGGTATAGCAGTATTGGAAGCAGGAATGCGATTTGAACAATTATCTAATAATGCTAAAGATGCACAATTGATTGATTCTCGACAGTATAATGTACAAGAAGCTGGTAGATATTTCATTATGGCTCCAACAAAATTTGGTGATTTCAGTCATAATATTTATGGAACAATTGAAGCTGGTTCAATATCATTTATAACAGATGCTTGTGGACCTTATACAATTAATTTAGAACAAGAACTTACACGTAAATTATTGACATCTACCGAGCGAAAGAAGTATTACATATCATTAAATCAAGATGTTCTAATTAAATCAGATAGAACAACATATGCAAATTATGTAAAGACTTTATATGAGGTTGGTATTATGTCAAAAGGTGAAGGCAGAGCATTACTTGGACTTCCAGAAGTAGAAGATGGTGATGAATTTGTTATTCCGTATCAAGGAACAACTAAAAATGCATCATATAATAATAGAAATCAAACAGATAACGACGATAAAAATATAGACACACAAAATAATGAAACAGATTAAACTTTTTGAGACACTTAATAGTATTCAAGATATGCAAATTGTTGAATCAGAAAAAAGTGATTCGTTAATGCATTTAGAGGGTGTTTTTGGTGTTTGTGGTGTACTTAATAACAATAATCGTATATATACTAAAGAAAATTACACAGAAATGGTTGAATCTGTACAAGATATCATAGAAAAGCATTCATTTCTTGGTACTTTGGAACATGATTATTCATTAGGTACTAACTTGAACAACGTTTCTCATAGAGTTGATAGTCTTTCTATTGATGAAGATGGTGTAGTTAGAGGCAGTCTTACTATTCTTAACACACCAAAAGGTCAGATAGCTAAGGCAATAATCGAAGCCGGTTCACCTCTTTATGTATCAAGTAAAGCAGTTGGTACTATCGATGAGGACAGTAACACAGTTACTTTGACTAGATTGTTTGGTTACGATTTAGTCGGCTCACCCGGATTTAGCGAGGCAGAGGTCAATTTAAAAGAGAATGAAAATATTATGTCGCTTTGTGAGAATGCTTGCATTATTTCTGAAGCAGAAGACAAAGATGACAAAGAAGACGAAAAGGAAGAGACTAAAGAATCTGAAGATGAAACAAAAGATAACAAATCTGAAGAGACTAAAGAATCTGAAGACGAAAAAGAAGACAATAAAGAAGACAAAAAAGAAGAGACTAAAGATTCTGAAGACAAAACAGAAGATACTTCAGATGATAAAGATGATAAAGAAGACAAAGAAGACAAAGAAGATAAAACAAATGAAAATTTAGATGACAAAAAATTGGATAATATCCAAGAAAGTGATAATAATATAAATATAAACGAAACTAATAAAAATAATTCACAAGAAGTGAATGAAACGAACAAATATATTTCTAGAAATACAAAGATGAATAAACACTATTATTTAGCTGAAGCATTCCGTTCAGCAATTAATCGCAAGCCTTTCGGTGAAGAATTAACTAACATCTTCCAAGAGGCTAATAAAGAAATGGCAGATGCCGAAATCACTTTAGAAGGTGGTATGATGAACGTTATTCCTTTCGGCTTTATTTCAGAAGCTGATACAGAACAAGCACCAGCTTGGCCAATTCAAGGTCACGAATTAAATGCAACTGTAGACAATACTCATGGTAAAGCATTAGTTCATACACAATATAACAATCCTTTAATGCCAATAATGAACGATGAAATTCTTGGTGAGTTTACATGGTTCACTGGTTTACGTGGAACATTTGCTACTAACCGTTTCGGTGCTGCTAAAGCATATTGGAAGGGTGAACTTAAGAAAGCTGATCCTACTAAGATGAAGTTTGATGCAATTGAAGCTAAGCCAAAGAGACTTACAACTTACGTTGATATTTCTCGTCAAGAGTTGATTCAATCTGATTACAATCTTGAATCTTATATCCGTGCACAATTAGCTGAAGCTATCACACTTAAATTACAACATACAATTCTTGGTGCTAGCGCAGGTGATGATGTAACTCCTCAGGGATTATTCTACAATGCAACTGAACTTAATGCTCTTTCATTTGCTAATTTAGTAAACATTGAAAAGCAAGCTAAATTAAATGGCGTTCGTAGAGCTACTAAATACTTCATTTCGCCTGATATTGAAGCTACTTTACGTACTACATTAAAATCTCAAGTTGCAGGTGCGCAATATATCTTAGATAATGACCGTATTCTTGGTAAAGAATATGTTGCAAATGAAGATATTGCAGGTATTGCTTATGGTGATCCTAAATCAGTTGCAATTTGTGTATGGGGTCCTGGTGTTGTAGTTAACTTCAACCCTTATTCACTTGATTTATATGATGCATATCGCTTCGTAGTTAACATGTACGTTGATGTACTTTATCTTAATCCTTTGAAGGGTGAGGAAGATAATGCTACAGCTGTTCCTCAATTACTCCCTTTCGTATTGGGGGAGTAACACCTCCAGACCATGAAACAACTGAATACACTGTAAGTGTTAATTTTGGTCAGACTCTATTAGAATTTTTACCTGACGGTTTACCATTTGAACCAAGCATACCATACAGTGCTACAGAAGGAACACAATTAGTTTTTACCTTGCCATGGGACGGTGGTTGGTTAGATAATAGAGAAGGTAATACTGAAAGCGAATATAAAATTCAAATACAGTATCCTGAGTCTATACAAGATTCTTATGAATATGTTCAATCAGATTGGAATAATGATGATGTAGATAATCCTGTAGAAATGAATGGTACACTATCATTTATTATGCCAGCAGAAAATGTAACACTAAACATTGATTTGATAGAAAACCCCGATTATATAGCCCCACCAGTAGAAACAGAACTTACAATTGTAAATAACTTACCTGAAGGTTATACTTGTGAAGTTGCTAAATTATCAGGAGTAGAAGGAGACGAAGAACCTGTTCCTATAGAGGATATTAATAGTAATATTACATTATATCAGGATGACGAGGTTTTTGTTAAAGTGTTTAACGAAAATAATGAACCAGTTAATTATTTTAACGATGCTGATGGATTTTCAAACAGTTATAGTTGGACCCATGAAAGTGCCGAAACAATGCGAATATTAAACGTTTATTGTTCTATAGAAGGAGATTTTAATGATGAAATAACAACTGATAACTTAGGTTATTGGATTGGGGGCCAGACTGTAGCAGCATACAACTTCGGGTACGGTGAAAATTTCACGATGCCATCTATACCACTTACATTAACTATACAGAAGCCATAAAAACTAAATAAAGAAAGGGGTAACCAATCCCCTTTCTTATAATTATAATTACAAAAAAATCAACTATGAGAAATGCAAGAAATTGAATATGATAAGAGAAAATGGAAAGAACTTGGATTTACTGACAAGATGAAATTCAGTTTAGCTGGTTGTTTAGTAGCAAGTTCCATACTTATAGGTTTCATTTCATTTCTATGGTTAACATTTGTTCCTACAAGTGTTATTGCTTTAAGTGGATTATGGTTATCTACTGCACTTGCATTTTTAGGTATAAGTAGTTACTTCCACAATGAACTAGTAAAATTCCAAACAGAAGTAAAGACAAAATTGACTCAATTAGGTACCTCAGAAATAAATAACGACGACAACAAACAATGAGATATTTAACATTAACTGATATAAAAGCCCAAAGTATAATAGATCAAGATTTTACGGAGGACGATTCAATATTAGAATCTATGGGTGATGCTGCAGAGGATTATGTTGAACAATTAGTGAATAAGCCATTAGATGACATAGTAGCAGAGAATAGTGGAGAACTACCTAAATCATTATATCGTGCTATGCTGATATTCGTCGACTATTTATATTCAAGTCAACGTGGAAGCTCTGATACTGACCATGTAGTTCCAGAAGTAATAAATACTATAGTAAAATTGTATAGAAGTTACTTATAACAATACTATATTAAAATATTAACAAGCACCTCGGTTATATAAAACAATATCATTTCTAATAACATGAATTCAGCTAATTTGAAATATAGAATAAACATATATAGACAAGTAAAGAACAAGACTGATTTCGGTAATGATAGAATAACTTACGAATTCAAATGTTCTACAAGAGCAAGGGTGAATTTCTCATCAGGCAGCAGAACAGTTGTGAATGAGCAGATATACTATGATGTTGACCGAGAGTTTATAGTTCGTCATTATGTAGATGTTGTTGATACAGATATTATAGAGTTTGACAATTACAAATGGAGGATATTGTCTATTGACCATGACAGGTTGTACAATGATATAGTAATAAGAGCCACTAAGTTCGATGAGTAAGAATATTAAGATTAATTTCGGTTTGACGAATGCTGCACGTAATGTAGACATATTCGGTGATTTTGTCGGTGATATGAAAGACCTTGCAGCAGAGATGCCAGCATTAGAGAAGAAGGCATTGAATGTGGGTGCTTATGTTTTGAAAGAGGAAGTCAAGAGGAATATGATATCGCGTTGGCCAGCAGCAGGCAGAGCGTTCAGAGTGAAGAGAAACGGTTATGTACGTAGTTCTGTGCCTATTGCCGAATCTGCTCCAATGCAAGGCAAGCCGTCAGGAGGTAAGACAGTCGTTTACATATCAGGCAGACCGCAAGAAGCTGGCTATATTGCTAAGATGTACAATGTAAGAACTAAAGACAGAATACAGAGAAAGAGGAATGGCAAGCCGTTGCGAAAGTCAATCAACTTACGTTCAGTCGGTGGTTTGAAATATTTTGAGAGCGGTATAGCTGCAGGTGAAGAACAATGTTATGATGCAATGGAAAGAATACTAATGAGAAAAATATCTAATTTAGAAGTAGAATAGTATGGACAATAGTATAAAGATATGGAAGTACTTATTACCGTTCTTGCAAGAGAATGAGGATTTGCAAGCTAAGATGAACATAGACAACATCCTGCCTTTAGCTGCTGCTCCTGAAACAAAATATCCTATAGTGATATATCATAGAGACAGCATTGAGACTACGTATACTAAGGGAATCGGATGGAGCAATAGAGTCTATATTTCACTTGACATATACACTCTTGATTACACAGAAGGGACAGAAATAACAAATATAATAAGAAATATATTCGAAAACAAATCATTAAAGACAGATGAGATACGCATATCTGATATCTATGTTTCATATATAAATGAGAGTTGGGCAGAGGATGCATATCGGCAAACAATACAATTCAATATGACAGTTGAATGAATTTTAAAAATATATCTAGATATACAAATATGGCAAATTACACATTAACAAACAATGATATAATCAAAGGTGGACATTTGATGGTATTTCTTAACGATGAGCCTATAGCATTTGCTACAAGCCACTCACTATCAAAGACTTTGAATACTCAGGAAGTTGCTACTAAAGACCATGGTGATTATGCTGCTGTATTACCACAGAATATTACATGGGAAGTTACTACAGAGAATCTTTATTCCATTGATGATTATAAGAAGTTGAATACTGCGTTTAAGACACGTCAAACTGTAAAGATTTATTTTGGTGAGACAACTTATGCACAAGATACTGTTCAAGGTTCATTAGTTGGAGCAACACCAGAATTAGCTAATTGGGAAAAATCAGAATTTGGTGAAGAAGGTGATGCTTACATTACTTCATTACAAGTTACTGCTGCAGCTGGTGACAATGCTACATTCAGTGCAACATTTACAGGTACAGGTGAGTTGAAAGATGTAAATACTCCTGCTTCTACTCCAGGAGTAACAGGAGTAACAGGAGTAACAGGAGTTTAATTCCTGTGAACCTTTAATATCAAGTTTTTCTTTCATTTAAATACTTTATATAGGGAGGTTGGTGGATTATTCTGCCAACCTTTTTTTACTATTTTAAACTATAAATATAACTAAAACAAATAAAATATGGCAAAACAATTCCGCCCTGTGGTGGTCTACGGGAATGATACTACACTTTATATCAGAATGAAGCGTTTTGATAAAAGTACAGGAGAGTACATTGACTTCAACATGGAACAAGTCACGGATTTATCAGTTAGTTTAATTTGTTCACAACATAACACTGATATACCTTTGACTTTTACTGTAGATGGCAATTTGATTACATGTGCTATTGAATATCGTCTATTACATCCAAATGCATCTTATGGCATTATAGTTGAGGGTATAGATGAAGACCAAAAGCATTTCCGATTTGAAATGCTAAGCCGAGAAGGATTTCTAGTTGTTTCTAATACATCAGGCATGAAGACCGATGATAATATAGAGACAATAGATATTCAAGGCAGAGTCGGTTGGGGCATTTCGTATAATGGTGACCTGACTAACTATTACACAAAGTCTGAGGTTGATAATTTGATTGCAGAGATTGAAATCGACCTTAGCGATTATTATACAAAAGAAGAAATCAATCAATTAGTTAACCAATTTCCAACTAAATCAGAGATTGATGCAAGATTTAATGACTATTATACTAAGACACAAGTAAATGGTTTGATAAGTGATTTAGAAAATATAGTTGATGATAAGCAAGACACTTTAGTTTCCGGTGTTAATATCAAGACTATCAATAACGAATCTATTCTTGGAGAAGGCAATATAGACATACAAGGTGGTGGAGGTTCTGTAGAGCCGATTATAGTAAATTATGGTGAAGTTATTCCAGATGAGACTATTGCTAAGATATTAGAACAGAAGACAGATATTTTCTTACATAAGGGGAATTTCTATTACGCCTGTTCCTCTATAAGTGATTATAGAATAGGATTTGAACATATTGTTGCATCAGATGGTCTTTATTTTACATGGAACGAATACTATTATTTAATTGGTGTTCAACAATGGAATACAACCACACTTAATACATATAAGAAAAGTGCATCAGATGGATTACTTAGAAACAAGCAAGACACTTTAGTTTCTGGTTCTAACATCAAGACTATCAATAACGAATCTATTCTTGGTGAAGGCAACATAGACATACAGGCAGGTGAAGATTATTCTGAGCAAATAGAAGTCAATACACAATCATTAGTTGACTTAGA